>Ga0214544_1001232_pt1 | contig 52273 bp, 27 predicted proteins | sample CNSS3metaG_FD_160074 | JGI IMG/M metagenome (GOLD analysis project Ga0214544, IMG submission 160074) | Root nodule microbial communities from cowpea collected in UCLA plant growth center, Los Angeles, California, USA - CNSS3 | ecosystem: Host-associated > Plants > Roots > Nodule | place: USA...
TGTTATAAATATTAATAGATATATATATATATATATATATATATATATATATATATATATATATATATATATATATATATATATATATATTGGAGTTCAAGTTCAGATAACAACTTTCCTTCCTTCAGTACTTTTTGGCTTCAAAATAAGAATAATTATGGATGTTAAGGGTGAGTTTCCCTTTCTATCGTTGTTCTATCCACATCCACATGATTAGTCATGCAATGAGCTTGGATTTCATAAAATAGAAGCATATAAAGAACACCCAATATTAAGAAGCTTATATGAAATCATTCTCTTTTTTTCTTGATGTATGTATATATTATTTTTAAGAAAAGCAAATATGGTTGAGTATTCGATCGTTATGTGTATATCCTGGAGTTTATTAAGGAGAGGTTAAAGAGAAAATATGCTGGTTAAAGCATAATTAGTGGACAAGGCAATAAGTAGTTGGTTGTGTTTTAGTGAAGTTGGCAGAAAGTTTGGGAAGTCAATGATCGGAGCAGAAGGCTTTAAGCTTGATTTACAATGGGGGCATTGACAAATGACTAACCCATCACAGCAGTATCCAATTATGAGGTTTTATGAGTAGCGGTGGATGCATGTTGTAATTGCAGTTTTTCAAAAGGAGCCATAAAAGTTGTGGAATTTTAGGTAAGCTTTGAATACTAATTGGTCGTGAATGAAAGTTACTTGAAGTACCTGTAAGATTCTGTAGTGCATACGACGGTTTCACAAAGTTTTCTTTCTTGATTAGTTTGTGTTATTAACTACTTATTGGTATTAGTCCTGGGAATGGAAAGAATTATCTTTCATTTCCATTATTAGAACTATAGAGGCAAAGTCAAGTGGCATCTGTTGCTGTAGGCATTTGGATTTGGTCCTTACCTAGATAGAGAAGTGAAGTCAGCAAAAAAGGGCCACTTTTTGGTTTGTAAAGCACTCTGATGATGCCAAACCTTGCTTCTAATTAACATCACACAGTAACCCTACACTCAAGCAAATTTTCTGTAGCACACATGCCATCCTTTGACTAGTCACCTTTCAACATATACACAACAAGAACTTGCCATTTGTGCCTACCCAAAAAAGATATTCCATTCATTCATTACGTTTTATATGCAATGTGACAAATCAAATTTCAATTTCACATTATTTTCAATACGATTTCTCTCTAAGCAAATCGAACTCATTCTTTTGCTTATATATTTGTATTAAGGCTGGTTTTTGAATCCACAGCTTGTGTAAAAGCTTTTATGAATGCATTTGAAAATTAACCACCTTAATATTATTACTTTTACCAAAGTATATATATTTACAGCATTTGCTTAATGAAAATCTGGCACATGTTCCACCCTTCTCAACAAATAGATCCAGGAAAGATAAGTCTTGCTCCTTAACCCCACACTACAGATGGACCAGTCTCAGCAAAGTAATTAATTAAATCAAATGAGTCACATATTTAGGTGAATTACTATTCCGTGGTCCTACGTTTGGCTATTCAAACTATACATTTGAAATCAGAAGAGATATTATTACCACAAATTTGAATGTTATTACTTGCAAGTTGTAACCAGCAAATACTCATTTTCCTTCATTTGTTTTAACTCAAAATTAATTACAAGGTAATATCCAAACTCTACATTAAATTCTTTCAAAACAATTTAAGGCTTTACATAAAGAAAAGCCATAGATACATGTATTACTTGACCTAACCGGTCACGAACAGTTAAAATATATTGTATTGTTTGAATCTCAACATAATAGAAGGTGAGTTTCCATAAGAAGGACACTAAACTCATGAATATGCAATTGGAGCAGGAGTGAGAGACATGGCACTGGTAAAATGTAAGCAATATGGTCAGACATGTGCAAGCTTCACAGATGTGAGCAGAGAGATCACAGGAGGCGATTGAAGGGAAAAAAAAAGTTAAAAGAAAAAGATAAAAGCAAACAGTGGTTATTATATATATCAGTGGTTTAACATTTCGTTATGTATAGCGGTATCCTAACTTTTAACAGATCATCAGAGAAAATGGCAGGGTCGGGCAGATAAGATTTTACTGTATGAAAAGCTGTAAAGAAGAATTGAGTTTCATGTTTGGTTCTTGAAAAATAGTTTTGAAGTCCGAAAATAGGAAAAAAAAATGAAGGAGTTAGTGTATGAAAGAAGTAAGGTGAAATGGTAAAAGGAAGAGGAAGAGAGATATATAGGGTCCGTAATGGAAGAGGGTGGGACCTGGAGGCAGAGTGCATGTGAGAGCAGGGTTTGGGTTAGTTGTCGGAGTGGGGTTTAATCAAGAAGAAGAAATGGCAGAATTTCAGGCACCCAAAAATGGGCACTCTGCTCTCAAGCACAATCCAATTTCAAAGAATGTGCTCATTTTTGTTTCTTTTTCTTCTCACACCATTCAATCTGATGGGACTTATGCCTTCCTTCTATACACTTCCCCACTCTGTCTATCCTCACCCAACATTCCAATTTTTCACATATCACTAAATTATTTATGCAACTACCACACTCTAGGCAGAAAAAGAAAACAATTATCATAATTGGAACCCAATTTTATAAATTTAAAATTGAGTTTGTTAATCTAGTAATTTTTGGGAAGGGATTGAAAAAAAAAAGGAAATGAGGCGGTTATTCATTTATGGGTGTGACAGTGACGTTGTGGCACAGTTACCCTTTCTTCCCCAGTGTAACAGAAACAGAAGCATTGATTTCTTCCTTTGGATGAGCCAAGAGAAGGGAGAAAACTACGAAACATATGTGTGTATTGCGTGCATATACAAAAACCTAGAAGCTTTGTTTTGTTCGGATATATGCATGAGAGATTGCCACAAATGGAATTTCTTTCTCTACACAAAACAAACAACACCATCCCATGCACTGCAATTGCATCATTCATTCTCTCGCTCTTCCCATTTTCTGGCTCCACTTCAATGCTTACCAACAACGAGAGTTAGGTAACTTTGGGATTAGTGGTATCTTTTCATACTACTCCTTTTAACTAACGCCTTTTATTTCTTTTTTATTATTATGAGTATTCTTTGTTTAATAATAATATTAATAGTAAAATTTTAATTTTATCGTGTCAAATTTTTGTCTTCTTGATATTTGATATAAGTTCTAATTGAGCACAGTGCAACCTTTGAAATAGTTTAGGAATTGAAGTTAAGTCAATTTAAATATATATATTTTTTTTAATCTTTCAAGATTATTTTAAAGATAAAATCTTGATAGGAGATTTATATTTCAAAGTAGACAATCTAATGATATAATCTTTACGAATATGATTGAAATATTGACATAGTATATGTAAAACCAAATACGATATTTCAAAAACAAACTCTTATTACCTTAACCTTCTTTCTTCTTAAATTTTGAATGAAATTTATTCTAGTACATTTTATAGTATCACATTGTTTGGAACACACAAAAAAACTAAAGACAATTTAAATATATTTTATATATAAGTTCAAAATTTGAAATAAGAATAATTTTTCAAATCATAAATATAAAAAATAACAAACTTATTGTACAATTTCAAATTGTTTAACATGAAAGTAATTTGACCGTACTAGCATTAAGCATATATTTTTTTGTTTCTTACAAGTATATGTAACTCAGTTCATTGATTTTTCTTTTGATTAAGTTCAATCTTTTAAAGCTAACTATATATTATTCTTCAATTTGAATCCCAGTCACATTTCAAAGGTTTAAATTAAATTGAATCATATAAATAGGAAAAAGAAAATATAAAATGTAAAGGATATACGAGTATAGCATAGTAGAAATGTATAAGAGTACTGTAGATAAGATTTTGCAGAGAGGGGGAGATGGTGAATCGGGGAACAAACACAGGGCTCGAGAATGACAGAGTAAAAACATTATTATTGCTATTGGGACTCCCACTTATCATTCCCCTTCTCTCCTTATTCTTCCTTCCACAACAAAACCACACACACCTATGTGCCTACACTGCATCTTCTTTTCCTTACGCCTGGATAACATCACCTACATCCATTCATTCCAATATCTCTACCATATCACTTTTTTATTCCAATCTATAATTATTATTACAAATTTTATAACATCTTTTCATATTATTTTATTTCGATTAAAAGAAAAAGAAAAATTGCCCTCTCATCACTTCCCCATGTTCCAAATGGATTTACATTTTTATAAGAAAGCCTGAATTATTATCACTCAAACTGCCATAGCTGCTAACATTGTTTGTTTAAGAAGGGCACTATACTCCACAATGGTAATTATTGCTTTCAATCCCAAGATATAAAAACCACCAAAGGGTAAAAAATATGGGTCAATCTCTTCTGTCATACGTTTTCCTGTAAAAATATAATTAACATTCAAAGTTAATAAAATTTAATATTTTGTATTTTTATTATATTTCTTTATCTTTCATGTTAATTAGATTATCTTTTACCTGTACTCCTTTTATTTTTTATTTTAAGATAAATGATTAAAAATATAGTAAAAACGTTAAATGTTATACGAGCAAAATAAGGTCGTTAAATTACAAAAAGCTTATGATTTAGGTTCTGTTCATTTGAAACGCATTATTATTAGAAGAAATTAGAAGAGATGAGTTCACAAGTAAATAATATATTTGAATATAATGATTTGTGTAGAAAATAGAGTGTTGATTTGCGGGATTAACATATTAATTCATTCCGCTGAAAAGAGAAGATTTGAAGGTAGAAAATTTTACGTTATTGTTCCAATTTTGGAATTGGTGCTAAATAAATTTGCATAAGATGGGATTGGGTTCTGGAAGCATTGGAACCAATCCCTTATATATATATATATATATATATATATATATATATATATATATATATATATATATATATATATTAATTAGATAAAATAAAAAATCCGTATCACATCATACATAATAACTATTCTAATATATTTTTTATTTATTACACCTATTAAATTTTTATTTACAAACTATTCATGAACACTTTTTTTTAAATTAATTTACACTCATCAAATTTTAATTTTATATTACTTTTAATTATAAAGATAAATTTGTAATTTTTATTTATTAAAACTTTTTTTTATCTATCACATCTATCAAATCACTCATAAAGTTTCACGAATCGTACCTCCATATCTACTCACTTTCACCTCCAAATCTCTTAAAAAAACAAAAATTTTACCCTTAAATTTATTCAAATTCATTCATTCACTCTCTTTTAAATCCATCATCTCAAGTAAACACAGTCTTAAACTTGGGAATTTGCTAAGGAGAGCTTCATATCAATATGTTATCCTCCAACAAATGAATTAACAAGGACTGATGAAAGGAATTCGATTTTTTTAACATACCAGAGGTTAATTTACATTGTCTATAATTATGGGAATTGGATTTTCCTTATTCTTGTTCTTCAAAATAGGATTTTCAACTTATTTTGTAAGATTGTTAAACCTTGTAGGTGAAACATAGAAAATATGTAAATAGAATAGTATTCATTTTCGTTCAAATGGTATATCTTACTAAATTGTTAACCTAGAGCTTTGACCATTTTGTTATAAAATTCGTTGATAATTGAATTTCTTAAAATTTGTCACTAAAATTCATCAGTAAAATAAAATTTTGATTACTAGTGAATTTTTTCTGGGGTAAATTTGTCGATAAAATAGACACCAAAATTTCCACTAAATCTAGTGAAATATGTTTATAAATTAATTAGATATGTGTAGAAAAGGAAGAAAAATGAGTAAAGAAAAGAAAAGGAGGATGAGGATGAGGAGAAGAAAGAGAGGAGTCAGAGGCGGTGCAATGGGGGAGTGACGACAACGGTGGCAGCAGTGCAACACCAGTAGTGGTGTGGTGACGATGACAGTGTGACAATAACAACAAACCAACCATAGTGGTGGAGGCGATGGTGGTAGCGAAAGATAAAAAGGAAAAGTTGGAGAACGAAAAGGAGAAGAAGAAGGAAAAGGATAAGGAAGACGAGGAGGAGCCGACGGCAGCAGAGCTAGAGACGACACAATAGCTTTGCCGAAAGAGAAGGTGGTAGAGAGGAGGAAGAAGAAAAAAAAGGAAAAAGAAAAGAAGAAAAAGCGGAGGAGAAAGAGGAAGAAGAATCAAATTGTAATATTTATCGACAAATTTTATTGAAGAAAAAAATTTGATGGTAATTACAATGAATATTTACTGACAATTTTTTTCTATTGGTAATTACCAACGGTTGATTACTGACGAATTTATCAAAGAGCCTTTTTATAAATGATTTTTTATTTTTGATAGGCAGTTGATAATTGTAAATGATCAATTACTGAGGAATTTTTAACCATCAATAAATACCCACAGACTTTTTGATCAGTTAGTTATTAAAATTCTACACCTTGTTGGTAAAATCTATTGGTAAATTATATTTATTTGACCAAAATATATTTGTTAAATTTTGTCGGTAATTTATCAATTTTTTTTAGTGATATGTGTGTATCCATTTATTATTAGCATATTGTTTTTATGATTAATGTTGTTTGGTTTGGTCATCCATAACTTCATTAATGTTTTGTAATTTAAAACCAAAATAAAATACCTAATGAAGCTTGTATTTAGGAATGAAGTTTGACTCGATAGTTATTTAAACCTCCATTGTTAAATAGGTTTGCTTATTAAGTGTTTAGGAAATTGATTCTTAATGAGGAAACTTAAACTCCTTCTATGAAGTAATTAGCATTTGAGTAAACTTGTGGGTTGATATTAATATTAAATTTAAAGGAAAGTGAGTGATTATATGCATGACAGTGAGATACAGTGAAGTCCAACCTTAACAAAGAACATACACTATAATTTCTAATCTATTTCACATCTGATAAAATATCAAAAATAGTTTATTTGTTTTTGTATAGTTTAAATTCCTAAATATCAACACAATTTTAGGAAATATTCTTTTTGTCTAAATTTATTATCAAATGCAATGGTTGTATGTATTGCACAAGTTCATTGAGACGACAATAATTACTTATTTTTTGATACTATGTGATTGGTACACTTGTTATTAATGTTCTATTTGGATTGAGTGATGAATTTGGGAGAGTAGATTTGAGTGATTTTGAGGTGAAAATAATGTTGTTTGGATTAAGGAAAATATGGTGTGATTTGAGTTGATTTGATATGAAAATTTGTGTATGATGTGATAAGTTTGAGAGATTTAAAAAAAAAATTTATTGAATAAAATTAGATGATTACTATTTTACCCCTAAGGATAAAATATATTATTATTATTATAGAAATTATTCAAGATATAATTTGATAAAAATATGGCCAACACTATTACGCATTGATCACTGAATGCCCAAGATGAAATTGAATCCAGCCATAATAACAACAATATAAAAGCCACATGTTTAAAAATAAGGATACTTATGTAATTTGATTGTCTTTGCTTGCAAATCTCTTTGTTGTAGCGAAGATCATTTTTTTTTATCTTTCTCCTCAAATCGCTTACAAATCTACCTTAGTCATCAAAAACAAACACAACATTCACCTTTCTTTCGTAAACAATAAAACATCTAGAAGAGACGCAGGCTAAAAGAAATATCTAATAATAGCTCATTATAAATTGTTTAATGCCGTTGGCTATATCATACATTTATTTGTAAGTATAAGGGTAAGATAAGTACAAAATTTATCTTAAACACAAAATTCAATTCTACTTAAAGGTTTACAAATTAAAAACATAATAAACCCTTATTTTCATATCTGACTTAATATTATTTCATGCAATAATACAACCAATACCTTTAACGTTTCAAAACAACATTTTTTATTTATTTCATAATTTTTGAAGAAATATTTACAAATAAAATTGAATATTAAGTCTTTAATATATATATATATATATATATATATATATATATATGTGGGTATAAATATAAAGTTTACTCTTTTGATTTTTGTTCTCATTTAAAATTGTTAAATTGGTCCTTTTATTTTTTTTTTAGTTTCAACTTTAAGGAGAAATCTTTGATTTGTTTCAATAAATTTAATGAAAAGAACAAAATTGTATCAATTTTTTAAAAATCAGGACCAAATTGAGATTAAAAAAATTAAAGGACCAACTTGACATTTTTGAAAAAAATATGAACCAAAAGAGTAATTAAATATAAATATAATTACAACATTCTTTACATTCAATTATAATTGTAATATTATTTTAACACAACAAAGTTTCTTATTATGAAGAACGCAAATTTATCTTTAAAATCATTTTTTCATTCTTTTTAGGAACAAGGGTTCAATAAATTAAAATAATATCGTTAGGATAAATCACTACATCTTACAAAGTATTGTCTATTTTAAAATTTAAAGTTTTGTGTCAAAATTTTATTTTTTGAGTGCACTTTGAATGGTTAGATAAGGATGATTGATTTGAGTTATCCATGTCCCGACTCCTAAATAATATAGGACTATTTGATTGATGTATGAAACATTAAGTTTGATTAAAGATAATAATATTTTGATCCACTTTAACCCACTACTTTATTTACCCTTTAAATATTTATTTTTATATTTTTTAATGATGTGATATGATGATATAAAAATAATTAAAATAATGAATTAAAAGTAGATTAAAATTTTTTTTTTTTTTTAATCGGTATAAAATTTGTGTAGAGGTTTACTCTTTTTGGTGGGATTCCTTGCATTTTATGAGTGGAATTTCCACTTAAATAGAATTGAAGGATTTATATATTTATGAAATGATGTAACTGAAAATTGGTGTGACAAGAGTTGAAGAGAAAAATGAGAGTATGTTCCGTGTCCTTTCTCGTTTCCCGGGGGCTTTGAAAAAATTGGTGGTTTACAGTTGTAGTGTTGAAGGGACGTACCCCTTTAGAAAGGGAATTCCGTACTTTGTCCATTTCTCAACTTCAAAACAAAATCTGTCTAAATCTAATTAAACCCCTTCCCTCTCACACCATCCTTAAACAAATCAATTTCCATCATCAACCCTACATAACTACACAATTCCTTCAATCATCTTGTTACTAGCCATAACCGTTTCAGGTTTAGGATAATTATTATAGACATTACTTGCTGCGTGTAGGTTTAATCAGAGGAGTGACAAACAATTACATAAAAGTACGAAGGGAAAAAAATGAATTAAGAATAAAAAATTAAAGCACAAATATGTCTTCATTAGAAAAAACACATCCTCAATCTTTACCAAATCCGCCAAACTGAACAATAAATATGACTAAGTTCTTTTGCATGGTCTCAACTTTTACACTGTTATTACACAGCGAGGAAAAAAATAGAATGATTGGAAATAAGATAGAGAAAAAGACAAAAATAGATGAAAATAAATGGGAAAAGAATCACTATAAAAAAATTCTTGTGATTGAATAAAAGGATATGATTAGATTAAATATAAAGTATTATTCGACTCTTTGCACAAGTTTAATGTGTAACACAAGTTATTTAGTCATAAAAAATTATGTTGTTTTAATAATGTTGTGTTTACGAAATAATGATCATCTGTAAAAGTGTATTTCACCTCAAATAAGTAAGAAAATAAGGTCTTACTAAATTTTAAACTATTTTTCTATTTTACTTGTATCAATCAACATTAATATTATTATTATCATCGATGTATATTATTGAATTATGAATAAATCAATAATTATATATAACCATATTTAATATATTAAATCACAAAGTAATAAAATATTATAAATATTAATTAAAAATAAAATAAATTTATAATAAAGTTAACTTATTCACATAATATAAGTGTCCTGATTTAGAAGATATATTAACAAAGTTTGTTGTGTCTATTGTTTTACTCCATATCGAAACTTTTATTAATTCTAATCTCATGTTCAATATATATATACTTTGATGTGAGAAAAATATGTTAAAAATTACACATCACATCATGATATATAAATATTTGATAATAATACAAAAGAATAAAATATATGATATCTCTAACCGTGTCCACTTATTCACAAATATCAAATTAACAAAAATAAATAAATGAACATAAAATGAAAATACCTTATATCAGAAGAGATAAGAAAAATACCCTTTGATAACAATTCTTAAAAGAATCCGATAGGTAAGAACAAGGACACTGTCAGGCAAACGTCGCAAAGTTGAGAGTTGTTGAGTGTTGGTACCTTTCCGATTGTGTTTTTTTTTTCTCTCTCTATTATTTTATGAAAGAAAGTAAATTAAATTGTTTTATTTAAAGATTGTTACAGCATTTTAACTTAAAGATAATTTGGCAAGAAAAGTTTATGAAGAGTAGTGAAAGTGAATGATTTGTGAAAATTAGATGGAAGTGAGAGTGTTAATTAGTGAGTAATGAAGAGTGATATAAAGAGATGATATATATGATGAATACGATAGATACCAAATGGTTTCATTGTGTAGTCTATTCCAATCTTACTCATTCTATACTACAGGATCATCCTACTTATAGCTACCTATTATCTACCCAACACTTTTATAAATATAAAAAATACATCATTCATATTCTATATTCTATATAATATATATCAACTTTCTTTCCCTCTTCATTCAAAACCACACTCTCCATCTCCATCAAACTCTTTTCGGCTCTTGCTCTTTCATTTTCAACTTTAACCGTAAACCATAATAATACACTTATATATAATTCTTCAACACACCAACTTAAAATGGATACCTTACTTTTCTATAAATGTATTCATGATTTTATTATTTTTTAGTTAACTCATGATTAGTGAATAAAAATACGTAGTATTTAGTTGGATGATAGAAGTATAAGTTTATTCTCGAAAAAGAAGACGATTTAAAAATGTAAATAAGATGATTGGTTTGACTGAAAAGTAAAAGGAAAAATTAATAGGAAATTGAGTGATGTGAGTGGTGAGGCATAGTCAACAGAAAGAGAGAGCGTACATAGTATGAGCTGACATGGTATTTTGAAGAATGACAATGCAACAACATTTTCAGTCTCTCTCAAATTCCCTACTCATTCCCACTATCCACTCAACTCCAAAATCAATCATATCATTTTCGTTATATATAATATATATATATCCTTTAGGATACTTTACACAAACCATACAAATTTATCAAATTATGCTTTTCATGTGTTTTATACAATGTAAAATTAACTAATCTACCCAAATTTATATCCTTCTTTCTTATATTATTATATATACAAAATTTTATACAGTTTTATTATACATAATATTTAAAAATATATAAATGTTTATGATATTGTCAGATAAATAACATATTTATAAAAACTTAACTACATTAAGTTTGCTCATTAAGATAGTGTTATGTAATTCACCGGTCGAATTAACTAATCTGTCTGTGTTCTATAAAAGCTATTAAAGGGATAATTTAATATTACAAATATATAAGTAAGTCTAAAGTTTTAGAAAATAAAATGTAATGGTTTGATAGTTTAGGACAAAAACAACGCATCAAAATAAAGAAAAATGTTTTGATAAAAAAAATAGTTAAAGGTTGAGAAACTTAACTCTGGAGACAGGCCATTTGGATAAGGTAATATTCATTACACCTTGTCTCAGGGGTGACAAAAATTAAAAACTTGTCCGGGTTGACTTATTAAATTTATTATTCAGTGAATTACAGAATTGAAATTGTTGATTAACTTTGAAGAATATTATTCTTCAAAGTGTAATTTTAATTTATTTGAACAATTTGATAAGGAAGACTTACTGTAAAATGAGAATTTAACTTGGTATCAAAATCATCCTCTCTTCACACGATAATACATCCATTAACGGGCCACACGGTTAGGAATTTTGACATCTTAAATCATTTATGCTGAGTAACCTCAAATTAATCTCTGTTTCAACCGTTTCTGCAAGACCGGACACCACTCGCGTACCCACTTTCTTTTGTTGTCTTTTGATTTTCCTCTTCATCTAAACCGCTCGAATGATATTTGTAAAACATAATTTAACCGTTCAAATAAGTAACAATTATATTTACCTGATACTTTTTTTTATTAGAGCCCAATTACCCCTTAATCTATAACAATATATAAAGAGAATTCCCCTTTTTTTGTCTACTTTTCAAAATACCGATTTTACCCTTTAAATATAATAAGTTATTAAATTTTTAAAAATTGACCGTTACTTTTACAAACTTTTTATAAAATCAGATGTCTTTGTTTCTTCTCTTCGCTAGTTACTTATAAAATAAATAAAAATCTATCTAATTTAATTCCCTTCTATATAATATATATACACTACACATATTTAAAAAAGAAACAAGAAATATACAAAGATCCGCCTCCTGGTTGTGTTTATTCTCCTTATTGATTTTACTTGTCGGGATCAATCGATCACACGCGAGTTCGGCAAGCTCTAATGGCTTAAGAGGTTGTTGGTACCTAGGAGGCAGATCTTTGTATATATTCATTTTTTTAAAAGTGATAAAAAAAATATTCCCATGAAGATAAAAATAAAATTGATTCACTTCTTCACATATTTTCAAGCATGATATTAATGATCCAATTGTTAAATTAGATGAACCTTTCTTAAGATTCAAAGAATTACAATGAAAAGTTTCATATTAATTCTTTCGAAATAAGGGGAAGAGATAAAATAAGAAAAACTTATTTAAAATGAGTTTCACATCAAATACAACTTTAAAACTATCACCTTCCTAAAGAGAAACATTTAAAGGGATTTTAATATTAAATTATATATACTTTTGTTATATTAGTGACAATGATTAAATATATAAATTTTATGTATATTATTTTTGGTCCCAAATTTAGTCAAGATCCGTCACTATTGGTGTCATAATATGGACATATTGTACACCAACCATTTATGCTCTATTATGTTACTATTTATTTTTTAACATTTCTACTTTTTTAAAAAATAATTTATGTTTTAAAATGTTAAAGTGAGATAATTATATTCATGTTAGAAAGTATATTATTTTTATCATGCATTATTTTTTAAATTAGACAAGATCATATATGTAAATTCATCCAATTGAATTGAATATTAATATACTATATAATCAATGTTGAGTATTGAGAAATTTTAAAAAATGGTGCAATTTTTGTTGGACATTACCTAATTGCTAATTTTTTTAAAAATTACTTTATGAGTAATTTGTGTCTGAATGACACAACTTTGTTATAAAGAAGTCGTGTTATATAAACATGATTTCAATATCAAATTTGTCTCAGACATTGTTCATCAGAATCGTCATATCTACCATAGTATTTACCACAACAATTTGGTCTAACGATCTTAATTCCTTTGTTGAATTGATTTTCAACTTCAATCGTAAATAATTTGAATATCGTCAAACGATTGGGATTTTTCATTTCATTTTGGTTTGTTTATCTTTAATGCATTCAATACAAACATAGAGATTTGTAAAGTTGATACATAAGTCGTTCAACTCTAATTATAGAGATGTGATCTAAGTGTCTGTATCAGAATGCTCCTGGGTTAATATTGTTAATTTTAGTATTGACTTCCGAACAAACCAGAATGAGACACACATTTCTTTACACATCAGACATGACATGTGGTACATTTCTTCTTTACATGTCCACTCTTACTACAAAGGAAACAATTATTACCCTAGTTTTGTTTCTTTTATGTTGGACCTTTAATAACTTCATTCTTGAGATCCTCAATTTTCATTATCTTGCCCTTGTCTTTAAAGGTGTTGACAAAATGAGCATTTTCTTTCTTTTCTTGCTTCATCATTTCCTCTTCTTGCACACAGTATTAGCAAACTATGAAAAAAGATAACTTAATATTTAATTTATGAGCAAGTATTTCAACATTTCAAGCTTTAGTGTCTTAAGTTTTGAAGCGATATTTGACATTATCATAATGTATTTCCTCACATATACTTTTCCCTTATACTTCATGGAAATCAAGCTCTGAATAAGAACACTACTTGTTTTTGCCTTATCACCCTTTTTCAAAATGCTTTTCAATTTCAGTAAGGAAATTGTTGGTACTGGTTATCTCCTTAGAGATAGTATCCCTTAAAACTTTAGGAATGTCATGGTTAATGATCATAAGACTCATGGAATTTGAGCGATCTCATTTCTCATAATCTCTCATCTCTTAAGTACTAGAGTTTGTTAGAGAATTAGGTTTCTCAATCTTAAAGCAAGGTCAAGATCCATGTAGCCAAGAACAATTTTCATGTTCTCTTTCTAGTCCTTAAAATGTGTTTCATTAAGAAGCAAAACCGAATTCAAATCAATAAATATTGAAACAATAGTAACTAAATTGAGAACAAAAATAAATAATGTAATTTTGCTCAAATCATAAACAAAATTTAATCATCCATATGTTCAAATAATGGCATAACTCATATGAAGATATCTAGTCCACCAACAAACTAAAGTCTTTGGATAGTTATAGTAATTGCGGGTATTTTGTTGTAATGATCAAACATTGATAAGAAAACATGTCTAACAACAAACCTTCTTTGGATTGATTTATAATTGACACATAAAACCTCACAATTATCACGTTTATCATTACATGTGTGTATGCAATTCAATAAAGCATTAATATTCCTCTAGGTTGATGAATACTGACATGAATAAATATAAACACAAACATTTAACATTTATCATGAAAAATCTACTAAAGAGAGGTCACTTTGTTGCCTTTTTTATTCAATTAGCTCATTTAAAATCAAAACTACCAAAATTTGAAAATGTATGTTCAAATCCAAAGAAAATAAAAATAATAAAATTTTCAAAAAGACTTTCATCATGAATTTGGAAATCACCAATTTTAAGTAGTGATTTATGCATATTCATATAACATTGATATGCGTAAGAAACCCAAATTTCAAAATTTTCAAAATGACAAATGAAGGGTGTTGGTTGGCTTTGATATCAATTGGAGGAAGTTTCTAAGAAATAAAAATTGTCCTCAACCACATGCTTTTACCAATAGAGATATAAAGTGTATAGCACAATCATATAGTAATCTTTAATCAAACCATCATAATGAAAAAAATGTGGAGATGGGAACGATATGGATAATGAGATTAATCATGAGTATGTGATCTTCCAAATGTATAAGACGTTAGGCACAACTTTTGTTGTCTCTCCGGATGGGATAAAGAGATAACAAATCCCCAACATATATGTAATATTACATTTTTCACAGATTGGCTCCATACCCTTTTTTATAGTTGTTGTTAGACACATTTCAAATTTTATTAATTCTAATTCGGTCTATTGTCAAATCATAATATTACTTTAAGGTATCTTTACAACCAACAACATTTCATCATAATTGTTGTAATCATCATTTTTTAATATTCTTGAGCTCATCAATAGTTGAATCATAACTCAATTTTTCAGCTATTTTTTATTTTCAATGTAATAACTATATTATCTGCAAAATATTCATCTCTCAATTTATTAATGTGCATAGATTGATTCAAAAGTCTTCAGAAGGTTTCATTTCATTGTTATGCAATGAACAACAATATTGTATTGTTTTCATCTTCACCAGTCATTTCTATTTTGTCACTTTTAAACTATGATTTTTATTTTTATTTTATCAATATACCTATTTAAAAAATAAGGTTAAGACCAAAAAATAATTTATCATAATTTAATAAAAAATCAAGAGACATGATTACTAAAGAAAACCTATAATAATCAAGTCACAATTAAAAATCGGCTATGATAAACCATATAATACATTAATTTTTCTTCTATATTCATAAAAAGTGAATATAAAAGAGTCATGAGATAAAAATAGTGTTAAATATTAAACAAATATTTCATTATCAAATAAGACAAAAGAGAGTTACCTTCTTTTTTTAAAAATAGAAGATAATATATGAAAAATGAGGGCATAAATGATGAGTGTGTCTAACTTTTTTTTTCTTCTAACACAAAAGAAAATAGAAAAGTGTGAGAGATGAGTACAACATGTGAAAAATTCAAAAGACAATTGGAGAGAAAATAAAAAATATCTTAGTAATTTTTTTTATTATATTTGATTTTATGTTTTATTATTTATTAACATTAAATGTTGTACTTAATAAAAGAAAAAAATATACCTGATTTAATTTTCAACATATTACTACCTAATTTAAAAAGGTATATATAATTTAAGAAATTTACAAATACATATAATTAAAAAAAATAAAATACATATAATTAAAAAAAAAATCAAAAAGTTGGGGGATGTCCCTCTTTCCCCTTATATCCTCTGCCATTGTTTTGAAGGACCACCAGAATAGAAACTTCAACAAATCTCTCAAAATCAAATCTCTTATCTTTCTTATTCAATCTCCTTGATATAAAAACTTCTTGAGCCTTTCCTCATCTTTGAAATATTCTCCATATTTCATACATGATCGGATGAAAAATGAAAAAAGAAGAAGGATGTTGTTGACATGTTAATTGCTACCAAAATCCTTATTAAGTAAATAACATTTAAGACGAAAATAACTTCATCATTTGATTATGGAAGATAAATTTTTATTTATAAGTAAAATAATTACAAATTATCTATTTTTCGACATACTAGAGAATATGTCAATTATAAAGGATGATAATAAAAATATATAAATTACAAAGATAAAAGTTATATATAAGATCTACTTTACAATAATATTTGGCAATAAAACTAAATATAAGACCAATTTTAGGTTCAATGTCTAGACTCATAAAATTTAGGTTGATTTTTGAATGTTTATATCAATCTAGTGGAAAAACGACCAGATTATACTGTATATAATGATATAAAAAATGAAAAAAATCCATTACAAATATTTTTATTATTATAATACATCTGTTATATTTTTTAATTTGTGATGTGAAACTTTAAATAAAGGATAAGAAAAACAATATAAATATAATGTTAAACATGAATCCATTTTAAAATTGTGATTATAGATATTCACAAACTTGAATATATAATCAAATATATTAGTAAATAAAATTAAAATAGTATTTCTTTATTTCTTTTCAGCCAAAATTTAATTGATACTTCATTATTTAAATAATACCTAATTTATTTTTATAATTAATTTATCCGTCTCAACGGTAATATGTTTATGAAAATTCTTATACTATTTTAGTGAAGTCATTTTAAAAACTTTAAAACCTAATATCAATACAGTACTTAGTACTTAGTACTTGACAGTAGGATGAATATACAAACCAGGGAGACTAGAGATGTTAACGAGACAGATAGGGATAGGGTACGGGTAGTAGCTCTCCCGTATTATATCCACTTAATAAATATTCGTTCCGTACTTGTAATCTTATCCGTCAGGTATTCGTTATGCGGATATCCATCCATTTTTTTCATATCTACGAGTATTCATGGATACCCGCTGATATTTACAAAATTATTTAAAAAATAAATATTTAATCATAAATTCAAATAAAATAAAATAAAATACATGTCATAAATTTTAAATAAAGTTCAAACAAACTCAAGTCCATACAAGTCCAAATGATTATAAAAATAAATATAAAATGACGTTCAACACAGTGGAAATTCTTTAATTAGTGTTTTGATCAACAAGCCCACTTTTTACGCTTGATTTCTGAAAAATAATCAAATAATAAATCCCAACTGCTACGTGCCAAGTATTCTTATTTTGATTCCATCATTTGACAACAAACATACTATAAACATCATTGTCTATATAGGATTTGATGTATATGTCCAATCTTAAAGATGGGAAAGAGAAGAATGTCAAAGAGTATACTTGGAAGAAGACAACGTATGTATATTTTTGTGAATTAAAGTTTAGCAAGTATGAATATCCACGGGTACAGATACTATGATACCCGTATCCGTCCCGTTAACATACGGGTATCAAAAACACACATACCCGCAGGTAGCGGGTATCCATTTTTAATATCCATTTCCTACTCGTTACGGGCTTTATTCGCGAATACCCACGAGTACTAATATTTTTGACATCCCTAATACAAACAAATAACTTCTTATATTTATTTAGGATAATGATAATTTAACCCACTTTTTTTGACCCACTTTTAACCCATCATTTCAATCACCATTAAATCATCATATCACATCATTAAAAAAATCAAAATAAATAATCTAACGATGATTAATAATACTGAATTGAAAATAGATAAAAAAAAATGAGTTAAAATATCAATTTTTCTTTTATTTATCTCTTCATAGTAAATTTAACTTGATCAATAGTATTCATAGTACAAAAGAATTTAAATTATAAATTGAAATAAGAGAAATGAATTGTAAACATAAAATAAAAGAAAGAGAACATCGGATACCGTGGTGATGAAAATTAGTTTGCAATGATAGCGATGTGAATAATTATTATAAAACTAATAATGATTACTAGAGACGAGTGTAACAACAAATGTTGGTGAAGTAGCCATGTAGGTGCAGGCTATCACTGTTCTAAGCTAGCATGAGCCGTGCGGTTCGGAATTCCTGCCATAGGCCTCATGCGCCGGTGTTGCAGATTTCCACCACCTTTTTCTGCAACTTTATCACTCTCTTTTATTATTTTTATCTTCTTAAACTTATCATTATCTCATTATGCCCATCAACCAATCAAATTTAATAATTAGTAAATGCTTTCATAAATTTCCTCTTAGGAAAATTTACTGAGTATTGTTCTCTACTGAACAAATATGCACTTTGTTATAAATGAGGAGGAAAAGAGGGATGATATAAAAAATAATAATTGATATTCAAATTACAGGTATCTCTCACCAATATTTAGGTATTTGGTGGTTAGGTGTAATTATCACACATTTACATAAAACAATATCATATTTGTTTTTACATTTCGAATTAATTACAACTAAACTTTTATTCCTATAAAGAAATAAAAATACAAGAGTTTCATACTTAGAGTTGTTACTAGGTTGTTATAGATTCAGCTTATAACTCATAGTCATATGTTAATATTTTTTTTTTTCAGAATTTATTTTATTGATCCCTTGTATATTCCCGGAAGAACACATTGTCATGAATGATTACAAAGGTGATAAAAGAAAAACAAAAACTTCAAATTATCCTTTGTTTCATCACACAATACACATCTTATTACTCATTCGAGTGGACAACGTCGCTTAGATGCTAATTAATCAAGGACACATGTTTGTTACTTGATGTCACCTTAAGCTATTAAAGAATTTTTTTGACAAAAGAGACTTTAGAGTGAAAACATGTAGTCATACAGGCCTTTATATGTATCACAATCTTCTTTTCATAGTTTTTAAAACCAAGTATTAGTAACTAAGCCGCCATAAAAGTAACAATAAATTGTCTCACAAAATTTGTACATTGTTGACAATTTGCTTATCATTAATAAAAGTATCGCTAAATTTCTTGCATCCCAACAAGTTTGACCTTTGAGTTACCTAATAATAGTTAGCTATATCATTGCTATGATGATTTCAACTTTTTAACTATTTAGCGATCAAAACATGATAATATCATAAATACACCCATTAGAAAGATAAGCTATCAATTCGTACATAAAATAATAAAAAATATGAATGTTTCAAATCTTATATAAACAAAATTATGTCAAATATATGCAATAAATAATGATTTTGTATTGGTATCATTAAAAACATAAATAACTAATGATTACAAAATTCAACCAAAATATTTATTAAAAGTATAAATATATTACATGTACTAAAAGCATAAATTATACTAATATATCTTTTTTTAGTTGGTAAAGGATATTATTATCCTTTATTATTAAATTTTCATTCTTAAAAAATAATAAATAACTCTTTTTTATATGTTAAATTAAAATAATAATTTTTTTTATATTTATATTATGTTACTGTTTCTTATTACTATTTTGAAAATTACACGGGGAACATATCCAACAACCAATAATAAACTTGAGTAAATCAAAAAATCAACAACCAATAATAAACTTGAGTAAATCAAGAACAGTAATGTAATACTTATTTCTCAACAGCAATATTGTAAATGTGTTATTTATTGATCTAATACAACTCTCTTTGTATACTCTCTCCTGTGAGAAACTGAAAACTGATTCAGAAAATAACAGTGTGAAGATTTATTCAGCAAAGTATGGTGCAAGATGATGAAGAAGTGAGAAATTCAAAATAAAAAATACAACGACAGAAAAAGAAAGAATATTCGAGAGGAAAGGAAGATAACCAGACAAAACAAAATAAAAGGTTTTAATATTGAAAAAAATATTTACTTGAAAAACGTTATATATTATTTAATTTGATTTTAGTAGGGTGGAATCCTATTTGGTGCATTTTAGGAGTAGACCACAGTAAAAACATCCCATTGGTACAGACTTTACTACATTTGCAGTTGAGGATTTACAAAGGTTGAAAATTGTTGTTGAGTCCTTCTTCTTGTCCATCCCTGTGATTAAGATAACATATGAACGTACGGAATGGAACATGCAAGCTCGAACAGAGTTTCTGGTCTGCAACTCGTTCTTTCTGAGTGACCTAACCCACCAAAATCTATTCGTAAAGCACTGAGCCTACAACCACTGGTTTTGTTGAGTTGACACTACCTAAAGCGCCATGCCCTCAATTTGTCTTCCACCATCAACTTCACAGATACCACAAACTAAACCTTAACTACCACCAATAGTAATATGCCACTGTTTCTCTCTTAACCCTAATACCCTACCTCTACTCAGCCTCGTGACTAACTCTCACTATATTTTTATTTCTCTTCTTTCTTTCACCCAAATTTTAAATAGTTTGGATTTTACAGATTGATTTTCCAATACTTATAAACCAAAAGACATTAATGCTATCGGTGAGATACACCATAATGACTAATAAATAGATCTCTAAAATATAACTGGTTAAGACTGTACAATGAATAAAAGAAGAAATTGAATGTGGGTGGCGGGTTGAGAAGGAAAAGTGAATGCAGTTGGTTATCTAGTAAATTTTACTTTTCTTTATTTGCCATTGCAAACTCTTGAGAAAAAAAAAAAGTTAACGTTTGCTTAGTGCAATGTCTAAAATTTCAAACATTGTCACAATGTTTTTAATATAGATTATAATCCGTGTTTTTAAAATTGTGGAATGAGACTATTGTATTGTAATGGTTCCAAAATATTGTAAGTTAGATTATAGTGGAAGTCCTTTTGCCACGTCCCTTTTAGAGTGATGTGATGAATTTGTTTTGCAGGTGAGTTGACTTGAATTCTGAGTAACTAGAAATGCTCTTAGGAAGTTTTTGTCTTCTAGAAAGTCCTTGGATGGTGTACCTTTTAGATGGGGCTTCTTAAATGCTTCATAACCAATGGAACACTTTCAATATTTTTCCCATTTTCATTTTTCTTTAAATTGTCTTAATAATTTGTCCCACTTCATGACCCTTTTCATAGCTTAATCTGGAATTTGTTTTCTTCAAAATCAGAGGGTTGGACTGTTGTACTAATAAGAACCAAATTTCAAATGATCACACAAACATTATTATTTTTTATATTCAATTCAACAAATTTAATTTGGGAGGGGAAACAAATTATGACAAACAACATTATTTTCTAAATAGGTATAGTTTCTTCAATATTACACGCAACTCTACCTTATTTACTTGATATGTATTAATTTTCAAAATTTGATCCATATTTTTTGAATGTCTATCGGATAATAACAATTATAAATAGACTAAGTAGCCTATATCCCTAAGTAGGCCAACATTCCTCTGAATGGGTTAGTAAGCCTATGATTTTTAAAAGGCTAGGAAAAAGTGAGATTATATATAAATTAAATATATGTTAATTAAAACTCTAAATAAATAAATCACTTCATTCATGAATCCTTTTTAAAGCTCAACAACGTACATGTTTATTTTTTATTAACTTAACAATCTTGTCTAATAAGTTAAGTTTGATATTAAATATACATGTCTTAGACACATCTTTTAACTCAAATTTCCCTTACCTATCATCAACCATGATTAAAAAATAATCTGTTATAATTATTATATTGGCTGAATATAGAAAATAAAGTGTTATCTTATATTATAGATTGGTTAAAGATATTAGTAAATAAACATCAACAATTTAAAGAACAAAATGTATTCAATTAAAATAAAGTTGCTAGTAGAATCCATGTTGTAATTACTATAGGAGTAGTAATTATTTGTACATCGGTGCACTTATAATAGCTTATAATAGTGGTTAAAGATATAATAAGAATACTTTATTGATAAATGTTTTGGGTGAAGGATTATAAGTGAATGAGTGAAGAAAATAAAAATAACAAAAGGAATAAAATAATTATTTTTATTATATTTGTATTATTTATACATTATTACCATTTTATTTATTATATTTTTAAACAATTGAAAATATAAAATGTAATTTAGTGAAAAATACACTAAGGATAAGTGTTATTGTAAAAGATATTTAACACAAAATTTTAAAGTAATTAAAAGCTTTTATATTATAGAAAAAAGGTGTTCATTGAAAAGTTGATGCATTTAATATTTTAAAAGAAAAGCATTCAAGATTTTGAAGATAGAAAAGAGATGCTACCATTAAGATTAATTATTATTTTAATTTATTAACCATTACTTGAAGTGTCAAAACTCATGTCATGCTAACACATTGTATGAAGATAGGCAAAACAGTAAACATCTTAAAAAACACATTACAAAATCTCCTTTGTAAAAATATATTTTATTTTGCATTAACTATGATGATACTTGTTGAGACTGTAGTCACCGGAAAATTACTGTAAATAAAGATTGCATAAAAAAAAAGAGAAATTTGAAAAAGAGAAGAGAAAAGGTACAATGACAATTTGGTGGCGCTGTGTTCCCCTGTATGAACGCATATTTGTTTGAGGCCACATGATTATTTTCATGGAAATTCGATCTGGTTGCCTCTTTTTCACCCGTCCAAATCTCTACCTCTTATATAATATAACTAATCACCCCACTGTTTTATTAGTTCATTGTGACAGAGAACACATAAGGAAGAACTAAGTCAGCTCATCAAATATTTTTTTAAATTATGTCAAGAGTGAGGTTTAAACTACATGCGTCTTAGAGAAGCATTATTATACCCTGATGCTGCTTAATTTAATGTGTGATTTGGGTAATAGTATTGCATGAAAAGAGATAGGTAAAGGGTGATAAAGATTAAGGAGGGGACAAGAGAATTTTATTTTAATGGAAGCGAAAACCATAAATTAATGGACACAAAAGGGGCAATGTGTCACGAAAAGCAGCGGGTTTTCCGGTGCAAAGGACGAGGGACGCAGAAAGCTGTTTCTGTGACACGTGGCAGGGATCATGACCGTTGAAAGAACATGGGAAATTTGTAGCATCGGTGGGGATGAGATGGATGACATTACATTCATTCGGTTGCATTGTTGAGGAGGAGAGAGAGGAGAAAGGAGTACTTGCTTACTGTGCAGTGTAGTGTAGTGGTTTTGTCATCGTGCGAACTTAAACACACAGGCTTCAGACACAAAAGGAGGAACTGCTCAGAACTAAAAAAAGAGCTCATAAACTCTGCAGAAAAAATCAGAGAGATAGAGAGAGAGTGTGAGGGGTTATTAAATTGAAGGAGCATCAGAGGGTTGCAGAGAGAAAGAGAGGGGCATGGCGGCGTTTGCAGTGCAGCGATAGCTGTAAAAAACTGTGGTACTGTTGTTGGTGCTGTGCTATGCTCTTTATTATTATTAATGCATAAATATATAATGCATATATTCAATTCATTCATTCACACATATACATACAACACAATTACAAACAAACGCTGAATTCGGAGAGTGACCTAAGAATTGAAAGCGCGATTAACGCTGCCCGACACTGTTCGACGCCTGTCCTTAACCAACGAAGCTTCAATTACCCTTTCTCCCACCACAACGGCTAACCCATACCCATAACCACATGCTGTAACACAACAACACAACACAACGCCCAACACACTCTTCTTCCAATATTTTTTTTCTCACTTTTTTTTTCTTCTTTTCTTCCAAAATAAAAATTAAAATACCAGTGCTACCTAGTGTGTGTGTTTTTGTTTTGTGTTTCTGCTTGTGTATATGTCTGTGATGGTGTGTGGAGACTACACTATTGATGACTCTACACTACACAACACAACACAAAATCCAACCAACAGGGTTATAATTTCCTCAACATAAATTCAACGGAGTTGTAGTTGCTATTGTTATTATTACTTGTATTATATTTATTGTTGTTCTTGTCCTCCTCTTCTCGCTCCCAAATCCCAATTCTCAACCCCACGCCTCATTCAAAGCTCAAAACCCAGAGAATTAATTCAACCAATAGTTACAACTGGCAACTTATACCCGTGTTCTTTTGTTTTTCTTTCTCTTTTTTCTTATTTTTACATGCTTGCTTCTTTCTTCGTCTTGTTCTTTTCAATATCAAACAACCCAAACCCATCCGGTTTTCTGATATGGATTTTGGGCCACAATTGAAGCTCGGGTCAGGTGCAGAACAATGGCGGGTTTGTTCTCATTAGGCGGAGGGAGAGGGAGTAACAACAACCAGCAAGACAACACTACCAACAACGAGATTCCTGCAGCCGAGACCCTATTCTGGTACAGCAAAACCGACGACGTTTCATCCTACCGAGGGTTCGAGCTATGGAACCAGCAGCAGGAGCAGCATGTGATGCAACCGCATGCGCGCCCTCTCCTGCAGCGAGATCTTTACTCCTCCGGTGTGGGACCCAGCCGAGGCGTCTCCGATGATCACTCCTCGTCTAGATCAGCCTTTGTTGCGATGCGCGCGGCGGAGGGTGGAATAAGCTGCCAGGACTGCGGGAACCAAGCCAAGAAAGATTGTCCACACATGCGGTGCAGAACGTGCTGCAAGAGCCGCGGCTACGAGTGCCAAACCCATGTCAAAAGCACTTGGGTTCCCGCTTCCAAACGTCGTGAGCGTCAGCAACAGCTCGCTGCCTTGCAAGAGCAACAGCAACAACAGAGAGACCTTTCCAAACGGCCAAGGGACCCAACCGCTTGCACTCGTTTACCCTCGTCAGGTACATCACATACTCACTCCCTCACCCACCAACTAATTCACTCCCAGTGCTTCTTGTTTTGTCTTTGTTTGTTCACAGTGATGCACACAGAAGGACTCGCAGTTTCTGTGATTGAGTGATGAATGAGAGTGGGGAAATAAAGGAAAGGAAAAGAAAAGAAGAGAATCTTTCGCCAGGGAAATTCTCTGAAAAGATATCGAGGGACTGGTGAGAAAGTTTTGGAAGTATACCTGCAAACAATGGAACCGTATCGATTGCGTGTGAACCAAAATCCACCATTTTCATATATCAGCTTTTCTTCTTTCTCCCTTTTTTTTAATTTTTTTTTTTCCTTAGCCCTTTCCCTTTCCCAAAACACTGTTATGTATTAGCCCTGACGAATGAATGGATTGACAGCAAGAAACTGTTTTTCCTCCTCTTTCTTAGCACATTCTCTCTCTCACTTCCACGCACATCCAGTCGCCTCCTTCACTTTCTTTCTTTGTTGATTATTAGGTTCTAGTTTTTCAGTAAAAAGACCCTTCTTTTTTCTTTTTTTGTTCGAGTCTGTTGCTTTTCTTTCAAACCATGGATCGTGTAGCTACATGCCTAATGTTGTTTCTTATTTTTTTTTGTGTATGTGTTGGAAAATAAAAAAGAAGGGTTAGAAGAAGGGCATTTTCCATCTGTGGTGAGTTCTCCCGCTGAGTTCAGGTGCGTGAGGGTTAGCTGCGTGGAGGATGCTGATGACAGGTATGCATATCAAACGGCTGTGAACATTGGGGGACATGTGTTCAAAGGAATCCTTTATGACTATGGTCCTGAGAATAGCAATAATAATAACAGTAATAATAGTAATAATTACATGGCCGGGGAGACCTCTGCTGGTGTTGGTGTTGCTGGGGCTCATCAGCCCTTGAACCTCACTGGTTCTGGCGTTGTCACTTCTTCTGGGGCACTTGTTGATCCTTCCTCCTTGTATTCCGCTCCGGTCAACACTTTCATGGGTGGCAGTGGTACGCAATTCTTCCCTCACACAAGATCTTGAAAAAGGAAAAACAATATGGGGATTATGCGGATTCTATTCCACATACTTCTCTTTCACCAACTTTGTGTTTCTATCATTTGATGTTATTGTTCTTCAGAACGAGGCCTAGAGGTAAATTTGACACTCATATTGATGTGAGAGAGAAAGAAAAAAAAGAAAAGACAGGAGAGAACAAGAGAAAATATATATATGGATGTTTTTTTTTTGTGCAAATTATCAATGGTTAGTTCAAAAATAGATCATTCTTCTTCTCCTTGTTGCAAACCAGCTAAAGTTATTTGTTTCGTAGCTTTGTACGATATAAGGACACATCTGGTTCTAATGTTGTAGTTTGGTGTAGAGTGTCTTCTTTTGTTTGATCAGTTGCAATATTATAGTATTTTATTATTTATTATTTTTTCGAGCCCCTCTTTCGTGTTGAATTATATCACTTTGTTTTCAGTTGGTTTTGAACTTGGAAACTGCTTCTTCTTATTTTTCCCTGTTTATCCGTCTGCTATCTGGTTAATTGAACTGGAAAGACAGTTTTGATCTTTATTTGGATTGAACGACTAACCTCGAAGAAAACTTGTTTAGTTCCTTCATATTTTGGATGGGGCTGGTCCAACCATGCACGAGCATATTCAAGTTTTAAAGGTGAAAGATCTCTCTCTCTTTCCCTCTTCCCATGTGATGATACTGTAATTCCATTGTCTAACTTTGCATAGACGTGACGTTGAATTTAAAATGGGAAATATTACTTATCAATGTGCTCATATTTAATGCACATGCAGGAAAACTATACGTATATAGGGGAACACTGCATTTTATGTGTAAGGAATACAGCATATGGCATAACATACTAGAGTATATTGTTGTTAAAGGAAAACTAAAACAAGTAAAACAAATATAAAGGCTACGATTTCTGAACTTTCCTTAACCTTCTCTTCTGATCAATGCAGCAGCATGCTCTCACCTCCTCATGAATGGTCACCCAGTTGTTTGATCAGTTTCCATAAACTGATTTGGTTATACTATCAATGAAATACACATGCTTTCATATATGTATCTCACGATACATTTTCTACTGACCCAATTACATAATGTATACATAACTGGCCCCAAAGTCAATCCTTATGAGAAATATTGTGAACCATACATTGTCCTTTATCTGTGAATACTTCATTTAGAGCAATTATTATGCTACAATAAATTTTTATAACCATCAGATAAAAACTGAAGAGAGAGAGACTATGTACTTTAGTAAGTTATGTAACAAAGGAAAAAAAATAATAATGTTGCAGAAATGTTTTTAAAAATATTCTTAATACAACGTTTTTTACAAGAATCTTGCAGATTTTAGTGATTGAGGGATTGACTTGCGGTAATTAATATAATAGAAAAATGACCGCCAAAATGATTTTTTTCATACACTGAGGGAGCAATCATTTATTTTTTCTATTTTTATTTTATGTAAGGATAGTATGTATTAACTCTTTAGGACTTGTCTCTTCCCATTTCTGATGAAGGGTGATGGCATGGATACCAGTTAGAAGCCCAGCTGGCACTAATAATTGTGTATACTTCTTAATTTGCCCAGTTGATCTATTAGAAGTTTCTGTTATGATTTGACTAGTTATCTATATCATATATGACTTCCATTTCCTAGATTTGACAGTTCATGCTGCATTTTGGTGGTTTTAGGTCTTCCAAAGTTTAAAAATCGAAAAGCAATTCTATATATATATATATATATATATATATATATATATATATATATATATATATATATATATATATGAGTTTTCAGCATTAGATCTACAATTCCATTGATATAAACTGGGTAAATAAATAAAGTTGTCTCAAAAGAGTAGGTTGTCTTGATTTGAATAAATCCTAATTGATTGGTCGAGGTTCACCAGCATGATGATGTCAGAACATATTATATTAGATATTATATAGTAGAATGATTGCTTCTATGTCTGTATGCAGAAGTATGTGATCTAATAAAAGAATCTATCCGTTCGGATATTATCGTGCATGCACTATGATTTCATGGTGACTGGTTAGGTATACAGCAGCTCAATACTTAATTCAGAGGATAACGTATAATTTCTTTTCTGTCAGAAAACATTGCTTTTCAACGTAGAAGCAATCTATTAGCATTGTTAGTGAAGTTTTTCATTTAATTAAATAATTAATTTTAGCATGCTTTCAAAAGCAGAATATTAATTTCTCCTTGTCATTTGAATTTCCTACTGCCGGTGGCTTTGAAGCCCATGTTAGATAGGACTCATGCTCATTTCGTTCACAGGATCCTTTCCAAATTGCGAGTGTTGATCACTCAGAAGAATTTCATAAATCACTTCAGATCTTCTGCTCGTTTGCAATTGCTGTAAATGAGTCAATTGCATGATTCTCACCATACAAGTACATTCCACAGTTTGAAAAAAAAATATTTTCTTCAATTTTTCTATTTATTAATTTTAACATTCAAGAAAAATAATAATGTTTTTTTCTTCAACAACGTGTTACAGTTAAAGTGCACGTCTTACACATTATTTCACTTGGAAATAGTAAATAGGTCAACAATAATTTGTTTGTCTGAGTCTTGTTTCATCTGTTAACGAAAAATTGTGTAGAAAGTACGGTTTTTGTGCTCCGGGTAAACATGCTGACAACCTAACCTAAATCATCAAAACTAGTTAGAGTTGTATTTGTCAACATCAAGTGACTGAACATTAGGTGCTTTTAGCGCAAGTGTAATTGTATCTCAGTATTATACCAGCAGATTCATTCATGCACCACTTTTTGTGTGTTGACTAGGAAAGGCATGCTTTCTTGGGTTGCTATTCAGAGATGCTACAACTCGGTGTTTGCATTCAGCTTTTCCTTTCAAAATCTTTGTGGACCTTTTTTTTTCTGGTTAGAATTATGGGTTACACACAAACCTTAACGTGGGTGCAAGAAGATGCTTTCATGTGGGGTGGTTCCATCTTTCCCAAGGTGAAACCCTCGTATATATTGGGAACAAAATTGGAGCCCAAGGAAACAACAATTTCTGGGTTTTTTCCTTCCCAATGGTGAAATTATTGAAAGCACACTTTACTAATTTGCCAGAGACGTGGATGCTGCTGCTGACGATCTCCATGTTCTCCCAGCTTTAATTCGATTCCTATTCCTGCTACTGCCAAAAAGTAGTGTTAATACCATTATTCTTCACTTGCTGCTTCTTCTACGTTCAAAAAGAAGATGAAATTAACGTTAATTTAATTGCTCCTCCTACACTTTCTGTAACTGTTTAAATTTACAAATACATTGTTTGAATATCCCTTTAACAACTACATTTTAATAATATAGAAAAAAAAACACAAAAAATCAACTAGATTTAAAGATAAAATATTATTATAATTATTACGTAAATAGTCTATTAATGTTGGTATGTATATATGTAATTGTCTTGTCGTTAAATTTAATAAGTGCATGACTTTGCTCCTCAAACTGTTTTCCTGAGTTATTGTCTTTGAATTGATCATTAACATCCCCAACCACTCAACACTTTTATTTCTGTTTCGATACTAAAAATATTACTAATTTCAATTCGCATTTAATCTGAAATCATATCCTGAAGATTTGTCCATTCCATTACTTTCTCCACTGTAATTTTAAAAGTTAAAGTCAAAACGATATTTTATAAAATAAAGTGAATTTTTATAAAGTCAAAGTCATTGATAGGGTTTTACTACTAAAACTATTGTCTGGGAGACTTAACAGTGCATGCATACATTTGATTTCATTGCTGGACCTGCCTCTGAAAGTCTCTTTATCACGAATAACAGTAGCTCACGGGTATTTACTATCAGGTCAAACATCCTAGCTGTAGTGACAATATATGTTCTGATTGGTGGTCAAACAAGGTTTTGTTCACATTAATATTTTTCCCATAAATAGAAAGTACACAAAAAACAAATAAATTATATTTTTCTTTACGTGAACTAAACTATGCACTTCAGAATTTTTTTTTTTAAATGTTAGTTCAGAAAGCTTCAATAGCAGAAGCTTAATTAACACAAACATATATATAACTTTAGTATTTTTACCTTAATAATTACTGTTAGTCCTTCATTTGGGAATGCACCTTGGCCAAATATTCATGAGAGTACCGTGCATTGGCAGGATATATAACGATACTAGTGTGTGTGTGTGTGTATACAAAGCTTAGGATTTATGATCTGCTGACTGCGGAACTGATAGGTAATGTGCAGTGTCTGCAACTTCAGAGTTCACATGTACCAAAAATTATGGCATTATAGTTTAAGAAAGAGAACTGTTCACGGTTAAAAAAATATGAGTAGTAGAAAATTCAGAAGATCGTTAGCGAAGTAAGTTATTAGAAGATGGTGTGTGAGTGTAGATTTTGAAATGAAGTGTAGTAAATGCTTGGTCTGACGAATTAAAAGAACATTATTAGGGTATGTAGAATAAAGGGTTGAAGTGATTTGAATAGAGAGAAAGGTGAAGTTGGGTTAGGGGTGGTAGCGGAGTGCAGTATAATTGTACGTTAGTCTGTGGTGTGGTGCATAATGGTTGTTGTGAGGGTGGTCCCAACAATGCCGTGTACTGGTTAGAGATGACACAAATAGGGGTTCTACCTTTACCTCAGAGAGACCAGGAGGAGCAGTGTCTGTCTCTGTCTCTGTGTCGGTGTCTCTCTATCTCTGAGGGTGCAACCTCAAGTGCGTGATGAAGAAAACAAGGTTCCTGTTCTCACTTACCACCCCTGCACGTACCACTGAACTTAACTTCAAACAGAAAACAACACATAACAAACTCAATATCTCTCATAAACTCACCTAATTTGATACCTGCCTTCACATCAAAAACACACCATTTTAAGATAAATTCACCGCTCTCCATTTCGTATCCATCACTTCAAACACTTTCAATATTGTCTTCACTTTCAACATCTATTTTTTCTGCTCTTATATATACATTATATCATACGCCTTTGTTTTTGTAGCACAAGTATATAATAATATAACTAGTAGAAATGCAGGAGCGTGTATAATAATAATAATAAGACATAGATATACTTGAATGTCTATATTTTTATTATGTTATTTTATTTTTTTCGGTTAAAAATTTAATTGGTATAATTTTTTACTAATTTTTTTTCAATTAACAACAAAAAATTATTAGTCACTGTTACCAATTTAGATACTAATTTACAAACAGATTATTAAAATTATTAATATTATAAATAAAAAAGTATAATTAGTTTCTTAAATTTAGTTACCAAAATTTTGACTATCACAAAAATTAGTCTTTAATTAATCAATAATAATAATAATAATAATAATAATAATAATAATAATAATAATAATAATAACTTTAATTCAAAATATTTTATACATTTTTAACTAAATACGTGTATAGCTATATACCTGCAAATATATAAATACGTTATCTCTAAATAGTTAGTTAATTGATTGCATATATTTCAAATTACAAGAATAGGTCTTGTTAACTTTGGTAGAAGAGTTGATTATGAAGTAGTAAGAAGTGGATTTTTTAAATATAACTCAATTTTACAAAAATCGACTTGTAAGATGAGTTTTGCAACTATTTATATATTGTAAATTTACCATATGTTTAGTTGAAGTGAGATCTCCAACACACCTCCTCAAACTAAGTCATATACATCTCAAGTATATGACTAAACATTAATGAGTGATTCGATAGCGGTCTGATAACGAGTAACACAATAAACCTAACAAACAACAAATATCTTGATTGTTAGTAACACAATAAGCCTAACAAACAACAAATCTCACTAAAATATATCTAAGATGACTCTCATACCATTTTAAGAAGTACATCTTAAGACTAACTTAATCATACAAAATCAGTTTGTAAGTTGAGGTTAACTCCCATCATATATTATAAATTCGTCTTTTAAGTTTATTTTATTATCATAACATTCATTTGTTAAGTAAGGTTTATCTTAATATATTGTTGGAGGTTGATCTATATAATATGACATCTTTATCGTTGTATTCCTTAATGCACCGGTGGACCATTGTTATAATATTAGGAGCCATGGTTCTCTCAAAATTTTTTAATTTTATTTTTTATATATATTTATATCATTTTAAAAAAATATATATTTATATATTATTTATATTAAGTTTAGTAAAGTTCAGTAAAGTTTTTTAATGTCTTACACATTTTATTATATACTAGCGCACACACAATAAATAATTATATTTTAAAGGGTAAAATTGGTATTTTGAAATGTGGATACAAAAAAAGGAATCCTCTTTATATATTGTTATAGATTATTTATCATTTAAAAAATAAAATAAAATAAAAACCAATTTGATGGATGTTGGTTAATAAAAGAGAGTATGGTTCTATCTCTATCCCAGTAAGTAGAGATGGCAAATAAACCTGCTCTGATCCCGTCCCCATTTTCACGGGGAATCCTCGCATTGATTGTGTATGAGTATGGGTATGAGGAATCCCTGACTTTTTCAATTGGGTATGGGGAAGTACATATCCCCGCCATAATACCCGTCCTCGTTTAAATTATTAAAATATTCACAATTAATTAAGTAACCATATGTGTGTGTGAATATATATATATATATATATATATATATATATATATATCTATATATATATATATATATATATCTACAAAAAATCGTGTATATAACGGTGTTTTTAATATGACGTTTCTTTGAAAATGTCGCTTTTTACTAGAGCTGTCAAAACGGGTAACCCGACCCGACCCGGCTCGGCCCACCACGGGTTGATGATTTAGTGAGTCAACCCAATCCGACTCACTTTTTTAGCGAGCCAAATTCGAACCTGACCCGACCCACCATGGGTTGGCGGGTTAAACGGGTTGGCTCACGAGTTCACTTAATTAAAAAAAATACAATTTTTTTATTTTTTTCAGTCAAAACTAAATTGTAATTCTAATTAAAATCTTAATAAACTTTAATACAATCCAAATACAAACCAAAATATAAACAAATACAAATTATTTATGTGTTGGATAAAAAAAACCTAACATGACCCAAATGTAAAGCCCAACTTAATAAAAAAAATAAAAAATACTTGTGTGACCCTTTTATCTGCGGGTTGGTGAGCCAACCCGCCTCACCACGGGTTTAACCCAGGTGAGCCAGGTTCTAAATGAGCCGGGTCAAAAATCAACCCATATTGAAATTTGTAAAAAAAAATTCAACCCAACCCGGCCCGAACCCGTGGTGAGCCGGGTTGGCCCGCGGGTTCCAACCCATTTTGACAGCTCTACTTTTCCCAATATAATACAACATTTTTAAAACTGGCATTTTTAACTATCGTATTATTAAATGTCATACTACTATCGAAAAATATGTCATTTAAAAATGTCACTTTTCAATAAATATTTTTTTCTACTCTAAAATGTTTTCCCGGTTTTTAATATGTAAGACCCTCCTTTTTTTTCTTAAATGAATTCCTTCCCTTCCCAAAATCAATATTTTCATTTTCAAAGTCGTTTGCATTTGCTAGCCATCACCGTTCAGAGACACTCCCAGTCGCTCCCAACTATTCGCAATTGTTCGAAACCTCTTCCGCAAGCGTTTGTTGTTGTTCACAGTTGACCCAATACTTTCGTTCTTGTTCTCTATTCTTCAATTCTTCAACTTCATTGGTTCATTCAAGGTAATGTACTGTGTTAGGGTTTTAGGGTTTTGAAGGTCAAAAACCATTATGCTCTGTTTTTGAGTTCTCCATTGTGGACAAAATTTAGGGTTTTCTGGTTTTTACTTTCGATGAATCTTCCTCTGTTTTCAAATCATTTATAGCATCATTATGTCAAGCTACCCTAAACTTTCCATTACAGTTTCATGATTCTATCAAGCCATTCTTTTTTAAAAGTTTCAAATTATATATAAATGCATGTAAGTTCTTTATAATTTTAATGGAAAAGATTCATTAACACCAATTATTTTGACAAGTCATGTGAGAGGTTAAATGTTGATAATTAACGATAACGATAAATTTTGTTTTTGATACAGGTAAAATGGTGACTTAACTAAGGGTTGTGAGGTATTCAATAAGCAATTGGTGCTGTCAAAGTCTAAATTTTCTACACTTGGAGTTGATTCTCTTATCACGGTAATTTCATATTGATTTATGTATCTTCAATGCTCTGAAATGTTAATATTGAATTAAAGCCAGAAAATATAAGCAGATTTTCTTTGGGAATGTGTCATGTGCATATCTGATGAGTGAGAGTTTGCAACTTATGACAAGAGACTTGCATGATCAATTTCTTTTGCCGTGAAAAAGCATGCCACTATGTCAATATATAGTTCCTAAGTGCACATAACAATATAACTTTCGTCAATTTTAACAATAAAAGTAATAAATTGAGGGTGTGGAAAGGAGGACATTAACATTAAGTAGTGCTTCATTGAGAATGACCTTAGTTGAGACAACATGAAACTGAAGCCAACAGTAAGTTTTCTGGATCATGATAGTCCTACATGGTGATCTTTATGCAACATTAAGTTTTCCACATCAAATGAAATCATTTTTGGGATGGGTGATTGGTGTTGGGTGGAGAAAGAGATACCTACGAATTAGACTGAGTCACACTAACCCCTTCATTGAGTTTTTCACCTTTTTGTAGTCTATTCTATGTTCCCCTAGCTGTTGTTGAAAGAAACATTGCTGGAGTAAAAGTAGCAGTGTACTCTATTATGTGTTTCACACAAAACTCCACTTTTAATTCAAACATTGTACTGTTGGATGCAATATTGAGACAAAAAAGATAAACTAAATATGAAAGGAAATAAGCTTGAATTTCTTAGTGTTAATTTTGAAGGTTAAAGGTGTCTATATATTTCTTTGAGTACTCTGGTACTATATATTCTTTGTGTCATTACTAATAAAGAAAAAAAAAGAAAAAGAATGGGGTCCACATATTCCCTGCCTCTGGTTTTCTTTGTTCAATGTATTTTTTTTGCTTAAACAAAGAGAGTGGTGTCTATGTGTATATGATGAAGCTCGAAAATTGTCAATGTTGATAATTGACTTTACTATGTATATGTGGTGCATGTTGGTCAATTTACAAAATGTTGTGTGCTTTTTCTATGGTTCTGGTGCCATGGGTGTATAATGAAGCCAAAAATTGTCAATGCTACTCACCTTCACCAGAACTAATTTTTTCTTCATGAACGAAAAGTATCTGTGATTAATCTTAATTTTTGTCATGTGGAAGGTTAAAGCTAGATTCCCTCACCTTTTAGTCACTTCATTAAGAGGCAACCAAGTCATGTTTATATTCCCTGCTCCACTTTAACTCTTTTACTACGAAGTATTCATGGTTTCAAAACAATGTAATTTATGCTAAATTAGTATAAATATATAGATTAATGCTAACAAACCTTGATTAGATTATGGAAAAATTTTCTTAGTTTATAGTTCACTTGTACACTTTAAGAACCTTCTGATGACTATACTATAAGTTCTAGTTTATGTAGTGTGGAGATGAACATCAGAACCAAGTTAATATTCTAAATAATAATGTGGTGCCATACATTATTAGTTATAATTGATTTTACTATGTATATGTGGTGCACGTAAACAATTTACAGAATATTGTGTGCATTTATAGGTGCATCCTTAAGATAGGGGGTTGACACCACAAAAGATAGGGGGTTTAAAGAGGATCCATGGGGGTTCACTTGTATTAATTTTTCACGATTAATTCATATTGGAGATCGTGAGGAACATGGTCCATACATTGAAGCTTCACAAGATGAAATGGTATATTTTGTCAATGATGAGATTAATAAGGATTGGACAATTGTTGTTCATTTGAAACCAAGAGACTTTTATGACATGGGAGAAGGACTTAACGATGTTTGTGAAGTTGAATCATGTCCACAACAAGACTTAATCAATTTTTCAACGACTCTGAACAATTGGCATGGTTTAGGGACGATGAAGATGATGACTTATTAAATGAGGACAATCATAATGATCAACTTAATGAAAATGATTCAATGTCAGAGTAATATTAATTATTGGGTATGATACTAGATTATACAATTGCTAGTACATGTTTAACTTATAACCTATTTGCTTTTTTATTGTTGCATTTTTATGTGCAGGTATGCCTAGACCTAAAAGGATTAGGAACTTGCTTAAGTCAGTTCCTATAACCCTTGAAATTCAACACACTTCATATAGTTCAGAACATTCTCTGGGAAACTATGTGGAAGTTACATCTAGAAAACCCAATACACAATTTGGACAGCTTGGACAGCAAATCACTCAACCTACACAGCAAAGATCTGAAACTGTACAACCATCTTTTGAACCTATACATACAAATTTTGAATCTGCACATATAACTTATGAATCTGAACAAACAAGTTCTCAATCTGCCCCAAATTTAGATTCTGTTCATGCCACTTTTGAATCTCAAACACAAAGAGTAGATCCAAAAAAAACCAAGGCAGTAATCACTATTGGTTTGTAGAAGCTATAGGTATATTTAATATTCTTTTTTTATTTTCATATATTAAGTTCTAATTAATGTATTTAAATTTTATAGATGAGCATGGAGTTAGTCAAAATCTGAAGGTGAAGGTTAAATATGCTCATAATTTGCCTATTGGACTACATGTTGTGGTAAATTATGATGATAAATATCAACCTATTATGATGATAAATATCAATCGATTATTATGACACACTTATGAGTAGAGATGAGCTCATTAAGAATTGTCCAGAAAATGCCAGTATGGATCAATGGGCCATTTTTGTTGATTATCACCTCAAGCCTTCGACAGTGGTATATTTAGTATATTTAAATAAGCTTAATTTGAACTTTAAAAAAATATGATCTCATTTTTTATTTGTAGGAATTGTGTAATAGAAATAAATATATTAGGAAAAAACAAATTATTCCTCATACTATTGGTGCTATGTCTTTGTCAAGAAGAAGGGATCATTTGGTAATTTTTTACTTATTCAATTCTTAATAATGATATTCATATTGGTCATGCAATGATTTCTTTAGCTTATAATTTTTTTCTTGGAATACATAGAAAATAGAGACCGGTAGGAGTATTGGTAGAGCTGAAATGTGGAAGATAACTCATAAGAGAAAAAATGGCACATACGTAAATGACAAGGCTATGGAGATTGGGGTAACTTTGTTCAGTGAATTGAGTTATGCAATTTTTGTGTATAAGTTTATTGTGTCTTATATATAAAAGGTTTTCTCTAGTCTGTTTTGAAAATTGGTTCACTACATATATATGGTTTTTCTGGTCGCTTGAATATTGTTCACTGTAGTATATATGGTTTGTTATGCTTGTTAGACTTTTGTTCAATGTGTAAGATCCGAGAAATTTAAATAATTAAATAAATAATTATTTAATAAATACGGGTAGTAGAAGCCTTTATGGCATTTAATGTTAATTGTTGTGATGTGAAAAAGTACTAGTTCAAGTGGTTGAGAGTACTTAGTTGTCTTGAGAAGACTTGGATTCGAGTCCTATGTATGCCAATTATATGATATTTTATTTTGTGCATTGTTTTAATGTTATGCTTGGATGTGAGTAGTGATAATGTAATCCTAAAATTTTAGGAATTATCACAAAACATGTATTGGTTAAATTGGTTGTACACTTGAATTGGTAATTGATGAGTTGTGAGTTCAAATCTTGATGAGAACAAAATCTAACCTATCTTTTTGCCAAATTCTAATTTTGACTTGAATATGAAAGGGTAGAGACAAACCCTAGCTGCATGGAGAGGGAAACCTAGTGGGTTGAAAAGGCAGCCACTAATGGTCCTTGAATGACCATTAACACCAAAACATGAAAGCCTTTTTCGTTTTGGGGTTAATTAAGGTAATTTTGGAGGAGGGAGAGAGAAAAACGTGAGAGAGGAAGAGATGAACTGGTTTCGGGCTTGAAAAAGAGATTTTGGAGGAAATTGGAGAGTTGTCATTTAGTTTTTTGGAAGAGTGAGAGCTGAAACCTAGGAATAACAAAGGGAGGTTCTTGGGTACCATAAAGGAAAGGTTAAAAAAGCAATTGCAATAAGAAATTTCAGGTAAGGGGAGCTATTTCGTGTTTTATGTTATGTGTATGATTGAGAATCCTGCTCTCATGATTTTATGCTTGCATGCCATGAATTTTCATGCTCTATGTGATGGGATTATAGGTTTGTTGTTTCTAATGTTGTTTGAAAAGCCTCTTATGCTTTGGTATGAATATGATGGGGGTTTATGTGTTGTATGATTGTTTATGGCTCAATCTCAAGTTTTGGGGGTCCAATTGGGTTTAAAACATGTCATTGTGAATGGCTCGTCGTAATAGATTGCTTGATAATGTCTAAATTGTGGTATTGACATTGTTTTTTGGTGTTTGCATGCGTGAACATGAAAGACCTCTGCTATTCTCTCTCAAGCGAGCAAGCCTCGCCTAGGCAAAAGTAACAGAGACTCGAACCTGGTTCTGCTCGAGCATCTCACTCAAGCAGAGAGTCCATGTTTTGGGCGACAGGTCATATCGCTCAGGCGAGAGTTACTCGCCTAAGCCAGAAATGAGATATTGTATGTTTTGCTCGAATCGCTCCTAAGCAATAGACTTTTGTTATGGGTGAGGAGTGATCTCGCCTAAGCGAGAAGGTCTCGCCTAAGCGAGAATTCGCCAATTTGCCGCTATAACACGCTCGCTTAGGCGAGAGAGCCTAGCTTAAGGGAGACAGGCCTGATCGCTTGGGCGAAGGCTTCTAACCTAAGCGAGATTAGTGCAATTTTGTGTGTGTTGTTTGTACGCATTGATGCAGATTTGGATCAGGAGATGCTATGCCATGAGCGAATAGGTTCATGAATGGTGGTGAACACGTGATGATATGAGCGGGGATGTTCATATCCAGTTACTATGGTGTGGGGATACAAGCGAGGTAGGTTCGTATGTTCTGTGCTCACACTCGAGAGATGCTGTGTGCGAGGAGGTACGTAGCTGGTAGATCACGTGTGTTGGACTACGAGCGGGTAGGTCTGTAGAGCAGGACTACGAGCGGGGAGGTTCGTAGACCAGGACTACGAGCGGGGAGGTTCGTAGAGGCAGGACCACGAGCGGGCAGGTTCGTGTGAGCATCACAAATCCCGAGTCCATGGCTAACTGTTTGTGTGAATTGCAGGTTGAAAAGCCTTGGGGTATTAAGGTCTTGGCCAATGTCTAACTATAATAATATAGCTGGGTGTGATTATATTATTTAACTGATGTGTTTCTTTTATTATTGAGCTCACCCTTTTTGTTTGTGTTTGGCGATGATCGTGTGATTCGTTACATGAGAGCAGATAATGCTACAGGTGATACTGCTAATGTTTAAAGACAGAGAGTGGGGCTAGCTTGGGATTCGAGCTAGGAACTAATTTATGTTTTTTGTTCTCTTTATTGGATTTTGGAAATTGTAATAAGACTATTATTTTAGCTTTAATTAATCTTTGGCGCTTTAAATAATTTTTAAATTTTCCCACGTTTGGAAATAATGAAAATATGAGGTTTTTTATAAATTATTTATTTATTTATTTTAATTTAAGTAATTTCCAGTAGGGATGTTACACATTGCATTATATATGGTTTGTTCTGCTGTTGGAATTTTGTTCACTACATTATATATGCTTTGTTCACTGTTGGAATCTTATTAACTGCACTATATAAGGTCTGTTCGCTGCTGGAATTTTTTCACTACTTCATATATACTCTGTTTTTTCTGTTGGAATCTTAATCACTACATTCCACCACAATCAATTAATTGTTGGAATATTGTTCACTACTGGAATCTTGAATTTATTAGGCAACAACATTGGTGGTAGAATGGACCACTATTTCTTTACGGTCTAGGTTGATCTGATAATTATGTTTTGAAAAGCCTCTCAACATAATTATATTGTAGTTGTAATGTCTCAAATCAATTAATGTTTAATGTTAACTTGTATAATATAGATCTAGATACACTTGTAGATTTGCATATTTATCAGAATTTTTAGAAATCAGCATGCAATTTTAAATTTATCTATATAAAAAACTTAGAATGGTAGGTGTATTTCTATTAATCACGTCAAAATATGGGTCACGACTTTAACAAAACTTGACATATATGAAGAAAAATCTAATTTTCCTAATAAGCAGGAAATTAATGAAATGGTGATGTTTTTCATTTTTATGCAAGAAAAAATTGATGATTTTATGTTGAAAAATCTAGAAATTGCATCAGATATATCTCCAAATGATCCAGTTGATGTTATATTTGGAAAAGAATATTCAGGTCGGATTAGAGGTCTTTCTTTTGGAGCTTGTCCTACACTTGCTTTCAAGCAATGTCCAATTGCAAGATTAAGTGGAATCAACTTTGCTTCCTCTAAATGGATGACAAGTTTGTAAAAATGGAAAGTGAGCTTGCAACTGTTAAGAACCAAATGAAGCAAAGTCAAAAAATGCTTTCCTACGTTGCTTCTAGAGAAGATATTCCTGAACCTCTTGCTACAATGGTTGCTGCTTTGGTACATCTGTCTGGTAACGATGTATTATGGTTTACTTAAGAAAATTAATTAATTTTATTGTATTGCTATTTTAAAATTATTCAATTACTTATATTTCTTATTCATTGAATGCACATGATGTTCAAAGTGGTGCACCGTCTCCAAATGATGTAGTACAATCAAGTGGTGGAAGCGAAACAAATTAGGATTAGGTTTAAAAGTATAATTGTATTACGATTTCAGAATGACTTTCAGTATTGTCTATTTTATGTTTGGATCTTTTAACTCTTCAGCACTTTAAAGTTGTTTCATGATTAATGAAATTTCTTCTGTTGTTCATTTTTATTTGTATTCTAGCATATTTTCTTATAGAGTTTTATAATTTTTTTTCATAATTTAATTTCTCATTATTAAAGAAAAAATATGTTGAATTATACAATTATAAATATAGGTGGATAATAATAATAAAACATTATTGAATTATAAAAACATAAATATAAATGGATAATAATAATAATAATACAATATTACTGAATAAATTATAAATATATGGATAATAAATAATAAAATATTTTATTAATTTTTTTATAATTTATTATAGTGACATTTATAAATGTCGTAATATAATTTGAATTATGACAATTTCAAGTGCACTATTTTGATTGGATTTGTTTTTCAGGAAGTAAATAACACCATTTTTAATTGTCGTTATTTACCTTTTTAAAATGTCACTTTATACAATGTATAAAGTGACATTTGTAGCGTCGTTTGACATGAAAGCGCTATATTATATTTTGTGACGGCAGGAATTACGACGTTTTTGAAAAATGTTGCGCACATAATTAACGATGTTTGAAAACATCGTAATATACAACATAAACGTCACAACTTACATGATTTTTTGTAGTGTATATATATATATATATATACTTAATATTTTTATTTCTTCTAATTATTTGGTTTGTCATGAAATTCATTCGCATCTCCATTATATTTTTCATCTTATCATAACTTTTATGTAATTATGTTAAAAAGATGTATGTCAATTAAAATATTTTTATGTCTCAAATTTGAATATTTCTATTATTTTTTAATATTTTTATTTATTGTTTATTTTCCTTTCACATGAGAATGTTTAATACTCTCAATTTAAGTATTTAATAGCACAAACATTTCGTTTACTAGGTAATATAAAAAAAATATTTACTTATTATTATTAGTTTTTATTTTATTTCACTACAAGAAAAATTGATATTACCGACGGTCAAAATTCGTCGATAATGGTAAAAAATCATTGCTAAACCATGTTCTGATGGTAATTATTGGTAAAAAATATTACTGATGGTAAAAAATCTATCGGTAAAACTTTTGTCAATAAAATTTTACCAACAAAAATCATGTTCTGTCGGTAATTATCGACAGAAAAATTTGTCGATAATTATCCACGAAAAATTCGTCGGTAATTACCAAAAATTTCATCGGTAAATAACGCACATTGTTCAACTTCTTCCTCCTCCCTCTTTCATTTTTTTTTCGTCTTATTCTTCTTCGCCGTCTTTGTCATCATCGCCGTCGCCGTCACTATCGCTATCGCCATTGCCGTCACCGTCTTCATCTTCTTCTTCTCCTTCTTCTCCTCCTTCTTTTTTCTTTTTGTTCTTCTTCTTCACCTTCTTCTTCCTTTTCTTCTTCTTCTTTTTCTTCTTCTTTTTCTTTTTCTTCTCGTCTTCTTTTAAGGTGAGCTTTGGGCAGGAAATTTCTCACTCATTTTATCGATGGATATATCTATCGGTAAATTTGTCGATAAAAAAGTTTTAAATTATCAGTAGATTTTACCAATGGATTTTAAGTTATGTAAGTACCGACAGAATAATCCGTCGGCAATTCAAATTTGGGTGTGAAATTTTCCGTTCCATTTACTGACGGATTTATTCCTCGATAAATTCGTTAGTAAAAAAATTTAAATTACCAACGAATTTTTTCTGTTGATAAATGAAAATTTGTCGGTCATTCAAATTTACCGACTAGAACATGTCTGTCGTAAAATTCCGTCGGTAATTCCAATATTTTTTGTAGTGTTTGAAGAACTCTTTTGTTTCGCTAAAATAATTTGTTATTTCTCAATCATTGAGTATATATGCTGATACTTGAAAAGTTTTCTTAGATTTCTAAGATATTTTTCCATCTTATCATACCCTTAATTATACATTTGTTTTTCTTTGTGTGATTTCTTTCAATAGTCTCTCAAATTGTTTCTAAACATTTGTTAATTTTTTAATATTTTTGTTTGTTGTTTATTTTCATTATGTAGAATACTATTTCGATATATTTTATCTAATTATTTTTTATTTTCTAACTCATTATCAATCATACTGTATTTTTTTCATTGTAATTGTGTAAATAATTTTTATTTACTACAATATAAAAAATTATTGTAATTATCATGATATTTTTTTATCACCATCCAACATAATTGAAGTTCAAAAGATACAAGATCTATATTAAAATTTTATTATTATGATTATTATTTGCTCTTTGTATCATTTTGATCAAGTGGTGTATTATAAATTTTATTAGTGTATAAAAAAGATATTCATTAAAATTTAAAAGATTGAAGTAAATAAATATTTAAAATATATATTAATTTCAATATTTATTTTTCTTTTATATTTTTAAAAATTATTTTTAAATTTTATCAACTAGGTTTCATTAATATTTGCAAATTTAATAAATGTTTTGGTTCTCATGAAATTTTATTTGGTATTATAATCTAAAGTGTAAACAATTATAATTTATTTTAAACTTTTATTATGATTATTATTTGTTCTTTGTATCATTTTGATCAAATGATGTATTATAACTTTTATTAGTGTATAAAAAAGAGATTCATTAGAATTTAAAAGATTGAAGTAAACAAACATTTAAAATATATTTTAATTTGAATATTTATTTTCTTTTTATATTTTTTTAAAAAATATTTTTAAATTTTATCAACTATGTTTCATTAACATTTGCAAATTTAATAAATATTTTGGTTCTCATGAAATTTTATTTGGTATTATAATCTAAAATGTAAACAATTATAATTTATTTTAAAGTTTTTGATATCGAAGAATTAACCATCCTTCTAATATTGAATATTTGATAATATTATGTTTCCTTTACCATAATTTTTTATTATTTTATATAAATTAATTAAAATTAATATTGAAGTAGTAAAAAAACGGGTATGAATATGAGTACACGATTACACCCGTTATCCTATGGGAATGTGGATGAGACAAAAGTTTGATACCTATTAGTTTTGAGTATGGAGATAAGGATGAATTTTTTATAATTTGACATCCTGAAAATATATATATATATATATATATATATATATATATATATATATAAATTCTGCTATTGCCTTTATAGTTTATATATAAAGAATTTCAAATTTTCGAGTTTTTAGCTAACATTGCTGAAGTAAGCTGGCCAATAGTCTTTACCCACAATTAGATCACAGCGTCAAAATTTATTTCTTATTGAATAATCAAATTTGAAGATTTGGAAGTCAAATGATCAGATTAAAAAGAAATGGTTAAAAATATTTACTTAATATCTTTTTATTTGAATTTTTTTAAAACTAACTTTAAAAATATATTTCAACTTTAAAAATTAATTATTATTTAAATTTAAAAAATATTTAACAAGTTACTATCCAAAATTTATCTCTCGTCACAAATTCAAAATTATTTATAAATGCACAAAAATACTTATTGCAAATCCTTACAACGGACTTTTTTTTTTCTAAAATATATTCGTTATACCTATTAATTGTAAATATTTAAAACTACAAATATACGTACTCCTAGTTGAATTTTGAAATTCTTTTACTAAATGTGTAATCCTTTTAAGTTTGCAGATTGAATTGTGAAATTTTTGGAGAAGGTATAAGTGAAGAACGAAAAAAAAAATTCAGATGTGAATGATGTTAAAATTAATAAGTTAATAATAAGAGTGTAAATTAATATACAAGAATGAATATCAGATGATCTTTATTCCGACGGAAACATTGTTGGAAGTGTGACTCAAAACCTTATTTGGTGTAGAAATGGATAAAAATATCAATGTATGGGAAGAAATATAAATATATTGTTTGAACGTTCAGAGTTAAAGATGGTAAATTGACCTTTCATATAGGATTCACATTAGTTTCAATGTAAATTATAATTTGGACATACATGTTAGTAATAAAGTCAACTTATTGTTTTGGGTTAATAATTAAGTATAATATTTTCAAAGATTGAATAGCATGATGTTTAAAATGTTTAAGACGTGGCGTCAAAATTATAGATGTTTAAGACATTGAATCAAGCTATTAGAGATATCTAAGGTATATATAAGATTGAGCTAAAAATGTTCAATATGACTATGATTTTAATTTTTTATTTGATAATGAAAAGATGAAAGTATATAAGTAAATCTAGAGATGCTTAAGAATGAAGTCGATTCGAATATATATTCGAAAATAAAAAATAAAAGTTGACATATTATTAGAAACAAATCGGCCTTGATAAAGCAGTGTGACAGTTGAGAAAATTTTCTTTTAAATAGATAAAATACAAATGCAAAAGGCAAAACAGATTTGTATGTCATGTATATAAACAGTGTTTAAATACAAAGATTTTTGTATGACTAATGTAGTAAAACTTGTACTGAAGTAATAACTTGGTTGTGGCATATGGGTATATGATAAAGATATTATATTTTTTTATTCTATTTTATTATTATCAAATATTCTATTTTATGATGGTATATATTAGCTTGTTATTTTCTTTTTATATTATGGGATTTTGTATTTTATATACTGGACAACTTTCTAATAAACCGGTCTGAAAGCTCTCATTAAGTTGTTCTTCATCAAACGCTTCTTGTGGGTATTTGTTTTTCTCATGACTTATACGTATCTAACATGGCATCAAAACTAAGTTAGAGTCTATCATAACGATATTTTTTGGACATATTGTTTCACCCGCTATCGGACCACCCATTTCTAGTCCGCGAACGAGATACATATACCTTGAGGTGAGAGGATGTGTTGGAAGTCTCACATCGACTAGAGATAAAACAATTTCATAGTATATAATTGGGGTGCAAACCTTACCTTACTAGTTAATTTTATGAGGTTAAGTTAGGCTTAAAGTCCACTTCCTAACATGGTATCAGAGCCAAGTTAAAGTCTATCCTAGCAAGATTTTGTGTTTCTTAGGCATATAGTTCCACCCGCTACCGGACCACCCATTAATGTCTAGTCTCAAATATAAGGAGGGTTGAGTTAGCTTATATATAATGTAGTGTAATGTCTCATTATTAAATTTCTTGAAAAGATCCATTGGTTTATTTGGTACTTAAAACATGCTCCTGGATATGATGTTTTCTTAGGCCCCTCTTTGGTCTTCTTCTGAGGTTGAGTGACAACAATTTCGTTATTCATAGTGTCAAGAATCTCACTTTTCATGAGAGAACCAAACATATAGAACTTGATTGTCACATTATCTGACAAAAGCTTGTTGATGGCCATATCCACATTTTTCATGTTCCTTCTACAAATCAACTTGCTTATATGTTTACTAAGTCATTGCATCCTTTTGCTTTTCGGTATGTTACTTTTAAGTAGAGCCTTTCCAATATTCATGCATACCTTGAGAGGGGTGATAGCAATGGCGGATCTTGACCAAGAGTTTTGGAGGGGCTAGAATAATATAATTTTTTGATCATTTGATTGGATCATTAGTATAAAACTTTAAAAAATGACTCTTCTATAAAACAATTGGATCATTAGATTGGATTATTAGTATAATGCTTTAAATACTTTAAAAGATGTGAAGAAATATAATTTAACTTGTTTTCATCTGTAGCTTCCCTTTTACTACTCCTACAAAATAAATTATTATTTTATTCTTCATCGATATGCTTTTTTTTAAATATACTAAAAAATAATTTATCATAATCTAATAAAATATTGAGAGACATAAGTATTAGAAGAAAAATATATTATAATCAAGTCACAATTAAAAATCGATTATAAAAAAACATATAATACATGATTTTTTTTCTTCTACAATCATAAAAAATAAGTATACAAAAGGCTCATGAGATAAAAAATAATTTTAATAACTATTAAAGTAATATTTCATCATCAAGTAAGACAAGAGAGAGTTACATTTTTTTTTCTTCGAGAAATGAAGGAAACAAATGAGAAATGAGAGCAAACATAATGAGTATGTGTCTAACTTCATTTTTTCTTCAAAAAAAAAAACATATGATAGTGAGAGATGAGTATAATTTTGTCAAAATTTTAAAAGCCAGAAGAAAATAAAAAATATTTTAATAAATGTTTGATTTAATTACTCTTTTGGTTATTATTTCCAAAAATATAAGTTGATCTTCCCGTTCTTTTACTTTCAATTTAGTGGCAATTTGATAATTTTATATGAAAACAGATACTAGAAGACTAATTAAACCTAAATATTTTTTTTATTTTTTATTATTTATTAACATTAAATATTGTATTTTATAAAATAAATAAAGAGACACAATTTAATTATCATCAATTTCTAAAATATACTATATATAATTTTAAAATTTTCAAAATTTTTAAAAATTAAAAAAAATGGATATATAATTTTGGAAAAAATAAAAAATATTTGGGGGGGCCTAGGCCCCTCCCTGCTCCTATGAGGCTAAACCCTACACCCTAAACCCTAAACCCTCCGCCTCTGGGTGATAGAGATATTATATTTTTTATTCTATTTTATTATTATCAAATATTATGTTTTATGATAGTACATGTTAGGTTGTCTTTTTCTCCTTATATCATGAAATTTTGTATATTAGACAAGTTTATAATACCTCATTGAGTTGTTCTTCATCAAACACCTCTTATAGGTATTTGTGAGTTTTTTTTTTCTCGTGATTTATACGTATCTAATCGTATATGAAAACATGCTTGTAGAAAAAAAAATGCACATGGTGTGAAAGATATACCCATGTATAATTCCTTCTTGTTGAGATTTTGTATGCTGATTTATGATTTTTTCTATTATCTTACAAACAATTATGGAAATATATTTAAAGTATTTTTGTATGTTAATGTGATCATATTTTTGTTACACGTGATTTAAAAATATAACATGTTGGAGATAAACAACTGTCTCAAAGAAGAATCAAGACTCTTATTTGTATGATGTCAAAAAGTTTCATTGGATCTTTATGGATGTCAAATAGTTTGAATATATATATATATGAGGCAAAATAGGATACGTTGAAATGATTCAAACAAGAATCAGACTCTTATTTGTATGGTTACAAAAGGTTTCATTAGAATGTCAAGTATATTTACTAAAAGTTGTACATATATAATAACTAGATCTTTAGAGGTGGAACATTAAAGTTGTATAAATTAAATTATAGATTACATCGAAAAAATAACTCTTTTCCATGAGATATAGGGTAGAAAAAGAAATCCACCTTTGAGCGACACTTAAGATAACAATAGAATAATAAAACTTAAATTAATGTAAAAAAGAGTTTGTACTACACTCTCCACCATTAAAATGTATTATATAGGTTTCACAAGTTTTTTTATTCTTTTAAAATAAAGGATACACCAATTATATGCAAGAATATATTAAAAGTATATAAGCTGTTATGTTTTATATGATTAATAAGTGATTTATTGATAATAACTATTTCATAAGCCCTACTGCAACACTGCTTATCTATGACGGCTAAAGCCTATGAAGACGGTTCTAAATTCGTCGTTAAAAGTAATCCACAATAACAATGATTATTAAAATTGTTGTCAATATTAACCAATGTGACGACGGTTTGAAGAGTCTTTGTTGAACTATGAACGAGAACAATATGGGGTTGGACCTAGATCAAAAACCTAAAACACAACGATGATGGTTTGTGTCAAAATCGATATGGATTTAACACTTTTTAATGATGGTTTGGGTCATAACTGTCGTTAATTAGTATTTTTTTTAAAAGGTAGCTTTGTTTAATGTCTTAATCCGAACTTGTAATTCAGAAAACAGTTTCAATCCAAAACAAAATTCAAATTTAGACAAAGTTCCAATCCAAATAGAATTCTAATCCAACAGTTCCATCAAAGTTACAAATAACTTATATGATAACATAAGTCTAACAACATAAGTCTAAACTACCTCTAAGTCTCACTAAACCTAACTCTCACTAACTACAAATAGAAAGTACTTTGCCCACCTTTTTGAATATAAGCTATTGCTTATGAATCTATTGGACTTGGGTCATTGAATTTCTTTAAAAGTGTTGAAAAAGTTAATAACAATACATTTGTAAATTAGGTTAAGTTAAAATTAGTACATAACTTTAGCAAAGGTTTGTACTCCAACATCACGAATCATGTCCTTTAATCTATATTTCATTGTTTATTCCACAAATTGATGTGCTTCAACCATAGTTTGAGTCAATACCAATTCACCATACCACACCCATGTTGTATAATTCTTTAAAAATCCATCGCATAAAAGATGTTCTCTAATCTCGACCACATCCAATATTCTCCCGTTCAAACAATTGACACAAGGACACCTTATCTTTCCTCTATATTTTGCACTACCACTATGACGTTTAGTCAATTCTATAAACTCCTTGACTCCTCTCTCATAATCATCACTTATACGTGATAGATTAATCCAGCTTCGATCCATTGTAACATCTTAGCCAGATATTACTTATTTAGAATTAAAATAATAGAAATACTATTAAACTGCATTTATTCATAAACTATTTTCCCAAAAACGCGAGAAAATTAAAACTTTAGTTTATACATGCCAAAAGATCAATTCCATAAATGTGTTCCACGCTTACAATTAAACAACAGTTAATGTAAAAAGATTACAAATTAAATAAGAAAATCCATAGAAAATAAATCCATGAAAAAGTCCCCAAGTTGGCCCCCTCTCTAGCTCTAAGTATTCACGGGCTCACCTACATCAACATCTGCTCCCTTGTAAAAAGTTACATGATCATCGCTAAACACACACAGATAGGGTGAGCTCAAATAAAAAGAAATGCAATATACAATAAAGTAATGATTTTAAACTCATTACTCTAACATAAAACCCCATTAAACCCAACATTCACATCTTTCTCTGGACGCCTCTTGATTCTATACCATTTGATGAGTACATTGATCGATCTTTGTTGCCACAAGTGTCTACTCGCCCTTCTAACTACAGGCCACCACCTATAGTCCATATGTGGGAATAAATTTGTTGCAGCCACAATCTGCAACACCAATGGAGTTCCCTAATACGAACCACAGTCCGCATTTGTCCTAAGACTACCAAACTCGTCGGATAAAACTAAGGATGGCAATCTTCCGGAACCCGTCCGTACGAGCCACGATCTCGTACACTCCACTGGACCTCCAAAACCACTAGGCTACAACCTCGAGTAGCCAGGTGTTACTCCAATTCAAGATACACTCGTAACTGGCCCCCCAACAAAAGCATCGCCTCAAGACCTCCATCCAAAGCCGTGTAGAATCTTCCTCACAGTCTAACTCTGCACCCAAAACTGCCCGACTCTTCACACAAGTTGCTAGGCGGAAATTGATTCTAGACTGCCTGGCGGGCACCACATGCCACCAGGCGCTACGCACCTCCAAAGCTTTATGTCTAACAATTGTCGCCTGGCAGAACCATCCTCACCATCAGGCGCCACGAGATTCAAGTGGCCTCTGTCTTAGCCGCTATCGCCATACTAGTAGCGCTAGTGCTACTGGTTTGTGACATTTTAGGCAGGTTCCAAAGAACCTAGTCACCCCACATGCAATCTAAAACACCAAAAATGCCTATCATGTTACTAACATGCCTCAATCACATTCACTACATAATATGCATAATACATCCGCAAACTAAGATCAGGCAATCACTTAAAATTATACTCTATTTTGTTTTTAGTATTACAAAGACACATCTCGAAAGAAAGAAAAAAACTACGATATTATTCAACCACATAAATATACATATAAAGACTTACAATACCACCGTTCAAATATATAACATATACATCTCTCATTCGTAATTATGACCTTAAAAACATGTCCGAAATCAATTTAATATTATAATTGCATTCATCCAATTCCCTTTACATAAATATCTATATGTATAATATTTTAATATAGTTTAGGCATCATCTTTTGCTCTTTACGCTAAATATACTATATAAAACCTATATTCTTATTCTAATATATAAAATGAAAACCACATGCGCAACTTTATACCATTATAGTAATACGTTTAATATAATCTTTACATGAAATCAATTTCAATTATACCATTTTCATTCAAAAAGCATTTGTCCCAAACTCTCACGTTTGGATACTTAAAGCATTAAAGGCATTGGACTTCATCGAAAATTATGCAATGGTTTGAAGCATTCCTATATATGGCCAAATTGGAAGCATTTATTCCACCATATAACAGCCACAACAAAAGAGTGAAATATTGTAACATGAAAAATACTTATATATATATATATATATATATATATATATATATATATATATATATATATAATATAATAAAAAAAAACATGTTACTGAATCAAGGACATGCACCACCGTTGAGAATCAACAACACCAATGACAAAATGAATGCAATTTACGGTTCTCCTATAAGGCATCTAATCATGGTCGTCGTATATATATATATAATTAAGGAAACAAAAGTTGCACCATAACCCAACGAAACCAGAAGACTAAGCAAACTAGGGATTTCTAAAATGCAACGAAAACAGTGTGATTGAAAAAAAAAACTTTAAAAGCACACAACTGCCACACTAACCAACCAATAGCACGACCTCCTCTAGCAAGGTTTGCAGAGAATGCGAAAACAACTAAAGCGTAGAATGAAATGTACACAATTGTAGAATATTAGTAAGGTTCTAAAGAGCAACCACACCACATGAAAACTTTCACAGCATACTAAAAACCACGAGAACAAGAATACAACATCAAGAGAAGACAACCACATATACTTTTTAATGCCCCATTCAACAACCAACACAAGATAAAGAGAAGAAAACAAAGCCAAGCTTCCCCTAACCTGGAAATCCCGCCAAAAATGTTCTTTCTTGCTCCCACGTTGATCCCCACTCTTGAGACCTTCTCTCAACCGTCAACACTCTCCTCACTCGATTTCTTAGGGTTCTAAAATTTCCTTGTCGGCGAAATTTACCTAAGTCTCATAACTCCCTTGTCTATGTCGAGATTCATAGAACTCACCTCCAACTCTTCACCTACTCAAATTCGTCACTAAGGCAAAATAATATATTATGATTTTTCTCTAGACAAGGTTCGAACATACAACCACTCAATTGTCAAGTTAATGCACAACCATTCAACCAATTCGTGGTTCATGATAATTCCTATACATCTAGGATTATATTATCACTAGTGTATTTTAGAGCTTTTACAGCGCTGTATATGCCTCGGTTCATGCGGACCCGCTGCATAAAAGCACGCGGTGGCAGTTTTGTAATTAAATTGAACTTTTATGCCTCGGTTGTCATAATAACCGAGGCATATAGAGCTAAAAAAAATTTGAC
>Ga0214544_1001233_pt1 | contig 52272 bp, 16 predicted proteins | sample CNSS3metaG_FD_160074 | JGI IMG/M metagenome (GOLD analysis project Ga0214544, IMG submission 160074) | Root nodule microbial communities from cowpea collected in UCLA plant growth center, Los Angeles, California, USA - CNSS3 | ecosystem: Host-associated > Plants > Roots > Nodule | place: USA...
AAAAAACACAAACATAGAACTTTCACATAACATCCTTTCTCAAACATAGTCATTCCCTATTATTATTCTTCTATAGTCACAAATTTATCTATTAACCGAGGTCTAAAACCAAAATTAATTATAATTAGACTTGTGACTCAACACATTCTAGCAGAAATGTATTAAACATGTTTATCAAAAATCAATACCTCACTCAAATCAAAACATATTCTCCCATGATAGTCCTCAAATTCATTCAGTTTAATTAAATTACAATAATTTTTTACTTTTAAATCTTGTGTTATTGAAGAAAAACATTTTGAAAACAAGAGAAGAGTTAAGAAAGTCTTAATGAAAGGAAAGCTCAACTCAATAATCAACCACATCACTATAGATTACATTACCATAAATTCAATTTTTTTAACTCAAATTATGTATGCAAAAGATTAATAATGCCCGTATAAAAAGAAAATTGAAACACCAAAAAGAGAAAAAAGAACTTAATCAAAAACAAAAAAAAAATTATCAGTTATACTAATAAATATCTTCCATTCTAGGTCATGTGTTCTAAATAAAGGGGAAAATTCTTTAATGTTATGTTGGATGAAAAAATTTAAGAGAGTAATTTATTTATTTTGAGATTTTTTTTTTATAAAATGACTTTTAGATGAGGAAATAAAAAAGAAATTAAAATTGACGAATTTTAAAAAGATATTTCAAATAATTAAAAAAAAATTGAAATTCGTTCCAAAAAAAATGAAATTGAAATTCTACGAGTTGTAAAATTTTTTTATTGGTCACGATAAAAAAAGTTACAAATCCAAAAAGTTGACTCATACCAAATTTCAGCTCGGACCGAGTTGTTTCGACATCTAGTCTAGGTCGACTCGACTCGACTATGAGCCTAAATCGACTTGACTCAACATTTGCTAAAGTTGACTCGTCTTTATTTATAGCCATGAGCAACTCATCATGACTTTCGTCTCGAGTGACTTGGCTATACTTTCAATTTAGACCTACTATGTTTGACTTGTGACCAAGATAGAAGGTAGGCTCAAGGCGAAGGTCGAGTCGCGTTGAGCCCAATCATCTTTAACCAAAGTTCAAGTTGAGTCAACTCAGCTTGAAAGTCAATTCGAGACGGCCTAGGTCAAATGTCGAACTGAGTTGACTCGAACCAAAGGTCGTGCTGAAGTTTGTGTCATGTCAGTCTGGGTAGAACGTCAAGATGAGTCATCTCAGGTCAAAGCTTGGGCCGAGTTGGCTGAAGCCAAATCGTCTCGAGTTGACTCGGTCCAAAAGTTTAAACGAGTCGTCCCAAATCAAAAGTTGCCTTAAAATACAAATTAAATTATTTTATCCAAACAAAAAAAATGAAATATAAGATATTTGTATTATTCTATCCAAACAAATTATGTAAGAAATTAAGAGAATTCAATTGTAAGTAATTAAAGTACTATCTATTTTAATTTCTTGAAATTGTTGAAATTTTCTATCCAAATACAAAGTAAAAGAAATTGAGAAAAAATTGAAGATTTTGAGTTTATATATATATATATATATATATATATATATATATATATATATATATATATATATATATAATTTTATGCACATTATATATAATTCTTTTTAAAATGATAAAATATTTATTTATAATTTATCTTAAACATTTTTTTCTATCGAACCATTTTCAAATAATTAAAAAATACAAAAGAAATATAAAATTTTCAAAAAATTAGAAATCGATTTTTCTCAAATAGTATGTAAAAACTATGTGATCTATGATTGTTCTTTGTGAATGAAAATACATAATAACAGGATAATTTTTTATTGGGTTAACTTTTAAAAAAATTTAAATATATTTTCATTCAGAACTACATAAATTCTGATTTTTTTTTACTGTAAACGAAAATATGTTAAAGCGAACCTTAACCTTATGAATTCCTTTAATAGAAGTGTTTCTTTTTTCGAGTGTTTTCTTATTTTTTGAAAAAAAGTTAAATATTGAAAACAACAACTATTCGTAAACAACTCCTGGTTATAAAATCCAATATTTGCAGACTATATCTGATTTTATGGATTTTTCATAATTTTTTCAGAATTGATATGAACACATCTTTATCCCTAACCAACTCGTAGTTATAAAATACAATATTCACATACTATATCTTATTTTATGAATTTTTCATAATTTTTTCAAAATAAACTATAATAATGACTAAAAAATATATTTTTTAAATTATTTATTCGTCGTAACATTAAAGAAATTTTAAAATAAATATTTATATATTACGAATTAATTAAAAGGAACCTTCATTTCAAAATAATTATCGCAAAAGATTATATCTTATAAAAAATAATAAATATAATTTTTGGAAGTATTATAAGAAACTTTTTAACTTATTCTACTTTTATGACTGTATGTCACTTGTTTTATGACCGGTTATTTTTACTTGTATGATAGGAAGTTACCCATGATTATTTGAGGGTTTTAATTTTCTTACGTTCATTTTTTTCTACTTTCACTAAGTTAAAAATTATTTTCTTTTTTTTCATGTTTTTTTTGTTATAAAGTGAATGAGATTTTATGTATATTGAAATGGGGGACGTGTACACTAAAAGTGAAGCAAAGTTAAAATATTTAATTTATTTATTTATTTTGAGGTTTGCATGGTGCAAATGCAGTGGAAGGAGCCGCGAAGTTGGCGTGGGTGTCTGAAAAAGGCAAAGGCAGGTCTTACACACATTCAAAATTCAGAAATACATCGCAATGAATGATGCAAAAAGAGGTCATCTGAATATTGAAATTAAAACAAATGCTGAAATTCCACATCCAATTGGGGAAAACGTTGCCAAAAGAAGAGACAATATTATATAAATGTGGACCAAGCACAGGTGGAGAAACATTCCAAAACAAACCTACATGAAGGGACATGCCATCTTTACAATTTCATTGCAAAAAAAATGCCTTCATTTGCCATTGCCATCATGATAAATAAATGCATATTCTATTTATCTTCGACAACCAAAAGAGAAAAACAAAAAAATTAAAATATGATAAATAATTATTTTTAATAAGATTAAATATATTTTTAGTCCTTAAATTTTGACATCAAATTTAAAAAATAAAGGCATATAGTATTTTTAACTTAATTACTTTAATTTTTTTTAACATATCAACCGTGTTTTTCAATTAACATTGAAACGAGAACGTGTCAAGTAGTGTAAACAACTCAAATATTAACATAAAGCGTATCTTAACACATAATTTTTTTTAATATAATTAGATTAAAATAATTTTATTTATTTATTTTTAAAGTTTAAAATTATAATATATTCAAAATTTCGAACATTAACAAATTTTAATTTCGCATCAAAGTTCAAGGAAAAAAAATACATTTATTCATTTTTAATATGATGTGATTGATGCAAAATATAAAACAAGACAAGACAAAAAATCATTTAAAATAAACAGAAAATGTAGTATAAAAGATGTGAAGAGCGAGTTACCTTATTTAGTGTGTGTTAGTTGATGCAAGTAATTGTGGGCAAGTGGTGGGTTACATGCTTGAGCAAAAGAGTACTTAGAAGATGTTGTTTTGGGAAAAAAAGAAAATTGAAGAGAGAATAGAGGTTGTGGGAAGTGGGGAAGGTGGGAAGATGGTTAATTAAATAAGAGAGGTCCAATGTTTCTAGCCATTCATGTAGCAGTTTTGCTGTACCTTTTGATATGGTCCCATTCATCATCTTCTTCCCAATTCATTATACTTTTTTCCTAATTAAAAATAACACAAAGGAAAAACTCTTATCTATGAATGTCAGCCATGCTCAATCAACAACCCAAACTGACTGGGTATGGGCAACCCGTGATCGCATTGGGATTTGTCATAGGTGTGAAATTCATTTTTTTTTTTAATTTTAATATACTTTGGTTCAAATTTTAAAAATAAATAGAGACGTTAAAATTTTTTGAGGTATCGAATAAGATTTTATATTAAAATTTGAATTATTTATTCCATTTACATTTCAGTTCAATGTTAGTCTTAAAAATCATTTAATATATAAAAAAATGATTAACGTTGTTAGACTAAAAAGATTATATCTAATTTTTTTAAGTTTTTAAACCAAAATATATAAAATTTAAGATATGGATGAATTTTAATTTTATCTCCAAGTTTAGGAATTAAATATATTTTTAACCTTATATTAAGATTTTCTTATATATTGGTCAAAAAACTTTAATGAATAGACCGAAAAAAAATGGTACAAAATTGAGAATATTTGGATCTATGGAGTGATTAGTCAATTTATGAAAAGAAAAATATGAGATTAATTTTAATTCAAAACTTTACATTAGTTAGAATTAGGATGTGAGTTTTTTTTATGTTGTTCACCGAATTTGTTTTTCTGTTTTTAGGTAATGTAAAACTTGTCCCTCTGCACTTTGAAATATTTACAATATTTTCACTAATTATGAGATATAAAATCTTCCAAAAATTCTCATATTCTACCATGAACTCATGTAATGTAATAATACTCTCATGGTGTACATCAATTATTGTTGAGTTTGGACACCGGTATTTTGTCACCATTTTTTTTTTACTATTTGATACTGTTTCTCATAATTATTTATTTTTTCTTTTTTTTAAAAGTATAAAAATTAACTTTTGTTAAAATTATTTTATTTTTATACAAATTGTCAAATAGTCATTGAATAATGTCAAATGGTGTACATCAATTATTGTTGAGTTCTTTGAGTGACATGTCAAAAATATTTATTATTTATATTAAAAATTTCATATTTGATAAGTCACAAATCAACTTACTAAAGCAATCCAAAATCATTTCAAGAGAATTGTTGATAATTAATTTTTTATAAGTTAAAATTTAATAAATTAAATTCTTACAGTTTATTATTCAAGTGTACCATTCTTAAATATTTAAAACCGAAAATATTGAAATTTTAAAACCTACAATATTAATCATTTAATTTTTTTCTGAAATGAAGTTCATTTATTGAGACACCAAAATTAGGTAATACTACTAATTATGAAAGTTAGTGAGTCTTGTCAAGAATTCAACAGAATTTATATGAATCCTAACATTGTAAACCTAAAATATACATTGTTTTGGAGTGTATTTCATTAAAGTGTCAACATATTTGGATCACATCCATTAATGTATATTCCATTGATGTCATTTTGAAAAAGAAATCTTTGATTTGGTATCTTGTGTTTGTTTATGGTAGTTCAACGAATATTATTGTTCATGCACCAGAAAATTCGTCAGCAAAAAAATTTATTTCAGTTAGAGTAATTACATCAAAGTTACCAATCTCAATATTATATACAATAGATTATTTCTAAAAGAACTTATTGCATAAATTATAAATTGATGGTGATTGAGAATGTAGCAAATGCAATGGATTGGGAAGAGTCGAGATGATGAAATGTGTCCTCAAATGAATGTTTATATGTTATGCTACTTTTTTCAAAGCTTGAATATAATAGATTGACAACTTAAGTAGGACTTATTATTTTCAATTATTTTTAATATGTTATATATTTGTTTATATTTTTAACGAAATGAAAAATTGAATATAAATCATAAAAAAATATTAATATGAGAAATCACACATGAATAATTTTTTTTATAAATAATGAAACATAAAGGAAAATATTAACACGAACTTAATTTTTTTAATATAATTTTGAATGAATACATATGTGAAAAATTATAAATAGAAGATGATAGATGTTTATTTTCTATTTCATTCAAAATTTTATCTTTCTGAAAAAAAATTATTTAAATTTTCTTTAAGCTTATAAAATATTTTTACGGTTGTTATTTTGTCGTATTATAACTCGAAGAGGAAGCTCGTAATATGAATAAATTGGAATTGAGTTTTAAATTTGATTTTTGGAAACTTATCTAAATTGTCCTTGGAGTTCTAAAAGGTTAAGCGAAAATGTTTATTAAAAGGTAGCAACGTTTGAATTTAGGTAAAAAGATTTAATATTTTTATATTTAATCAATGTTTTGAAATCGTTGAATGTGTGTGTTCATGTGTGAATGGATACATATTTGCATTTAGAAATTTAGAAAATAGGAAGATATGTTGATTGTATGTATAATTAGTATTGTTTTAAATCATAATAATAGTTTAAATGGTGTTTTGAATGGTTTGGAAATATGCAATTTAGTTTATATAACTTATTACTCAACTAAGAAACAAAATATTTAACAAAACAATTTTCACTGTCGTTGTGTTATAAGTTTGGGTTGACAACTTAAAAGAAAAAATAAATATTATTTTACCTTTTTCTACCAAAATTTGTATCAAATTTTTTAAAACAGAAATCAAATTGAGACTCGTGAAAAAGAAAAAAAAACAGAAATTAATGGACAATATATAATTTGAATTGTTTTATAACAATTTGAATTGTTTCAACTAAAAAATATATAATTAAAAAATAATGGACAAGTTTTATACCTTTAATAAGCAGAAATCTAAACATGTGCAACAGATTAATCCTGAATATTCGAGAATTTAAAAATGAAGCTTGAAATGAGGCTAAAAATCCAGGAAAATTAATAAGTGAAGATAAAATAGATGCATTGATTTTAACCCACTGCGTGTTGTTATCGTCTTGGAATGTTGTACACGGTTTGAATAATTTTAAATATGTACAAGCTGGTTGTCCCTTTGTAATGGACCCCACACCATTTACTATAGGTAAGATGAAAATCAAATTCATTGTACATCTCAACAAACGGAGTACCATCAAAGTTTCAATTGCTATACATACACTTGTCAAAATTGAGACCTATATCCATATAATATCATATCTCTTTTTTTTTTTTAATTTTAGGTAAGTTGTCTCACTTCTTCCCATCACAATATTAAAAACGATAAAACGGATATGTCCTGATGTATCAACTCATTAAAAAAAGGTAAATTTATTAAACTAGTCGATCCGTATCAACCAAGTTCATTTGGTTTGTTAATCCGTTAGGTCATAAAATGGGATGACCACAAGTTGGCTTGCCGGTTGTCTCAATCTCTTCATCTTTTTCTTTGTCAAATTCGGAGGTTTTTCCTCTATTTATTATCAAGATTTCTTTTTCTTCACTTATCAAAACATAAACCAAAACCTCGTTCATCACTGCCGCTTAGAAGCTTCACTAACGTTATATTGTTGATCGGCGGTGTCGCTAGGATTTCCCCCCTCACACAAACTGAGATTGGACACACCCTAACATGAGATTAATTATAGTTTTCTTCTCAGTGTCATTGTAGTCGACTCACTGGTGTCACCATTTGCCACTTTGTCGCGACTAGAGTTATGATAAGTGTCACTGGCACCACTCTCACCTCCTAGCGTGAGACTTTTCTCCTTCATTCACACCTAGATGTACCTTCATTAATATTCTTCAACATTGTTCGTTGTTAGCATGCACTTGATCGAAAACATAATTGTTGATCATAATCAACGCCAGCATCAACACATTCACGGTCACTCACTTAATCTTTTATTTTCCTGCAATTTTATTTTATAAAAAAGGACGGGCTAACATCATCTCGTCAATCAATCCAAAGACAAAATGAGTTGCAATTTTTGACTTGTGCTATGTTAACATATTGGTTCGTCCCAGACTATTTTTAACAAATCAAAACAGAACATACTATCTCATTTTGTTACCCCTACAAGATATGTAAAATTTATTCTCACATCTTTTTAATACATTTAATTCACTTACATGGACCAAAATATTATAAATCTTTTCACCGATATTTAGAGAAAGCAAATCATTTTAATTTTAAGAAACATACCATGAGAAATAATTAGAGAAAGCAAATCATTTTAATTTCAAGAAACATACCATGAGAAATAATAATATGTTTTTATTATGCGGTTGAATCATATAAAATATATAAAGTGTAAAATTATAATTATTCTAATTTTATTCTATTGAGATATTATTATTGTTATACTCAAATATACATAAAAGTATACAATATATATATATATATATATATATATATATATATATATATATATATATATATATATATATTAGTTATTGGTTATTTTTAAATGAATTGATAGCAGGTATTTTTTAAAATTTGAATCATTCCAAATAACTTAACTAATCACATATAAAATAATTATTTTTTTATTCAATCTTGTAAAATAGATAAATTTTGGAGAATCAAAATTGTGTAATTTGTTCTTTCTTGTTTTATATAAAATTTACAATATTTTTTCTCACTTTTACATGTTTTATTTTCTTCTTAAAAATGATAAAATAGAAACATTTGAATATATATATATATATATATATATATATATATATATATATATATATATATATATATTACACATAAATAGATAAATTTATTTTAGCTCGTACAATTTTTATTTCTAATACAAATTATATTTTCGAATATACAATAGGATATGGACATCTAAAACAATATCGTGATTTTTAGGGGATAAGGGTCAACACTTATAACAGTTCATGATCGTTCGACACAAATATTTTTGACAAACCCATTATTGCTACTTTCATCATCCCCACCACATTGTCCATATGAATTCGTTGTACAACGTGTCACTAGATAACAGTGATCTTTAGAAAATGATTTTAGGGTATTATTGAGATAGATGAATAAAAATTTTAAAGGTGTTAATACGTAAAATATACTAAAATTGAAAAAATTGAAAATATGAAACTTTTATTTCTGTATTAATTTACATATTAAAAAAAAAAATTAAGAAGATCAAGGGCCTCCTATAATCCTTCTAAGCTTTAGCGTTGCCGCTAGAATGATATATCTTAATAAAGATGAAATAAAGTCACAATCTCGGTTAGAATATATGTTAATATGTATATTTAATATATGATTATAGTTAATAACCATGTAAAATACTATATAAAAATAAAGATATGTGAAATATTTAATAAATAATTAAATTATTTTATTTTATCCAAAATTATATAATTTATAAATTAAATTATTATAAATATAAATATAAATATCTATAATAATACATAGAAATACATAGAAATATCTTTTTTGTCTTCATGTTTCGTTATTCCAATTTTACCCTTAATTATTATTTTAAAAATTAATTATTTTATAAATATTTTACCTTTAACTATTATTCTAAAAACTTCTTTTGCCTTTAACGGTTCATTTAAAAAACTTCTTTTGCCTTTAACGGTTCATTTAAAACATTTTTTTTATACATATTTTATTTTTCTAATTTTATATTTAACAAATATTTTAAAAATTAATTATATATTTTTTATTTATTTTAATTCAAATTTATATGAAAATTAAAAAATACGAACACACAATCATGACAACATTTATGTTTTCGTAGTCAATATAAATAAACTTATTGTATGTCATTTTATTTATTCTACCTAAAATGATAAATGTCTTATTAATTTAGGAAGTAAATTCATAAAATAATGTTTCTTTTAACATCCGGATATATTGAGGTTTTGATTTGAAAATATTAAATCATTTCATTGGTCTCCATTTTTTAGAGAAATCTTATATCGTTTTTTTTTATTTGTCTCAATTTGTCTCTAGTTTGGAAAATCTGTTGCAATCAAGTTTTTTCCATTAGTAGGGCACTAACCACGTTAACTTACGTGTAACGTGTCAGGTTGTGTTTTTTTTAATTTATAATTTTTTTATAATTTTTGTTAAAAATATTAACTTTGTCACATGTCAAATTGACGTTGTGTCATGTGGTAGTGACAATGTGATGTGAAAATGACAGTGTCAGTGCTAGGTCACAGTTGAATGTGAAAAATATCAATTTAATCTCTATATTTGTTATTTTGTCTTACTTTAGTCCCATTTGTTTGTTAAATTGGGGCAATTTCATTCATATCCAAATTGAGACCGAATTTAACTTTTATATGAATGTTACAGTGATATTTTTAACAAAATTAGGTTTATTTAAACTAGCTTGTGTGTGTACAATTTTTTAAAATATGTATGATATTATATTAATAGGTGATGATATTATAATATTATTAAATTAATATACAAAATATATTTATATTTATTGAAAATAAAGTGAGATGAATGGAGAAAATAATAAAAAGTAACTATTGACGGATACGAAAAAAAAAGGAGAAGACAATTTCACATAAAACATATAAAAATAATGGTCAATTTTAAAAAAATTGAAAAATAATTATATTATAAAGGATAAAATTGAAATTATGAAATATGAACACAAAAGAGGAAATCCTTTAATATATAGTTATAGATTTATATTTTACATTGAATTTTATTTAAATTTTTTTTTCAAATATTTATATATCAATAATTTTTAGACAAATGTTTAAGTTGATTTAAAAATAACAACTACATAAATTGAAATGTAAATTTTTAAAATAGTTTTGTAACAATTTAAAATGTTATAAATTGTTAAATAAAATTTTAAATAAATATATTTATTTTAAATTTTAAAAAAATGTTTTAAAAGTTTTTATTTAAATTGATAAAGTTATTATTTCTAATTAAACTCTAAAATTTATCTAGAAATTATAGATATATAAATATTTTAAATAAAATTTAAATATAGTTAGATTCGAAATATAAATTTAAATAAGCATAATTTGACTTAAAAATATTAATTATAATAAAAATATCATTTTAATATTTATATAAAATTTATACTTATTCTGAAGTTTGAACGAATGAAATAGTTTTAGTTCATAAAAAACTTAGGATGAAATTAAGATAAAATAATAAATTTAGAGATTAAATTGAAATTTTTCACATCAATTATACATATAATATTGTGATTACCATTTCATATTATTTTTGTCATATGACATATGAAAAAATTTATATTCTTTTTAAAAAATTATAAAAATGTAAAAATTTTAAAAAATGAATAAAAAAATATGAGCCGGACACATAAATTAATATTTTTAATATACTATTAAAAAAATTTGATTATAATAATTTTTTCTAAAAATAAATACGACATTTAGACAGATAAAAAAAACCGACTTGAGATCTCTTTAAAAAAAATCAATAGAATGATTTACCTTTTTCTGAAAAAAAAAATAATAATTTTGAGAAAACTGGACACCTACCGAGCTTTATTGCACTGTGGCGGAGAAGTGATGAGATTAGGGATTAAAAACATTATGAATCTTATGTTACAGATTTGCCCTCCCAGCTACACCACGTGCACAACTAGTTGGTGAGGCTCATCATGTGCTAGGATTATCTCTTCCTTTGCTTTTATAGAATCATTTCTTATGGCCACCACACTATAAAGATTTTATAATGACTTTTGTAATTTAATTTAAAATTATTTCAATTTCACTTTATATATATTTTTTTAAATTATTATTTTTCGTCAAATTAATTATTTTTACAAAATTACCAATATCAGGTTTGAAATAATTAACAATTATTTTGTAAGAGAATATTCGAACCGTAGTAGAGCATATTTTTAAGATAATCTATGTGATGAATATTTAAATATTTATTGATATTTAATGAAATATGATCTATAATACAATAACAATTTTGTCATTCTGTAATTACTACAATTTTTTTTGTTCTATTACATTAAGCAACTTATTCATAAATTTTCTATTAATTTATTATCATTTGTCAACTTTCTTTTCCCTTAATTCAGATAAGTTTATTTTTCATTCTATTTCGTTTTGTTTTCTTGCTTTTCCATTTCCTATTCCAAAGGCTTAAACAAACATTCTTATTTTTATTTCATAAAATAGAGATAGACAAGTTTAAAACAAGTCAGAATAAATTTGTAAATTTATAAAAATATATAAGAAAAATAATTAAAACATATAAGTGAAAGCAAAACTAAATAACAAAAAAAAAATATAAGTGAAAGCAAAATTAAATAAAAATAAGTAGTTATTAACTATAGTAACGAGGATAAGTTTGATTTTTAAACTTATAATAACGGTTAAAAATATATAAAAATATTAAATAGATTATTCTTGTTATTTATGAAAAATAAATGATGAATAAAATTAATTTCAAAAATTTAATAAATAATTTTGCATAAAAAAATTTGAAAGGTAAATTTTAAATAAAAAAACATCATTTTTAATTTTGGTTTAGACCTTTCAAATCCTTGAGTCATGTCCCAGAGTGTGATTGACGTCCTTAGGGTGTTCCTATGAATAAATGAATTTAAGAGGAGGAGAGCTTGTAAATGAGTTTGAGTGGATGAAGGCTTTATTATTTTGGGATGAATGATTTTAAGGAGGGGGAAAGATGGGAAGGATGAAAGGGTGAAATTGGTGTGATTTCTTTTAAGAGAATTAAAGGTGATTTTGAAATGGATTAGAGACTCAAGTTTGTGATTGAATTGACTAAAGTGACATATTATAAAAAATCTTTTAATAGATAGAAGAAGCTAAGTTACCAAAATGTCCCTATTGTTAAAAGTAATATAAAATGATATATATATATTTTTATAAATTTTATTGAACGATTGATATTATAAAAAAATGAATAATATATTTTTAATAGTAATTTTATAAGTAATAATTTTTATTATAACCATAATAAATTTTTATTATGTTATTTTCATAATAAGAAGAAATGAATAATCACGTGCAGAAAAACTAAATATGAGGGGTAATTTTGTAAATTGAAGTGCGTAACCTCTAATCTCGCCAAAGAGATTGTATTTAGAATGAATCCATCTAATCATTACTCGAAATTACCTTCTATTACTCCTTAAGGAACACGTTAATCACCTATTAATCATTGCTTCCCATTCCATATGAACAATAAATCCTCCAAAAATAACACGATGTAAGAGATTTGGAAATAAAAGTGAACGAAGTTAGGAGTGAAGTTTGTGAGTAATTTGATTGATATGATAGATAAAAAAATGTAATTAAAATGTAAAATTATTATTTTACCCTTATAATTAAAGTTAATATATTATTATAATTTTATAATAATAATAATAATTTATTGTTATATTTAATTATTATTATATATATTGTATTATTCTTAACTATTATATACATGTAGTATTATTATTAATTATTATGTATATAATTATTACAATTATTAATTATTATATATATTTATATATATTATTATTTTTATTTATATTTTTTATTGACTATTATTATTATTATTTATTATCAATACTTTTTTAATACATAATTGGTTTCCAACAAAGTTATTAATGTAAAATTTTCATTAATCCTCTCATATCTTCTGTATATTGGTCAGATGAAAAAAAATAAGTGATCCCTCAAATCCGTGGTTTTCTGCTCTTGCAAATTCATAGATCGGAACGTCATTATACTCGCAAATCCATCATTCAAAATTTTTCTATCCCGCAAATCCTTCGTGCGAACACATCTTAATCTTTTCAATAAATGAAATAAATAATTCTATAAATATTAGAATAACTGGTGGATTAATGTATATGCTTAAAGGTGAAATTCACTATTATAATTATATAAATAAATCATTATACTTATTTGTTAATTTTATTTAAATTATTTAAAAATTTAATAACACTTTACTAAACTCCAATGAATATACAAGTTTTCAATAGTGGATAGATTCTCAACTCAAAATATACAAACATTTCTTTATAAAACAGTTTAATTAATTATTATATACATGTTTTATCATTTGTTGTTTTACTTTTTGTAATGAATGTTAATCAATATTTCGGAAAAGATAAATGATCTTTCTACTACTTATTTTAGAATTTACTTAAAATAGTGAAATTAATGAATTATTATTTTACGTGGAAGAGAGAAATACACATGGAGCTAAGTTCATAATAAATAAGAGAGAACATTTCAACGAATATTTATTAATTACATGCATATTTAAAATTGATGAAGACAAATAATGAATAAAATTCAACCTGTGTAAGTTTGGACAATATAGAAAAGTTGTTAAAGTGTCAAATATTGAATTATTGAATTATTGAATGAATGTTAATGATCCATCCACCACCTATATTTTGTATGAATGCTTTGTATTATAGAAATATGGAAGGACATATATATAAAAACATATATATATATATATATATATATATATATATATATATATATATATATATATATATTTGTTTTGGGAGTGACATTTTATCATATGGAAAGATGAGACACTAGACATCTAACTGTATTTTTGTCCTTTCATAATTTAAAATGAAATTGAATATAAATTTATCTAAAATTTTGTAAGAAAAAAGTAGTACTTTGATAATTAAATAAAAAATAAATAAATAATTTTAAAAATAGGTGTGCATGTAACAAGTTGCAAGTGTTTTTGCAATGGTGGCAGAAATGGGGGGATGAATTTGTGAATTAAATAATGTGTGTTAAAATAAATACATAATCTGAGTGCAACTAACAGGTAATGGTTTCAATTCACTTTTTTGGTTAAACGGCTGAATACATTTAATCACACGTTCATATTGATGCACTTGCACTTTCGCATGTCTTTTTATTCTCTCCTTTCAAGTTTTCTAGCTGTCTATTCTCATTTTACAAACTCACCACATTATCATCAAATCCAATTCAAACCCTACCAAATATAAACCTATTCATATTAATCAACAATTTCATTCACTCTGCCTTTTATTCATATATATATATATATATATATATATATATATATATATATATATATATATATATATATTCAAATTCATTTATCAAGGATCGGTATAAAATAAAATGAATCTTAGTCGTTTATTTGATTATTAAATATCAAGATAAAAACAATAAATCTGAACAAATGTAAAACAAGTATTACATATATGATTATTTAAGTTAAATTAGATAAAGATATTATTACTCATTTTACTTAGAAGTCTAAACTGTTACAGTTTAAGTATTATTTTTTCCTTTCATCTCTACGACATCTTTTAAGATTGTGAACATGACAAAGAAAATGTTTTAAAAGAGACAATAATTCGGATACATGGTAATGGACATAACGATATTCTGAGATCAGAATAAAAGAAAAAAATATTTATGTAAAAAACAAAACTTGTGATCAAATTAAAAAAAGACATCCTTTATTACATTGTTATATATATAAATTCAGGTTCTTCATCCTATTGTTGTTACATAATTTGATCTGAACCTAATTAAATAATTAATAAATAGCTTACTAAGGTGTTTCTTTTTACCAAATGAGATGAACTACAGTGAAGGTGAAGATAGATAAAATTTTGTGAAGAATGAGATGGAAAATAAGACGTATATATTTAATATTTTCCTAAGAATAATTATCCGAATGAGATGGAAAATAAGACGTATATATTTAATATTTTCCTAAGAATAATTATCCGAATGAGATGGAAAATAAGACGTATATATTTAATATTTTCCTAAGAATAATTATCCTTCAACCTCTTTTAAAAGGTCCCACGTGATCAGATTCATACATTTTTAATATTTTTATCTCCCTTATATAATGAGTTGCTCTCGAAGTGTTTTAGTCATAAGAAAACAATCACCAACGAAAAAAAAAACTAGTATCACCTTGGTTGAATTTTTAAGGAATAACTCTGGGACTCCTCATTATTTGATTTTCAAGTGCAAAAGGGCTTGGTGCAGAGGTGAGTTTTTTTGCATTCTGTTTCATTTTTTTCCCTTCTATTATTGTTTAAAGTTTTTTATTTATTTAAAAAATTCTCCTAAGTCGTAGCACCTTTTGTTGATTTATACACCTTATTTTCTTTCGTTCTTATTCAAATTTTATATATTTTTTAATAACTCTCCATTTTCTCGAAGAGACATGTTTGAAACATCGCCAAACATTGAATGTGTACATTTAATATATTTTTTTTAACAGATATATATATATAGATATTTTTATTTATCCATGTTATTTTTTTAATAGGTCGAGTAAATATTTGTAAATTATAATAAATTTATTTAACTAATTTGAGACACTTATTTAACTTTAGAAAGCATGATGTATTGTCAATACCTCTAATGACGTATATTATTATTCTTATAAAGAAAAACAAGTGTCCATACTAAAGTTTTTCACTTCGTTATTAAATTAACTTTATACTATTAATTAATTTTGTGTAAAACTTAAAATTTTTACTAATTTATTGCAAAATTTATCTTGAATGTGTAAACCGTTTAAAATTAAGTTTTACTCTGATATGCGAATTATCAAATATATTTTTTCAATATCCATGCGAATTATTAAATATATCCATGATACAACTTACATAATTTTTCCTTATCTTGTATACTCAAATATCACATAGAACAATACTAGTGTCTTAATAAAATGAATAATTTTTTAATAAAACTATTAGTTTAGTTTAGTGTGAATCATACGGTGAATGTACGATTGGTTTAAAAGTAAGTTATAGATATGGTTAAAATAAGTTCGGCAGAATTTCCTATTTTATATATTGTACCTAATATTTTAAAAACGGATGGGTTATCAAACAAGTTACAGCATTTTATTTAAGATTTAATAATTCAATCATAATTTTACGATTCTATAATTTGAGATAAAACATAAATTTATGAGTTTTAAAATTTAAAGTATATAAATATTTAAATAAATATATTATTATAATATTTAAATTGAAATTTCAATAAAATAATTTGAGTTTATTTATAATTATTTTATGTTTATTTTTTTAAAGTTAAAATGATTTACTATTAAAATTTTTCAATTAAACCGATTTTTAAAATATTTTTACCAGCTTTATCCTATTCTTTATCCATTTTTCTTTGGATGGTCTTAGTGATCTATTGAATCGGTTTAGTAGTTCACTGATTTAATTGACCGGTCTGATCCGATTATGAAACTACGGATTCTTTTTATTTTGGTAAGTTTTTAAGTTAAGCTAATTTCGTAATTTTGAAGGTAAAAGTAGTTTGGAGAAAAAAATAAATACTTTTCTTAGTCTGTGTTGTAATAAATATAAAGCTGACATCTGCACGCGGCGTATATTACCAAGTTGACATTTTTTTGTAAATAAATCTTCTCAGTGTATCGTATAAATTTTGTTAATTTCAAATACCAAATAGGCATATTTTGTTAGCATATTATAAATCTTGTTTATTAGCATATGAATATTAATTATTCATTATTAATGTTATACATTTGAAACAAAGCCATGGATGACCAAGAACACATGGATGAGCTTTATTTAATTTTTGAGATACATATATTCAATAAATTGTGTGAAAGATGAAATATTATTTTAAAGAAAGTATTATTAGGTCTAACAGACATAGAAGGTATTGATTTGTAGTTGTAGGGGCAACCTAAGAAGAGAAAGACAGAGTCATATTAGTGTATGTCCATAGTATCTTCCTCAAAGTTCACGCATCAGCTGGTTTCGAATACTACACAAGTTGGAGTGATGTTAATATAGTTTGATTAATTAAATAAAAAAAAATTGGGAAGAAAAGAGAGAGAGAAAGTGTAGGTGGTATTAGTTTCTAGGAAATGGTATTAGGATTACTAGAATGTATTACAAAATGCTGAGGTGGTTGGTTTGGTTGGACCAAAGAGAGAGAAAGAGAGAGAAAGAGAGAGAGATGTGTTGTATGTGGGGAATAACCGGTTTTAGGGAAGGATTCATTGCATACTGAATGTGCAGTAGCAAAGCACCTGTGGGGTGGTGGTGTCTGTGGACGACACCTATATCTTTTTCTTCCTTTTTCAATATAAGACTTTGTTTCTTCACGATGCACACATATATAAACACAATACATTCCCCCACACCCCAAACCTCACTTCATCCATTTCAAACTTCCTTCTTCCTCTTCTATTTTTTGCCCTGCTCCGTGGGGTTTACACTCTCAAATGCTCTGCACCCTTTTCTCTATAATCTGTTTTTTCCTTCTTCTTCTTCTTCTTCTTCTTCCTCTCTCTGATCTTAAGGGCTTTCAACTGCTGCCTCGCAGATTTTCTTGCTTGTGGACTCATCCTCTGTGCTCATGCCTGCCCTTGTCAATTACAGCGGTAAGTTTTATCTTTTTTTTTTTTATTTTATATATGTGTTACTCATATCTGTTCTTCGATTTAATATGTGATTGCTCGGTTTGCATGTGGTGATTCAATTTATGTATATGTTATGAGGTTTGTGAGTTGGATGGGGAGGAAAATACCATGATAAGAGAAACAAATGTTTTTCTTTTTTATTTTCATGGGTGTTGTTGTGAGGGATGCTTAGAAACTGTTTTCTTAGAGCTTGCTTTGATCTACTACTCATCAGAAAGTGTTTACCGAGAACACTTCATTTTTTTTTTTCTCTGAAGAAAATATTTTCCCTTTTCTTTCTCTTTGGTGGAATGAGCATGCACGAGGAAAATCTTCTGTTGAAAGCTTCAATCTTTCTTGTATGATTTTAGGTGAATGTTGAGTTTTGATTGTGGCACATCCTATTGTGTTTAATGTAGAAGGCTGTTGTTTTGTTGGGCTGATCTTTGGTTTTGTGGATGGGTTTATCAGGTGATGATGAACTGTACCCAGGGGGTTCTTTCTGCTCAAGTCCAATGGAGTTGGGTCGCTTGTACTCTACTATTGGCTCCAATTTGGATTTGTACTACCCTCCTAACAAGAGACCTCGCTCCATCCTTGAAGCTATTGAGGGTGAGCAACATTATCAAGAGCCTGGTATTGAGGTTCTTCCGGATGAATGCCTATTTGAGATATTCAGACGGCTACCCGGTGGCAAAGAGAGGAGCTTATGTGCCTGTGTATCTAAACGGTGGCTTATGCTTATGAGCTCTATTTGCAGAGATGAGATTGAGAGGACTACTTCTTTTGCTGAAACGGTTTCTTCAGATGAGAATCAAGATATTGAATGTGATGGTTACCTTACAAGGTGTCTGGATGGGAAGAAAGCCACTGATGTGAGGCTTGCTGCAATTGCAGTTGGGACTAGTTCCCGTGGGGGACTAGGGAAGCTATCTATCAGAGGAAGCAACTCTATGCGTGGTGTCACAGACCTTGGCCTTTATGCAGTTGCTCACGGTTGCCCTTCTCTCAGATCGCTTTCTTTGTGGGATGTATCTTCAATTGGGGACGAGGGTCTGTCTCAGATAGCAAAAGGGTGTCATATGTTGGAGAAGCTTGATTTGAGTCATTGTTCCTCGATCACCAACAAGGGTTTGATTGCAATAGCTGAAGGCTGCCCCAACTTGACCACCTTAAATATGGAATCATGTCCAAATATTGGAAATGAGGGCCTGCAAGCTCTCGCAAAGTTATGTCCCAAGCTGCAGTCAATCTCTATCAAGGATTGCCCTCTTGTTGGGGATCACGGAGTATCTAATCTGTTGTCCTTGGCTTCCAACTTGTCAAGGGTTAAGCTTCAGGCCTTGAATATTACCGATTTCTCTCTGGCTGTTATCTGTCATTATGGAAGGGCGATAACAAATCTGGTCCTCTCTGGTCTAAAAAATGTCACAGAAAGGGGGTTCTGGGTCATGGGGGCTGCTCAAGGTCTGCAGAAACTGGTGTCACTTACTGTTACTTCCTGTAGGGGGGTAACTGATAAAAGCATAGAAGCCATAGGTAAGGGTTGCATCAACCTGAAGCAGATGTACCTTCGCAGGTGTTGCTTTGTTACTGATAGTGGATTGGTAGCATTTGCCAAAGCTGCAGTATCTCTTGAGAGCCTGCAGTTGGAGGAGTGCAACAGGTTTACTCAGTCTGGGATTATTGTTGCTCTTTCAAACATCAAAACGAAGTTGAGATCTCTTACCCTTGTGAAGTGCTCTGGAGTTAAGGATATCGATATGGAAGTATCTATGCTTTCTCCTTGCGAGTCGCTTCGATCTTTAGCCATTCAAAAGTGCCCTGGTTTTGGTAGTTCTAGCCTGGCCATGATTGGAAAATTATGCCCCCAACTTCGGCATCTTAATCTTACTGGACTCTATGGCATAACTGATGCTGGCCTTCTCCCCCTCCTGGAGAATTGTGAGGCTGGACTTGTCAATGTAAACCTTGCCGGTTGTTGGAACTTGACAGATAACATAGTTTCAGCCTTGGCCAGGCTACATGGTGGAACACTAGAAGTACTAAATTTGGATGGATGCATGAAAATTACTGATGCAAGCTTGATTACAATTGCAAACAACTGTCTGGTGCTTAATGATCTAGACGTGTCGAAGTGCGCAATCACTGATGCCGGTATTGCTGTTCTCTCTAGGGCCAGCCTGCTTAGCTTGCAAGTACTTTCCTTGTCTGGTTGCTCTGATGTATCAAACAAGTGTCTCCCTTTTCTGACCATATTGGGCCAGAGCTTGATAGGATTAAATATTCAAAACTGCAACTCAATTAGCAGCAGCACAATGGAGTTGCTAGTGGAGAAGTTGTGGAGATGTGATATTCTGATTTAATCAGGGAAGGAGATGGAACTGTACAGGTCACATTCAGCACTCAGCACTCAGCACAGGTTTTGGCTGATATGTCTATCGAGGTGGATTGGTGGCAGTTTGTTGACTTAGTTGTTTTCCGGGGGAACTTTGGCGTGTTCCTTCATGACCCATTTTTTCACAAGCTTGAAAATGCTTGTTCCAACCTACAACAACCCTTTTGGCCTTGGGCTACTTCTTTCATGGCTTGGGTCCCCTGAGATTGCAGTTACTAAGTCCTGGTTGATGGTATCCACTGCTAGATAGTGCATGCTTATGCTAGATCTTACTTTGTACCGCTGGATGTTGATAATAATAAAAAAAAAACAGTTTTAGCTTCTGTCTCACATTTACTTATGATGTTGCTTAGATTTGAGCTTTAGTTCATGTCCTTTGATGTGGTCTGTGTCTTTAGTTTATACCAATGAAGCTTCTTAACCATGTCTTGAATGTGGAAGAGAGGTTTAACTTGGTTTCCTTTGGTCTTGTGAGTGTGGTTATGTTGTGCGATTATAAGGTTAGGTGCCTCAGATTCAAGGGCTTCGGTCTGCCACAACACAACAACCCCATCGTCTGGGTTGTTTTATTTTATCGTTTTTTTTCTTTCCTTTTAAATCAAGCCCTTGTTATTGTACGCTTCTCTGGCTTTTGAATTGTACTCAGCAGACCACTTTGCTTATCGTCAATAATAAAAGTGCAATTTTCTCTTGCACCTATGTTGTCGACGTTGTTTCTTTTTTTGTGTTGAATTATGGAATCTTGTACTGGTGAAGTGAATTTGGATGGCAGAAAAGATGGTAGGTGGGGTTGTTCAAAACTCTTAACCTGCCTCGATCTAAAGTTAATTACTTTTGACATATTTCACCTTTAGAATTTAAATAACACGTCCTACAGTTTCGGGGACAGACACGAGTTATTCCTCCGATGGTTTAACTCCGTATGGTTTCACATATTTTATGTATTTAACTCTTTTTTTATAATTATGCAATTAATAATATTTTTTATTTCATTACTACTATTTTATATATGCTATATGCAATGATATAGCATGTGTTTTTAGCATTTACTTTACTTAAAACGGCAACTACTGTCTTTTTAGCATTTGGTTTTAGTGCTTTATACTCTCTTTTTTTACGATAGTATTTTTAACTTTTTAAGGCATGTTGAATGGGAATTTTATTCTCATGGACAATTCAAGGAAGGAAATAAGAATTTATACACGGTATGTTTTTCTCTTCTAGTGCATGTCGAAATGGGAGTTCTAGTGTCAGGGAGAATTTATGTTCAATGGAAGGAACCAAAAATTTAAATGCACATCTCTAAGCCAATCTATGAGTATTGTATCAGTTCACACATTCCAAATCAAATTCCTTTCAATTCATAGGTGCAGTATCCTTGAAATGAACATTTTGAAGCTTCTAAATAGAAAATCAAACACCCTATAGAGACATGAACTAGCATTTAGAAGTGTATTGAAAAGTAAAGCCGAGTGAAACAAACACAAACTTTAAATGTGTAATACGTCGTTAATAAAGCTTTTACAATATGCTTTGGTACCACCAAACTGAAATCAATGGAAGATATTGGTCAGGTAATGGGTGTTTTGTGGATGTCAATTGTCACATTCCGCATTAGTTATTTTTTCAGGGTAGCAAATGAAAATCTGGTTTAGAAGTTATATAGTGCAATGGAAAGCTATGATAGGCAATGATGAAAACAATGATTATGATGTGTTTGGTTTCCATTGTTGAAATAAATGGTGACGACCCTATACAATTAGGAGCAATAACATTGGTTAAGGTCACCAAAATGCAACTTTTTGTATTACGAGAAAAGCATGGGTGCCCCATGCATGGTTATGGTATGGGAGGTTAAGGTCTTGTTGGGACTTGAAATGGTGAGGATTATGCCCATACGTTGATGGAATGGCATGGTTAAAAGGGGCCAAAGATGAAAGGTAAATATTATGAGAGTGATAGAGAGATAGAGAGAGGGAAAATGATTGTGTAATTAACAAGATACATGCATGATAAACTTTGTTTGGTGTGTGAGAAAATGTGTGTTGGAGAAAAGGATAGTTTGCAGAGGATCTGCTACAACTGCTCATAGTCTTTTCCTCACTTTGTCCTACTCAAAAAGGCAAGAGCAAGCAAAAGACAAGGACCTTCTGCACCACTTTTCAGATTTCACTCTCTCTGTTTCTGTGCCTTGTGCCTTCCCATTACCATCTGCCTCAATGCTGAGTTTTAACTTCTCTAGTATTTATGCATCATGAATATATGCGATTTAAGTACTTATATGTGAAAAAATCTGTCAAAACAAAACCAGTTTTTAATTCTATACTTCAAAGAAATACTCTCTCAGAATGAACAATACAACAAGTCATTGTGATGAAGTAATTGCAATTTCTCTTTCTTAGGGAGTAGATTTCACTTACTGCATAATATACTGCTGCATGCAGAAGAGAAGTGTGTATTGCTGGTGTGCTATAGTAGAAAAGAATATACACCTATTTACGTTTTTCTTGCTAGTGCAACTTTCTTAATTAAGTATTTTTTTTTTAGTTTATAAAAAAAAATTAACTTTAGATTTTCGTGTGTGATTCGTAAAGTTAACAAAATGTTGGACTGCGACTTTCGCAAACACACAGGTCACCTAATCGATAAAGCAAGAAGTAGAAAAATTGACAAGTTCTTAGTTATATTAAAAGAACAAATTCTTAACTGCTTGCTAATTGCTTGATTACAATTATTCAAGCAACAAAAAGTAAGGGTAGAGTTGAAAAGAATGTGCAGAACTAGAAGAATTAATACGGATATGAAGATTAATAATTTATATTTGTTTTACCCAAAAAAAAAAGTTGTGTACTTTTAAACCGAAAATTTTGAAGTCTATAATTTTTTGTTGCCCTTTCACCATTCACCATTATCTAGATACATGGAATGTATCTAGCATTTGACCAAACACATGATTAATGATATTTTGTTATACTTAAAAATGTGAAATTCGAATATGTTAACCACTCTATTTTCAATATATAAATAAAAACACAATTAGGATATCACCCAATCATGGATTCTAACTTGAATTGGGCACATACAAAATTCTTACTAGTTGATTATTTATGATTTTAGTTTGTGGCAAAAACCCTAACTTGATTATATGAAAAAATCCCTAACTTTAATATAATAGCCTATGTATCGATATCAATTAATTACATGGACTTTATTTGAAACGTTGCTTTTAATGGCTTATAATTCAAACTGCAATCAACAAGATTTGGATCTCAAATATATGTTTCCGTCTTTTTGGCTAAAATCGTTTACACAAAATTGTAGAATAGTTGATTCTTATATCTTATGCACAATTATGGTCTAAAATTCATATTCAAGTGTATAATTCAATTGGGTCTTTCTAATTAAAGTGGTTCAATGTACAATTCAAATCACAGAAGAGTATGAATAACCAAGTCAGACTTAGACTTCTTTAGTTCGATTGAATAATTTTAAATAATAATAATAATAATAATTTATTGAGAAAAATATCTCAAAATAAATATTTTAACAATTACAAAATAATGATAATATTTATTATATATATATATATATATATATATATATATATATATATATATAAAGAAGATTTGTTACTTTTACACATTTTTTTTCAATTTTATTCTGTTATTTTATATTAAAATAATAACATTTTTATTTTAATTCTTTTAGTGACCGTTAATCTAAATTTAATTATTTTATAAATTCAAATAATTATTTATAATAAAAAATTACAAATTATTTTTTTTTATAATTAATTTTAATAAAAAATATTTTATAGTTTCATAATTGTTTTAATAAAATGATACACGTAACATATATGTTTCCACTAGTGTATATATATAATAATTATTTGACAAAATATAAAATTAAATAAATTTCTTTGTATTATATATTTACTATGTACTCATATTACGTTAAATTGATCTTATTTTAAAATCTATGAATTCATTTTCAATCCAGTTCTAATTTGGTGATTTAAAATAATTTTCAATGAAAAAATATAAATTTATTAAGTTATATAGATTTAGAAGTCCTTGCTTACACCTAGATAGCATATTAACATTGAATAAAAATATCTTAATCTAAAAACTAAAAAGTCAAATATACAATTAAATTTTTATACTGTGCCGTATACCGTATATAAAGGTTTATCTATTCATGGTCGTATAAAAACATCCTATGGATAGATTGTATGTAGGGATGTCATAAAATTTCGTATTCGAAAGTATCTTGGATAAAATTCGTAACGGGGAGGAAATAAATATTGTAAATGGATATCCGTGGGTAACAAATACGGGTATTTTTAATACCCGTATGTTAACGGAGCGGGTACGTGTATCATAGTATCCGTACCCGTGGATACTCGTACCTGTTATATTTTAATTTAAATTAAACAAAATAAAAAAACATGATTAAAATATTAATATATTGATTTTGAATGAAATATTTTTTTATCAAGTAGTTTAAAAAAAATTCATTTCTTTGTAAACTGTCATTCAACACTATTTAAATGTGTTATTTGGACTTTGTTTAAAATTTATGAATGTTATATATTATATTTTATTTGAATTTATGATTAAAATATGTTGTTAAATATTTATTTTAATTTTTTTAAATATTCACGGATATCCGTGAATATCCATAGATATTAAAAAATTATGCAGATATCCACATAATGGATACTCGATGAATATAGATACGAGTACGAGATAAATATTTATCTAACATATAAGATATGTGTGGAGTTATTACCTGTATCCTACCCTCTTGACATCCCTAATTATATTAATTATATTACATAACATGTAATGTAAAAAATTTGTTTCCACCACCACGGTAAGTATCATAATGAACCCAGTGAATTGCAGGGGGCATTGGAGGTAGGTTAAGAATTGGGTGGGGGAACCTGTGCATATTAATTCGTCTCTATTTGGAGAATAAAATAACCTAATGTTGCTGACCTAACCTTGGTCATCTTAGGATTCAAACCATACCGGTAATAATAATCTTATCCTTTTCTCCTTGCTGTTAGTTACCATAACCTGGTCATTGCCACGATACCATATTATGACACAATACTATAAAATGTTTTAAGGTTTTGGTCATAGTGCGTGTTACATCCATTTCTTCTTAAAAACGATAATAATATTATTTTATTTAAAAAATGACTAGTTTCTTAAACTAATGATGTTATAAAGTGTATAAACACACAAAGCCACTAATTACTAGATATATCAATGTTTTGTTGTCTTTGCCAAATGGTGTTTGTTCATTATCACTTTAAGAGCGCGATTTCAAAAAGTAAAAGATACTCGATTAAGACTTATGAACTTTGGCTGATTAAAAAAAGACAACCTCGTCACTGTTGTTGTCCTTCTTGAGAATATTTTATTTATAATTTGCTTTTATTTACGCCTTATAATATTTTGCAAAATTTTATTCATACATTAAATCTATTTATTTATAATATATATATATATATATATATATATATATATATATATAATTTAAAAAATAGTAATGATTTCTTCTAAAGTTTGTGTTTCCGTGTAAAATAATAGATGATCATAAAATTACAACAATTTCATTTAGGGATGACAAAAATATTTGTATTTGTGAATATCCACAGATAAAATTCGTGACGGATAGTTGGTATATGTGGGTATTTGTTACTTGCGAGTAGTCGGTATTTTAATATCCGCTTATAAACGAGTCGGGTGTGGGTATCATACTACTCTGTTACCTGTAAAAAAATTAAAATTAAAATTATATTTTATTAAGTTAAATTTAATTAAAATTAAAATTTAATTTATAATTTATTAAATTTAATTTAATTTATATTTACTTTTACATTTTTTTGTAATTTTATTTGAATTTAATTTTAAATAATTATAAAATATATTTTTTAAAATATTTGTGAGTACCTACGGGTACCCGTGAGTTTTAAAATATATGCAGGTATTTTTGAAACAAATACTCACGCAAACAGCAGGAGAGGTAACAAATGAAATTTTTTGTTGCAGATCAAATTGTGAATAGACACTCTCCATACCTAACCTGATTTGTTGTTATCCATACTCATTAAACAAAAAGATGAGATGACATTTTTATTAAAATATAATATAAGTATATTGCCAACTAACTCTATTAAACAAAAATATGAGATGACATTTTTATTAAAATATAATATAAGTATATTGCCAAATAACTCCATATGATCTATTAGAACAGGATACAAAATAAAATAAAAAAAGTCAAAAAAATGCTTTTAGAATTAGAAGACTTAATAAACTGTACCACAAGATACAAACACTTATTAATCCAAGACTTTGATATACAACAGATCATAGAATCAAACATCAAGAAAAGTTCATTGTAATTAATATTTATACATTTACAAATGTTTTGGATATATATATATATGAACTTTTTTTTTTTACCTTTTGATCAGTTGATCTCTTAATTTTCTTGATTTAGATCATTACATTAATTTGATAATTAAATATATCTTTTTAAAGGTATATATGTTTGAATATATGAATGCATATATCTTACATAATTAATTAATGACATCTTCATAAAAAAGTCATCTACTTACATATACCTACTCATAATGTTTTTAAATTTAAAAACATTAATTTCATCATGTAAAAGTTGTTTGAGTACAATAATTTTCACTTAAACAAAATTTAAAGGAGAATTTGTTTTTTTCACAATTTTTAATTGGAGCGAGATTCAAGTTTGAACAAAATACATAAAAAGAAAAAGACTAAATCTCTTTACCTAATTTTTGTTTGAGTAAAATTATATTAATTTGATACAAAAATAAAATATCTGTCTTATTTTTGTTTTTGTTTGAGGTAGCATATCTTGCTTAAGAAAAACAATATATACATATGAAGGGGAAAAAAACATTTCAAAACCTGCTTGTTCCACACCACTTATAAATATTAAAACAACATTTTGCATTAGGTACTTCAAAATCAATATAATACTCACCTAGCACAAAATGGTTTTCATATACTTAAAAACTAATATGATCATAACTTAATCGCCTAAGACATGAAACCTTTATCATATTCCTAAAATTGAGTCTCACAAAGCATACATTAAGTTACTTTCTAAGAAGGAAAGGGTAGGAAGAAAGTACAAAGAAAAATAAATTAATATTATGAGTTTGGAGATTGGAAAAATAAAAAATATTTTTGAAAAGTAAGTAAAAGTCATTTTACCATTTTTTTAACCTATTTTTATTCATACATTTCTCTTCAAATTTTTTTAGATTAATTAAATTACACAAAAAAATAAAATATTTTCTTTTTATTCCTCACATACGCTTACTTTACCAAATAATTAAATATTTAATTTTATTTGTTTACTGTTTTTCTCAGTTTCTTCCTCTCCTCGTAAAATTGCCTAACTTGTGAATTCTACGTTAGAAAATATTTGTATAAAATTATTAGGTGATAATAACAATAACGGTACAACTGAAACTAATTATACTAATATATCACAAAAGTATTTAAGAAATTAGTATCTAATTTTGTACAAATGTCAATAACAAGCGTGCTTTAATGAATTTTATTTTCATTAATTTTTTGTTGTTGTAATTATTCACCTATAATAAGAAATATTTATTGAAATATTTTCTTAATATAATTTTTCTACTCTCTTATGAATCAAATAATATTTTTAACAATGTCCTGTTTGTCTATTAATCAAACCACATCTTTAGCCATTTTTAATAAGATCATGTAAAATAATGCGAAAGAACCCCTAAACAAGATCAATCAGTTCAGTTTAATTATTTATCTGGGATATGAATCTCTTAAAGAATAAATTTTTTGTTGGTGATCATTTCATTTGATTTAAATAAGATTATCTCTTGAAAACAGTATCTCATATCTGTGTTCTCAAACAAAAAGATTAAAACAATGAGAAAGAAAAAAGATGCATGCATGTTTGAGATTGAAAGCAGAGTTATCCTTTCGATGACGAAAAAAGTTAGCAGCATTCAGCAGATATATACTGTGGTAATATTAAGACGAGCGAAACGACACCACTGCTCTGCTCCTTCAAGTCACTGGAATCTCTCATCTCATCTCATGCATATATAAGACATAGCCATAGCTATATAGCTGTAGTATATATATATAGTTATATATCTATATATATGTATATGTATATATATAAATATATATCTACCTTGTAAGCTACATGCAGCTTTGTGTATCTAAATTTGTTTTGTAGTCACACTCATTATTCATGAACCTATTGAACTGTTTTATCGCTGTATTTTTCACCCTTCTAATTAAGAATCAGAGGTAAACGAATGGAGGTTAGTGGGAGCCTTGCCCAAAATAAAATGTGTAAATAATACAAATGTTGTGATATAGAGGTATGTTAAAGAAATATGTTCTTGAGAAAAAAGGAAAATCTATTTTCAGAGAATCGAAAGATTGTGTTCCTCTCTCACTCACCTTACATTCTTGGGCGATTATATATATTATGTTCCTATTTTCTGATTCTGATTCTGATTCCTGGGTTAAAGTGATTTAGAACAGTGGGTTGAAGAGAAAGTGTGAATATTTGAGGAGCTTGAAAGAGAATAGAAATAGTAACTAGTATGGGGTTGAGGCTTGTATTGAATGAAGTGGTCCCTTGTGGAAAGGAAATAATAGTGATGGAATGGAGTGGAATTTGAATTGATTTTTTGCCCTCTATTTGTTTGTTGTATTGAGGCAAACACTGTGTACACTGTGTAGCGGTAACATATAATAGTAGTATTAGTAATAGTATTATTGAGGAGCAGAGCCAAGTGCAAATGACCAAAAGCTCATGGCCACTCCTTAGATGATGACAAGGGAAAGATGGTGTAGTACTTCAATAATTTCAAAAGTTAGCATAGGGTAGTCAATTCAGCCAGCAAAAGATGAAAAGAAACTGTGACTTCGGTCATTCACACTGAAAACCTCGAGTCAGAGCACCTGTTGCTCTTAAAACACTTCAAACACCAAACTCATCTTTTTGGGACCCTTCAATTTTTCATACATATCAATATCAATGATACCACATTCAATACCAACCCCCTTTACATCCATATTATTGCACAACCCATTCCTCCCATTTCTTTCTCCCACAACCCCATCTTCTAACTTCTCTCTGTTGATCATTACTTTTTTTTATAAGACTGATGGATTCTCCAAACGTATATCTCAGTGGACTAAAAACTTTTGTGACTCTGATTCTCATAATTTCCCTCACCCTATTTCCTTCTAATTCAGGTAAAACATACACACCATCATGAGTGTCCAAATATTTCTGTGTCAACATGATGGAATCAATAACTTGTGTGTGTGTGTCATTTCATTACTTGGTGTGATTAACATGGTTATTATGTTCTTGACTTGACTTGTGAACAGTAGGGTCAGGTTCAACGAAAGATGGGAAGGGTCTGAAGCAAAAGAAGTTAGTGTTGGGGTCAAGGCCTCCAAGGTGTTTGAACAAGTGCTTGAGTTGCAAGCCTTGCATGGCTGCTCTTGTAATCTCCCCTCATCACAGGGTCAGTCACATTCACAAGGCAACAACAGCTCAAAGAGACGAGGGCTACTATCTTCTCTCTTGGAAATGCAAATGTGGTAACAAGTTCTTTCAGCCCTGAAATTAAGTTGATCATAAAAGCTTTTAGGTACACACTGTAGCGGCTTGCCTATAGTTTATGCTTGAGCAATTTTCAGTGTACTTGGTGTGTGAACTGTGTAGTATGAACTAATTAACATTATCAACCTTCAATCAATCCCATATTAACTTGACTGTAATATGTACTTGATTCTTTGTTCAAACTTCGGTTGATGTGGTTGACATTATAGTTTGATGGAAAGATAGTTGTTTTGTTAGTTTTTTTAACCACAAGAGAACAAGGGAAACCCTGACATGCTAAAGGAAGTACTAAGGAGACCCACTTGGTGTGTGGCTGAGCAACAAAACAAGGTTGGCCCCTCTGCAGAACTAAGCCAGCATTAACAACTGGGTCAAAATGAATCAAAGATGAGTGAGAAAGAAGTAGAAGGACACCTTACGAAAGAAAGGGTACATCGTATAAAGAATGTAAATAAAATTATGTTGGTCCAGATATCTTACACAATTACATATATTATTTTTATTATTGCACAATACATACACAAACCATTCGTCTCTGAAAACATTTTAAACCGCCAGATTTTTTGTTTAGTTGCCAAAAAAGAGTTTCTTTGGAAATATATTTTTCTTATGCTGGTATAAATATGAGAATACTTTGTCAGATTACATTTCTTGTTTCGTTAAGCTGTGTTCATTTAGGTTTCTGGATCCTCAATTCTTCTGTGAAAGAATTGTCCAAAAAAATTTCTGGTATTTAGTGGTGGGTGGGTGTGGGTCTGACAGTGTGAGCCTATAGGCAGTGAAGACTTACGAAATTCCGACAGCGAAGTGGAAGATTTTTGTGGACATGGATGAGTCAAAATCACCCTTTCTCTGTTTATGGGGAGAAGCTACCAACTTAATTTAATCAAAGAAAAAATGGCTGTTCTCTCTATAAAATTTATGAACTATTGATTTATCACAAAACATTCGTAAGTTTAAATAATTTTTCTCTCTCATAATATATATTACATATCTTGAATATAATAATTTATAAATACTAGATGATCTACTCACACTTTTTGATTTCATTCTTTAATAATCAATAACGTAAGTTGTATCTATTGGAAAAACATATTCTTAGCTTTCAATTAGGAGCAATAGAAGACAATTATGAAAAAAACACATTAATAACATTCAATTAAAGTGGTAAAGGATGTCAACAGGACAGGTGGGACAGATAGGATACGCGTACTCGTATTCATATCTTATCTATTAGATAAATATATGTCTCATACTCGTATTCATGTCTTATCTATTATTGTACCTTATCTATTAAATAAATATCTGTCCCGTACTCGTATTCATATCTGTGCGAGTATCTGATAAACAGGTACCTGCACATTTTTTTAATATCTACGGTACCGCGGGTATTTACAGAAGAAAAATTTAATATTTAACGATATATCTTAACTATATATTTAAATAAAAATACAATGCATAACATTCATACATTTCAAACAAAGTGCAAATAACCCATTTAAACAGTGTTGAATGACAGTTTACAAAAAAATGAATATTTTTTTGAAACCAATTGATATAAAATAACTCATTCAAGATCAATGTGTTAATATTTTAGTCATGTTTTTTTTATTTTTTTATATTTAAATTATAGTATAGCGAGTACGGGTATCCACGAGTACGAATACTACAATATCCGTACTCGTTAACATGCGAGTATAAAAAATACTCATACCCGTCATCTTTGGGTATCCATTTATAATATTCATCTTTTACCCGTTACGAGTTTTATCTGAAGATACTCACGGGTACAAATTTTTTTGACATCACTAACTCAAGTGGTGATTTTTTACTTTTATATTAATAGAACAATGTTTCTTGAACTATAAATTATCTCATTTGATTTTGAGCACTCAAACTACTAATAGAGAGAATTAATGCTGATTTTGTTGATAATATTTACTCAATATCTTTTATTTAATTTATTTTTAGGAAAATTTTAGTTTCTTTAAATCTATTTTACATAAAGATAAAAAATTATTTTTATTTATTATTTAGATTTAGGAAGTTAAGACTAAAATATTATTAATATTCAATATTTTGTTATATTTTTACTCTATAAACAAAGTACATGAACAAAATAAATCACAAGCTGCTTCATCTTATGTATTTTTTATATTTTCAAAACTTAAAGATTTAAAAAGGACAATGATATTTTGACTCCCACAATTTGACTCTCGTTTTGTATTTCCTGATGTGGCTTAGTATTGGACATTGATTCTTACAAAGGAAAAGATAGTAGTATATTAATTAATGCTCCACACTAAGCCACATTAGAGAGTAAAAAATGATAATCAAATTGTGGGAGTCAAAATATGATTTTCCATTTAAAAAATGGTATCAAACTCTAGTTTTTACAACATCAATGAAATAGAAGGAGAAAGAAAATAAATTTCTTACAAGTCTCTATCCATTCTTTGATGGCAAAAGTTATTATCTCTGAGTTGCAAAAATGCAAACTTATCAAGAGGAGTTAGATTTATGTGGAAGAGAATTACATTGTTGATCTGTCAACCTGAAAATCTCACTATAATCCAAATCAAAATGTAAAAGGAAAAAAGACAAAGAAGGATCAAATCAAAAAGAAATATAGATATATCTTGAAGAAGTTTGACATCCAAGAGCATAAAATAGATGAAGAATCATACTTTAACATTTATCATGTTAGGAATCTAAGTGTTAGTCTAGGTCTCATATTAGGTAAAAATAAAAAAGTTAAATAACATGTAAAGAAGATGACCTATAAATTTAGTGTGGTCAGATTTTGAGTTGAAGAGAATGTTAATTTCTTATGTGGCATTGATTAATGTCTCATTGGTTGTATTTCCCTAAATTTTAGGAAATAAATTAATTTTTAGATTTTTAAAAATTTTTTAAAATATATTTTACAAGATAAAAACATATTTGTTTATCATTTATATTTAAAAAGCTAACATTTTACATTGTCTTTTTATTTTATTAATAGAGTATACAAATAAAATAAATTAGACATTCCTCCATATAGCATATCTTTTTTATTTGTAAATTTTAACAGTTTTTTGTTACTAAGCATTATTCATTACTTATTCTTATACGAGTAAACTATGATATCAATGTTTATTGGTGTCAGGTCTTTCTAAAAAATTGAGAATATTTGCTTAATATATTTTCAGCTTATTTATGTTTTGAGTCTTTGATAAATTTGAGAATTTTTAATTGAGTCTCTAATAAATATTTTTGGTCTATTGAATCTTCAATATTTTAAAATTTTTCAATTGAGTATGTTTCTGTCAAATTTGTGATGTGACAGTTATCTTGCAGTGTCACCTTTCTTAAATGTCGTCACATATCATCATATAATATTTTATTACAATAAGAGACTATGCTGACGAGATTTTTCCCAAATACTTACTGTATTTAACAAAAATTATTTTTAACTTTAATTAAAATTATAAATTTCAAAATAAAAAGATATAAATTATAAAAATATTAAATATATGAATATAAAATTATGAATTATAAAATTACAAAAATCAAAATTAAAAAATTACAATTTAATAATTTGATAATTTTGTGTTTCCATAATTTCATAATTTTATAGTTTTATAATTATATAATTATATATTTATATATTTTATAATTTTATAATTATGAAATTATATATTTTTATAATTTTGTAATTTGTTAACTTTTGTAATTTTGTATTTTTTAGATTTTTAATTTTATAATTTTAGAATTTTGTATTTGATAATTTTATAATTACATATTTTATATTTTATAAATTTTTTTTATTTTCATATTTTTTAATTTTATAGTTTTAATTAAATATAAAATTATTTTTCATTAAATACAATAAATATTCAAAAAAAAATATTGTCATCAAGTCTCTTGTAACAAAATATTACGTGATGACGTTCAAGTGAGGATGCAAAATAATTGCCACATCACAAACAATCAATAGCAATAATTAAATATAGGGATTGAATTAAAAGAATTTTAAATTATAATGACTCAATAAACAACAAAAATTTATCACAAACTCAATTGAAAGTTTCTAAATTTACTAGGACTCAAGACATAATTAAGTCTATATTCTATTTAAGTTGGTATTTAAGAATATATTTTTTAATATATCTCTTACATAAAGATAAAAAATATATTTAATATTAGGTTATTTTTTTAATTTATTAATAGAGTATATGAATAAAATAAATTACAATTTTTTAATATATATCTCTTCTATTTCCAAATTTCAACATATTCTCCCTCACTCAAGCATTGTTTCATCACTCAAGCATCCAAAGCTACAAAATCTCTTTACAAAACCCCATCTCGTTTGAACAACTAACAATTGCTGGAGGAATGAAAATTTCAGAGGACTTATAAATGTTTTAACACCTCTCTCACTTTAACTTCAACCCATTACTTGAACGAGGAATTATATTGCTTAAAAGACCAATAATATCCTGTACATAAAATAAATACTATTTTTTGAGTGTCACTGAAGTGGCATATATGCCGAACAAAAAAATTATGCAGATTTGGCAAAACAAATTTTCAATACCTCTTATTCATTCAGACCCATTTTAATCTCAACGACAACTAAAACAAACAATTCAAACCACAATTATATCATTTGTTGCTTATAGGTATTTTCAACACTCCAATCCAATCCAAAACAAAACACTGATCATTAATTTGAAATCATACGTCATACTAGAAATTATTCATTCAAATATCCATATGCAATCTCAGTAAATAGAATTACTTTAAAACATCATATACACAGTTTAATTCTCCTTACGTGACAGTTGTTTATTTATCAAGCAATAATAATTTCAAATTGGAACAAAGAACTAGAACCCCCTGTCCCCTTTTCCAAAAAAGTCTTCATACCTCTAAGTTATACTACCTAACTAACCAAAACATTGATTATGAGAGTTCAATCAAAAGAAGACATTTTCAATTCATTAAACCTGTAAAACCCTGTGATATTCACATATAAAACCAACAAGAAAAAGCAAGATAAGTTTAAAGTGAAGGAGAAACTAACCTAAAAATAAAGTATAATAAGATTGGTCCAACGGAAAGATAGAAAGGGAAATCTATTTGGATAAAGGGTAAAAAATAGTTTTAAAAAGTAAAGAAAAGATAAAAAGTATAAAGGATTTATTCTAAAAAAAGTATAATTTTTTGGGATGAATAACTAAATAGTTAAATGTGTGTGTGTGTTCACAACTTACTAAGCTTTGTTCATCATCATAATTTTTTAAAATGTTATGAATTTAATAATGATATATAAAGTAATTAAAATAACTGACTTTCAAAACAGTAAATATGTATATGATAAAGTTATATTAATTATACAATTATTAATTCACACTTATTCATTATATTTTCAAAATTTCCATGCATTAGTTTCCTTTGATAAAAGGCCACGTAGCTGTACTTAGAATATGATTCCAATGTGTTTTCAAATCAAATTCTCAATAAAATCATCAGTGTCGTTTGTAGATGTGATGAGTTATTAAATTATTATCGCATGTCGCAATTGCTGTTTGTGTAAGCAGAGATGATGCAGTCTAGATAGTGACCACACAAGTGGTAAAGTAGGTACGTACACTAGTGCTCCGACAAATGTCAAATAAAATGCGTAATTTTGGGGTTGAGTACACAGGACTACACTTTGCACCCACAAAATCATGGTAGTAGTATGGTTAAAAATATTGAAATCAGAATTTTTCTTACAGTTTCACACTATTCTTTACCCTTTAAAAAATAAAAAAATAAAAAAGTTAACTTAAATTTCACTTCATACTTAATCAAACACGCATATTTTTTTATACATAATGAGCATGTCTCAAACCCAGAGACATAAGTGGAGATGAAAAGCAAGATCATCGTTTCCATTGTGTTTATTCTTTATACATATTTCTCCCTGAACCCAATAATGGATTACAGGTATTTTTCCTTCCTTCTCTCGAGATTATTAAGCCAACAAAGCATGCATGCCAGCTTTTTAGTATACTCGGGGACCAGCTGAAGCTCCCGGTGCACTTCTAAGCAGATTTGCATCGTTCATAACTTCAAAGGATTGGATTATATAGTCAGTTGCTTAAGCGTGTTAGAATTTCGCATGCTCCCTGCCGGTTTCCAAATAATGCTTCCGAGTTTGCTACAAAAACTCGTATAAAACTGCAAAAAGTACAGATATATATAAGTTACTGTCAGTGGGTAGCACAATCGAATTAATAACTAAAGCAAGTGGGTTTGGCAAGTAACAAGCTTTAGACTAGCTTATTTAAGTAACTTAGATCAAATCAAAATGTTTGATGACAAAATTCATTAATGAGCTTATAACTTAAAAAATTGTGAATTATCTAGCATGTTTATTTTTTCATTTAAACCCTCACTTATGATAAGGGCATGAATGGAGAAGAAAATGAGCAAAAATATGCAAAGATAATTCCAAGAGTATTAAAGAGCTAAAATAGTCGGTCAATTTATTGCAATTTTGGACTTTAATTATAGTTGTATGAGACCTAAAATTGGGCTCAAATTAAAGACTTTATTCAAGCCCAATTGGAGCACCAAACTTTTGGCCCAAACTATATAATTCTCAACAAATGATAATTCTTAATGAGTTTTTTCCCCTCCTTTTAACTAAAGTTGGAACACGAATATTGATAAGCAAAAATGATGTCACTCTACATGCTTGTATGAACAACTGTGCTGGTAACTCTCCCTTTTGGCATTAGCCATATTTCATTTTGGTGATTCCCATGGCATAGCTTGAAAGCATTTGAGAAATAAAAAAATGTGGATAAGTGTAGATACTGAAGCTAACCTTGTGGTAGTCAAAAGTGTCCCCAGCTGCCTTTCGAATATCAACCATGAAAAGGGATGGTGCGACTTCAAAAACCTTTCAAGAAAAAACAAACATGATTTAATCATATGATCAAGCAGAAATAAAAAATAACAAACACGACAGAGACAAAAGAAAAAACAAACAACCTCCAAGACCACTGCAAATTGCCCAACCTTGTTTGCAGAAACACCTTCTAGCCTCACCTACAAGAAAATTACATTTAGGGAAATGATAGGAAAAGAAAATAAAAGCGAGAGACACATTTATTCCCTAGCTGGTCTTTAGATTAGAGAACCAAATAATCACCTATCTTGAATTAGCAATCCCTACTTAGAGATGTAATGTGATTGAAACAATAATGTAAATTTGCTAATATGATACGATAGACATTGCAGACTAATTTAACAATAGTTAATTAGAGCAGCAGAAGCTACAAACAACAAAGATTGCATTGTTATATGATGAAAATAGGATTAAATGAAAGTACGTCTGCTCATAATTATGTAAAAAATGCCTGGTACATCACGCCACCATTTATTATCCGCTTAAGGCATCTTGAGCCAATGGATTATCCACTCAACATTATAGCATAAAGTAGAGAACTGAAGTTATACCTTGTAATTGCGAGAATGGACCTTAAGACCCATTGACTCTGCAATAGCTTCAACAGAAGAAATTATAACTTTTGCTGGTTTACGGGAGACAAATCGTGTTTGCCGCTTTACATAATCCTGTTAGAACAGCAAAAGCATATCAATTGGGGCAATGCATAAGACAACCTTGAAAAAACGACTCTCAGCCAACTTGCCCCACTTTGATTCAAACTTGAAATCAGATGCCCTCTAATGCCCACCTAGGCAGGTGGAAGTATAAAATGTTACATGGCAGCCAGAGACGCAGAGGAACCAGGAGATTCTAAGGCAGGAAGATGAAACTAAAACGATACCTGGTGCCTATCAAACAATGGTGAAAGATTCAATCCTTGTGATAAGGAAATCATCTCAAATGCATTCATTATCAAAGGACCTCCTTCGGTAATTTCTGACTGTTCAGCAACATATTGGTCCTATAAAAATGTAAAAGTGCCAACTATCCCAGATCAGTGAATGAAGCACTTACTACTGTTGGATAACAAGCAAAACATATTGTACACTCACAATGTATTTGCAGCTATGGATATGCAGGGGTTAAACATACAGTTGCAAAAATAAATTTTGTTTGTATAAATTGAACAGAACAAAAAAAAAAACAGCAAACCTCAATATCATCAAAAACAGCCCGAACATCATCCAAATTCACTTGCTCACATTCCCCGAGTTTGACAGGAAAATAGTTTTCCTGGAACCATGGATCTTTCCTTATTTCTTCAATTTTGACCCTCTGCACTTCCATAATTAAATTGGAATTAATATGAATAATTTATTTAATTCACAATTATTTGTCAATAATCAGGTGTAAAATTTCCCAGATAAGGGGAATCCTTATAAAACTAGTAAAAAATGTTTATAGATACGAAAATATAATTATTCTAGTGTTAGCAAAAATCATTAAACCTTACAGAAGCATAAAAATGCCACAAAAGCTGAAAAGTAGGCCATAACTAATATTAATATCCTTTAATGAGAAGAACATTATTTATTGTCTCAATTTTTACTATTTGCAATTTTTATGTTTCTCAAATAAGGAAGAAATAAAAACCAAAAAATTCAAAAATAAAAGTATTATACTTGTTTTATAGAACTCACTACATAGTTGCATTGTCATAGGAATAAACACACTTGTAACTATGAAAGTGTGTCAGGATAATCAGTTACAAGCACACACACTTCATAACGAAGCATAATGCGTGTATGTCTGTATCAGAGGCTATAACAAATTGCATCTCGAAGAAATGAAAAATTGTACTCACTGTTTCTGGATTAGGATCTAGAATTTTACGTATGAATGACTTTGCCTTAGCAGAAAACCAGAATGGGCAGACATACTCTGCAGCATTGATCTACAAGTTAAAAAAAAGAAAATTCAATAACAAGTTAACAGCTGGTTAACAATTGACATCTGCCAATACTCCTAAAATGAACATTAAACACACTCACAAAAGATTCCTCATGGAATCTAATAAGAAAGACAAGAGCATCAATTTTTCATAAAAGTAAATAGTAAAAGTCCGAGGGATTGTTATCACTTGAATTTGATTATTACATGGCTTACCCCAGAAAGTCACTTGAATTTGATTATAAATGGCTTACCCCAGACAGTCCCGGACTGTTTGTTTCCCCTTGAAGGGAGGGGGGTACCTATTCTTCAGCCCAAGACTCAGCTTAATCCTCAACCATACAAAATAGAATCCCTTCCCGCACCCACCCACTCCCTCTAAAAATCTACACACACTATTGTTGCCTAACCATATCAATGTCCCCCTTATTAACACCAATCCATCCATCGTAATTACTTTCTCACATTTACCTTCTTAATAATCAGGTTCAAAACAAGTTCTCAACAAATGAAGCTCTGCTATATAATAAGATTGAACATAAGAACAATGCATCTCACCTTTTCACATTACATAGTTAAGCATGTAAACAACTACTAAAGCTTGAATAACCCATTAAAGATAAATGGTGGCCGCAGAAATATTTTCAACCTTGGCAATTTTTCTGTCACCTCTAAAATATCCGTGAATTTAGTAGCTCATTTTATTTTTGTCCATATCAATTATTAAGGTTGTTTGATTAGGATCTTGTTATTAATACTTCAATTACTAGATGAATGTTGTATAATGTTTCTTATTATTTTAAAAGAGTATTTTCTCTTCAGTTAGATTAGTTCAATATTTAAAATATAAATAAAGTTCAAAAGTAGTTAAAAGTGATGCTCCACTGATCTTTTCTATTACATTCATAACCAATATTTTTCACTCTTCTCTCTAGCTCTTTCAAGTATACTTCCAGGTTATAATGGAAATGTAGAATACCCTTCTGTACAGAGTTGGAAGGTCAGGCTCCTCAAAAGGAAGATATCCGGCCATTAGAACATATAGGATGACCCCACATGACCAAACGTCAGCTGCAGCACCATTATATCCTCGATTACCGAGCACCTACAAAAGATCATTTCAGTGAGAAACCAAAGCACATAATGATAAATGAAAATTATTGCAATAAGCGGAAAATAATCAAATTTATATGAACTCATAATTAAATCACTTAGAAGAAACAATCAAATTGCAACCTAAAATAACTATCTCACCTTAGGCATATAAATTGAATATATCAATGTCATGAGATGAAAAAAAAAATGCAATAATTACAAATCCAATCATTAAATGTATAAATAATTAACTGTGCTGAAGACACCTCTTGTTCCTAGATAAGGGTTTGCGAGTAAGGTCTAATATTTAACCCTATATATTGAATCATATCAGACTACTTTAACTTTGAAGTGGATTAATTTCTTATTTCTCATGTCCTCCTTAATTCCTCTTTTTTAAATACTGAATATAAATTAAATTCTGATTAGTTTTGTGTGTGTGTGTCTATATGTCTATATGTCTATATATATATATATATATATATATATATATATATATCTTATATTAGTTTGAATATCGCTTATAATCTATATATTTTACTATTCATGCTGAATTTAGAGAAAAACAAAAGGTCGTCGAAATGAAGAGAAGAGAACACCTCAACTTGCTACTATTATCTATTTCATCACCAGTGATTTGTCCATAAGACCGTAAATAAACTTGATAAAGAGAATTGTATCAAACCATCAATCCGAGCCCATAGGAAGAGGATCAAAAGATAAAGGCAATAATTAGGAATGGCATTAGAGTTGTGTATAATTAGTTTTACCTCAGGGGCAACATAATTTGGGGTCCCACAAGTGGTGTGAAGAAGGCCAACACCCTATAAGAAAGACACGGAAAAGGATGGAGGCGTTAGTTCTGCACCTTCTGGTATTTCTAAAATCTTTATTCTGAGACTAGGCACAATAAGAGGCTAGTTTATTACCTTTTTAGTCAATGCACTCAATCCAAAGTCGGAAACTTTCAAATTTCCAAAAGCATCAAGAAGGAGGTTTTCAGGCTATCAAAAGGGAAGAAAACCAAATTGATCAAGACAAAAACAAAAGAAGGTTAAACCATTTACCACAGCAAGAACATAAACACGTGCACACACATATACATATACTATGTACTGTTTTTCACCTTCAAGTCTCTATGGTACACACCCTTTTTATGGCAATGATCAACAGCGTCTATAAGTTGTTGAAAATAGCGCCTAGATTCATTTTCAGAAAGCCTTCCCTGCTGAACCTACAGATCCAAAAGCAGTGTAATTGTAACATAAACAACAAACAAAATCTAATAAAAAGCCTAATCAAATCATTAACAATAATCTGTTAGCATCTCAACAGTGATTACTAATTTTAAGGTCAGACCGGAGAATTGTCAAAGTTTAGAAGAATCATAATATATAAACATAAAAACTTACAATTTTGTCATATAGTTCCCCTCCCATCACAAATTCTAGGATTATGTAGATCTTGGTCTGGCTAGCCAAAACCTAAAATTTGAGAACAATGTGAGAAATTCGAGAGGATGAAAGATGGTGTAAATCCTGATGTATTGGATATCTCTAGACATACCTCGTGCAGTATAACTATATTAGGATGCCTGACAATCTTCATAATGGATATCTCTCTTTTAATCTACGGTATCATGTTTCTAGTTAGAAAAGCTAATGGCAAGAGATGGAAAGAATTACAACAAGCATTCAGTACAACGAACTGCATCATTATTCTGGCATAAATGCACAGACAAGCATATAGATTTAGATGCACAACTTTGACTGCAAATTCAAAATATGAATGTAAAGAATATCAGAATAATGATAACAATGCTATTATTATCATTATATTACTTCTATTTATTTAAACAGGTCAATATTTGGGGTCCAAAAGTCATTTCGAACGGTGCAGAGCTTTATCTTTTTTACCAAACAGGTTTTTCTAAGAAAATCTTCACTTGACTCATTTTGGAATAGATTTGATCAAGGCCGGAGTGATAGACAATGTCATATGCCTCAAAATCAGCCTCCCTCAAGCAACTTGACCATTTCCGTCTCCAACATTTGACATTCCCTCTGATTCTCCTTCTCACAAACCAAAGACAATCTAGCCCATAATAATTTCACCTCTAGTTTGTTTTAATTTTATTATTTCGTTTTTTGGATACCAATTGAAGAATGTAACTTCATACTCGTTACTAACAACATGAATTTGAAGGAACGAGAAACCAAACAAGACTCAAAAGCTAAAATCCAAAACATAAAGGTTATAATTTATAAACCATCAATATAATGGAAATTGAACACATAATTTCCCTTTGGAGCAGTTGGAAGTAAAAAGGTCAACCTGCTCAACCATTCTGTGCTCGAGAATGGTGGCCTTAGCCATAATTTTAATGGCCACGCTCTCCCCTGTTTCGGAATTTCTGGCGAACTTGACCTTGGCGAAGGTGCCTTCGCCAATAGTTCGCCCCATCTCATACTTCCCGATCTTTCTCCTCACCTTCATGTTCTTTCGACGTTCATTCATTCGCAATTGCAGCTCCTCGTGGCGAATTCCGATTCAGAGAAGATGACCTAGAAACGAAATTGGCTCCGAACGAATTTCAAAGAACACAACGTTGTTGAGTTGTTGGAGACCAGCAGTATGATTCTGGAACCTGATCCTCGCTTACTGTTAGACCTTCAAAGAGAAAAGAAAAGATCGCAGAGAGTTGGAATATTCTAGAATTGTAAAGAATAGAAGAACGGATGAAGCGGCAATTCATATAAGAATGGAGTTAAGCTCCAAAATGGAGACACGTGAGACAAGATAAAGAGAAACAAAATGGCGTGGCAAGTTGCCAATGTCCCCATCGTCTTAAGCCTCAGTTTTAACATGCGTATATAAAAGGAACTTGACCTTTGTAGCGTAAACTTTTTACAGATAATTAAATGTGAAAAATGACGAGAAAAAGTAGGAAAGGAATAAAATAAAAAATACATAGGATAAATGCAGACGTGTTGTTTAAATCGATAGAAGTGAAACAATGTATCTACTTTTGTTTGGATGAATGAAAAAATAAATAAGAAAAAGAAAAAAAAATTATTTTTTAGTTGTTAAAAATTAATTTCCTCCGTGTAAAATATGTCAAAAGCACTTCAATCCAAAAAACAATTAACACTTCTATTTGTATTTTATGTTTTTATGTTTACATTTTTGTATTTATGTACCTTAAAAACATTTGAAACATTTAGTGTCAATCGTAGAGCTCAAATCTATAACCATAAGAGTAAGAGCCTTATTCTCCTCTAAATTTGTACTCTTAAACTCTTATTAATCCTAATTTTAAAAACTTTGTCAATATCACTTTTTTAGATAGTGCCTACCCTAGTTGAATCATCAAAGCTTAGCTAAAAACCCAAAAACTTTCTAAAAAAGGACAAACATAGTATAGAAGAAATTGTCACATAATTAAGTTGATGACACACTACACCACTGGTAGATAATAAGTCACATAAACAATTACACATGAAATAGAAAAAATGTCCATAAATTCTATTCACTCTTACTATTCATAAGTAAAGTTAAAACTTGTATACTAAGCAACACCTTTTATTAATTGTTAGATAGTATTTATCTAATATCTAATAAGTATAATTATTGTACCCTTCACATCTATAAACATTAAAATCCTACTAAGATATGACATTCCAAGACTAAATAATGTTATAGATAATATATTGCTCCTTAAACTTTTCAACCTTGGAGTCACATCATAAGATGTGTAGAGAACACTTGTCTAAAGAAATAAAATTTTCTTTCATCTAAAGTCTTCATTTAATTTTTTGAGTTCTTCAAGCTAAGGACAAATGTGTGTGACATTTGTTGACAACACATTAACCAAATAAATGATTTTTTTTTTCTTTCACTCAAAGACTCTACATCGCTCCTTGAACTCCTTAAATTTAGAAAGCAAGTGCGCAAAATGTGTCGAGAACAACTCAGCCATAGAAATAAATTAACCATTACCTCATTGAATTAAAGGTTTAAACAATATTGCATGTTAATTGATGCATTAGGTATATAATGGAATTATCGCACTATTACTGATGAAACCTACTCTAGAACAGAGTGGTTAAATTACATTGCTTTAAGATGGTAAAGTAGTGTAATTTCATATTGATTTAACCTCATGGAATTTGTTTTAGGATGTGGAGTTTGCATTCACTCACATGTCTAACACTTTTTATTATTGAGTACATGAACATATGATTAATAAAGACTCCATGTTTCACTAATAGTTTAAATATTGTAAATTAAGACATTATGTGATGACAAACCAAGAAAGAGTTACGTTAATATTATAAGAGCATGTGCATAAGATGTAATAAATTTATCTTGATTATTGATTTTGTGATCTATTTATAAATCAAATCTTGAATTGTGTCAAGTATTAATATCTAAAAGTATATTGAATAACAATCTTTTAGAAAAAAATAATAAATAAGTTTGGTTGAATATTCTTTTAATGACTAATATAAGGTTTATGGAAGGAAAAAAAAGATTGAATTATGAAATTATTTATATATTATGTATATTATTTATTTTAGTACAATTATTTTAGTAGCTTATCATTTTGTTTTATCCGTAAGATAGTATGATATAAATATACTTGGTATACATAAATAATAACACAAATCTAATAAGGGAGGGTATTGATGATGTCCCGGTTTGAGATTAATCACACCAGCAAGTGCATTAATTTGATTGTGGTACTAAGTGTCATATACACATGGATGTGAATAACTTTCATCAAAACTCGTGATACTATTTGGATTTGTGATTTAAAGCCTTTGATTGTAAAGTGATAATAATCCATAACTCTTACTTAACACTAAGTAATTCAGTGGTATAAAACGTGTTAGGATTGAATTTCATTACTATATTATTATGCATAGTTAGTGTTTCATTGAATTAACAAAGTTCATTTATTGTTCCTAAAAGTATAGTAATGTAATCCTGGGCCCATGTCTCGAAGACTAGGATCTAAAGATATTCAAATTTTGCATTAACGATTAAAACCCTTTACACCAGCTAAGTCATATAAGGGCATGTCTGCCTCCTAAGAGCTTGAAATGATTCAATTGGATCTATAAGATGAATTAACTTTTACATAACTCAAGTTATTTATGCAATGGATGATTGATCAGTTCATCACACATGAAATGTAAACTTAATCACTAAGATATGAAAGAATAATTGAATAAAACAGTACCAAAATAAGAAGAGTTACATCCAATCCTAACATGAGGAAGTTCAACAACTCATGATGATCCTAACATTCAATCCTAGGAGAAGTTGTCCATTCCTCATGTCTCCTCTAACTTAAGATATTACAAGTGAATTGAGAGAGGAAAACTATAATCTACTATGGAATTCTGGTTCATAAAAGCCCTTTAATTTATAAAAATTTGGGAGTTGGTTTTAACTCCAAACATGGTGGCCAAACTTGTGAGTTTTCTTTCCGTGGAAGGTTTCCTCAAAGCTTGTTCCTGTTGTTTGATCATGAAGCTTTCTTCAATTGTGAATTTGTTTCATGATTGAGCTCTAGAACTTGGTGTTTCAAGTTGCTTCATGGTAGAGTTTTCCTCATGTGGCTTAGGCACCATCTCCTCTACTTAAGCTATGGAAGCAAATTTTGATTTTTTTTGAAACCACCTTTGAGTTGCTCAAGCTTTGATTTTTGAACTTAAGCTGTTGTACTATGTTTCTTCTCATTCTGCAAGAATTCGTCAAAAATACATCAATTTGACCGTACATCTTCATATCAAAAAGCTTTTAGTTAACTATATATAAAAGGTGACGAATGAATAAAATGAACTCTTATCAACTATTAAGGTGACATTAACATATATTATCATCTCTTGTACAAATACATATAGAATTTATATATAACATCTTCAACATACTTTAGTATTTTTTAAACTTTATGTTAAGAGAAATTTTTTTAATGTGTTTATTTGTAGAGAAATGGAGGATAATAATTTTTTTTTCTTCTAATTCAATGAAAAATCAGATTATTACAATTTTCATTTAAACTTCTGAAAAACGCACAAAAATTCATCTCTAGATCATAAGCAAAAAAGGATTTCTCAAATGGTAGAATCCATGAAATTCGTGAAATCACTTTTCTTACTTCACTTCGTCAACATTCATTTCCACTTATTTTCTTTATAAATAAATAAAAAATATGATTATTATTTTACTATAAATATCAATATAAATAAAATAAAAATATGATTATTATTTTAGTAATGATGTAAAAAAATAAATGTCTATTTCAAAATTTAGAATTGACAAAATAGATGTGTTGTCCCTTTCCTTCTTTCTTTTTTCTTCTTTTGTTTGTGTGAAGATAGCCTTACTTTTTGCAACCAAACTTTATTCAATTGTATACGAGTGAAAGTTGAAACCAAACTTTATCATTTTTGGAAAAAATAAAATTTCATAATACACTTTATGATTAGAAAGTGTTTGAAGTGAGAAAAAAAAAAAAAACTGTCCCGTGTTCATTGATGTCAATTTTTAAATTATTGCCAACTCTGGTCTTCTCCTTCTATGTATACTTGGAATAATGAATAAAATGTCATCAATTATATTAATGGATCATACCTATTCATTGAATAACTTTAGTTAAAGTATTAATTGTTTAGAATAATATCTCGCCCTTCAGCAAAAGTAGTTGACATGTTACACTTGTATTGTATAACTAAAAAATTATATTATAAAATTTTGTTTTATCACATGTCACATCATTCTCTGAGATATTTTCATTATAGTTGGTAAGACTTATATTCCAATAATATATTTATTTATATTTAAAATATTAAAGGTTACTTTAATATATAGACACACGTATATATGGCGTGATCGAATAAAGTGTCTTCTGAATACAACTGGCTTGCAAATGCATTTAGACACTGGTGTATGTATCAATTAACTTGGTCCTAACAAATTTGTTTAATTCAACAAATAAATAATAATATAAATTTTTTTGTCTGATATATTTGAATAAAAGAATAGTTAACAAAATGGTATAGTTGTAATCTTAATTGATTTTATATATTTTTAGAAGACCATAAATAAAAGTAGAAAAATAAAAATACATAATAATAAAGTATAAACTTTTTTAGCAAAAATTACGACATACAACTATTCAAATTTCTCATACACCTAATAGTTGTGATGATAATTACAAAAATAAATTTTTATTTTTATAATAATTTTTTACTTTTTTTTCAGATTATTCCATGTGTAACTTTGATGAATATTCACTCAAAAATTAACAATAAATAAATAAAATTTTCATAAGAAAAATCAGAAAAGAAAGGAAGAGCAACTATAAAAAGAATATACAGAGAAAGAATTTCAGTTTACGGAATAAACAAAGAAGTAGTGGTCGAACTTGATTAAAATGCATGTCAACCGAAATTGAAAAATAAAAAATAATAATAAGCTTAGTAGTTATATGAAAACTTTGAATTAACCACTATATGTTTTTTCTTTCTGCACCTTTTAGCTGCACCTACATAATTATTTCAAATATGCATACGAAAGTGAGAGAAAAGATAGTTGAAGAAAGTGTGTTTGAAAAAAAAAGTGAATAAAAGAAGGAAAGAAAAAAAAAATTGACCGAAGGTTGCACAGTTACCAAATAAATCATAATCTCTCATCATTATCACAAAATAGTAGTGAAAAAACATGTTATACGCGTATGTGGTATGTGTTTATTTTCTTACGATCGTAATAAAATTACTATTATTATTATTACTATTATAAAAATAAATATAAACAAATTTTATAATTTTATTATAAATAATTTTTATTTATTCTGTAAATAATATTTTAATTAAAAAATAATTAAATTTAAAAAATGGTAACATTACAAAAATAATTTAATTTAAAAAAAAACATTTATTGAAAGGATAAAATTAATATAATAATTGTTATAATTTAAAATATATATATATATATATATTTAAAAGATAAAGTTAAAAAATAAATATAGAAAAAATAGATATAAGTATTACTATTTAATATAAAATTTATAATTGAGATATTTTATATATTTAAAATATATAACGTTTTTTGTGTTCGCACTTTTTGGATTTAAGAAAATAATTTAATTTGTTATTAAAAAGCTATAGAAAAAAGGAAATATTGTCTTTTTGAAAATTATAAAATTAACTTAAGTTATTATTAAATATTGTAATTGAAAAAGTATAGTTAAATAAATTTTTAAAATTGTATTTTAAATTGTCTTCATCACTTACAAAGATTTTGAAAAATAAAAATTGAATAAAAGGATTGTATAAAAAATAATAATAGTTATATGCACTGGAAGAAATAGTTAAAGATAAAAGAAAATTTTGGGGGAAAAAGTTTGAGTATACAGTAGGAATGATAACATGCGTCAATCCACATGAGAAGGGTTTTTCTTCATGCACCCTCAATTTTTCTTCCTACACCCCTAACTTTTTTATAATTCCTTTCAGAAACTAGAGTTACCGACTTTCAGAACTCGGTGTTACCGGCTTTCAGAATTCGGTGTCACTGGCTTTCAGAAACCGGTGTTACCGGCTTTCAAAATCTGGTTTTATCGATTTTCAAGATACGAATAGTGGCAAAACATGAATAAAAATTTTAGAAGTGCCAAATTTAATTTTTTTATATACAAATTAATTTTCTGATTAAATAAAAAATTCTTCATTTTCTTTACTTAACCCATTTTCATAGATTGATTCACCTATGCACTTTTCAATTTCTAATATTTCTAAATCATTGAATTCACGCAATAGAGGTATTCTAATTTCTATTCCAAATCAAGGTTATCCAACTAATTCATTATGTGTAGCAGAATTTGTAATGCAACCTAAGATATATCCATAAATTTTACCATTTCAGCAGAAAACACAACAATCTTTAAATTTCATAATTTAAGGTTGTACTAATTTGGGTAAAAATATAATTAAGGTTCATGCCAATTTGATAAAAGAATTCCTAAAATCATAATTAGGGTTCATACTAATTTGGGTAAAACTCAATTTGGAAGAAATATCATAGGAGAATCATAAATTTAAGATATATAAATCATAAATTCACTAGCTTTCAGAATTCGATGTCACCGACATTCAAAAATTGGGGTACCGAATTTCATTCTTGGGGGTGCGGGCTACAAAATATTTAATTTATAATTTATTTTTTATTTTTTTGAAGGATATAATAGTCTTCACAGTCAAACTTAGAGGTGCAAAAAGAAAAATTGGAGGTGCAGGAAGAAAAACCCCATGAGAAATACTGATTAATTTTTTTACCTGTTTTGTTCAACCTTCGGGTTTGCAGGCCGACCTTGGTCCACGTAAAAAATTATTTGTTTTGTAACTTTTGTCTTATCTATAATGTTAATGTGCAAGATTTTGATAACTTTGTAATAATAATTTTTATAAATTTATTGTTTAAAATAAATAATTTTATAATTTTTAACTTTTAATTTTTAAGTACAAGAATATTTGAAAATATAAATGAGTGAATTACTTTTGTATTAATTAATGAAGAATATGAATGAGTAAATTGGTTAAAAGAAATGTATGATGCATTGTTTTGATACTATTAAATTTTAAAAATATAAATCAAAGCAAATTATGCATGTGAATCCAATGTTAACCCACGAAATTCAAATTATGTAAAAGAGGCCTAATTAAAAAGAAGCAAACGAAAACTTTATGTTGAAGTTTGAATTGTGATAACAAAAAATACAATTGATAAAATTTATTCTCCATTTCTAACTAAACATATTCAAGAGATTTGAAGAGGTGTTTACAAATATGCGTTTTAATTTTTTTATAACGGAAATGTAACGCTTTTTGTTTAAAAAATAGTTGACCAAAATTTTGTTAAAAAGTCTTTAAAATTAGGTTAAGTAAGTGATATATACGTACTAGATAATTATAAATAAGGTTGCAATAATATATAAATAAAATAGTCTAATAATTTAACTTTTATAAATGTTAAATAAAATTCCTATATCTTTAAAAATATCATATCAATTGTTTTTTTTTATTATACATTCCCTTAAATTCTAAAATCATTAAACTTAACTTTTTTCTTTTTAGCACATAGGAAACCTTATAGTAGAAAGAAATAATGTAAGACCCCCTTTTCTGAATTTGAAAAGGTTTTGGGTCTGGCCTTACTAAAGAGTTTAGGGTTAGTCAATTAAGGACCTCAAGAACTTCCTTTTCAAGCCACTAACTCTCGTTTCTGTTTCCTTTCCAAAAACAGTCAATCTCTTTTCTTCCTTGTCTGAAACAATAACTATGCTAGGGTACAATAATATCATCCCTTGAGCTTACTAAACGTTATCCTTCGCGTAAGTAGAACTCTAAGCTCATGCTCCTTTTGTTTCTTTTCTGTTTGGAAGCTTCAGTTCCACTTTAACCTCTGTTAGGGTATCAATTTTCACCTCCTTTGGTTTTGTTTCTCAGCTCCGTAAGTTGTAAGTTGTAATTGTGTCGTAGTGCTATTCTTTTGGGGCTTGTTATTGGGTTAACACCTGTCAAGGTAAGGGAAGCTATAACTCATTATTTTTCTTTGAAATAGAGTGTACTTATTTTCGTTCTGGAATGTGTTGAGTATGTTTGATTGATGATTGCATTGAATGAGGATGAATTCCATGTTTGGGTATCTATGGGTTAGAGAATTTTAGGTAGTTTAGAATGCAATTGGAATGAGAGATATTGATTGTTGCAATTGATCAGTTTGATATCATCTACAAACCACTTATAAATGAGTTTGAGAAGATAAAAGTGCAAGATACCAAATTGTGTAGTGGAACAAGTCAAAATCTCACAACCAAGAAGCATATGGTGTGGCGCTACTCATTTTCCTACACTTCACACTTTTCGTAAAATGAAGGTTATACTTTTTTAACCGTTGGATCGAGCTGAAATTTTAACAGCTGATCCTTAACACATAGTTCTTGACTTTGATCGGTCAGATCTTGAATCAGAGCTCTATAGTGAGAGAATATTTTATCGCAAGGTCCCTGTGGTTAGTTGTTGACAACATTGACCTTTGTTGCTTGTTTGGTGCATAAATTTCTTTATAATTATTCAATTAACTTGGTTCTTGTTGCATTTGATTCTTGATTCAATCATCTTTAATTTGAATATAAATACAAAATTTTTGGAGCTTTACACAAGCTGCAGTTTTATTTCTAAAATCCCAAATCGTTTGCATAATGTGTTGTTAAGTTGGATTGGATAAAAATTATAAGAATTAGTTATTTTCCAAGAGAGACATATGTTATATGGCTTTTAATATGTGTTTTCAAATGCTTGTGTGAGAATATAGGAGATCCATTGGGGGAGATCCTATTTGATTTAGTTAGTAGTGTGTGATAATGTTAATTTTTACCATTATCCAAGCTATATTTCATTAGCAAAATCATCTCTTCCAACGCATTTAACCTACTTAATCCTCAATTTTACCTTACTTTTGTAAATAAATACATTTTGGGTTACAATTATCTAAATATACCACTAATCCCCATTTTTTTGTGTCCTTTTTGTAGATGGGAAGCTTTGTCCAAAAATCCAGATTAATGAGTGACCCGGAATAGCAAGGAGAAGAAGAAAAATGTCAACAGAAAGCGCTTGGCGACACGAAGCAAGCGCCAGGCGAGACAGACCGCCAGTCAAGCGCCAACCAAGCGCCAGCCAGGCGCCCCTGTTACGAACCGCCTGGCGGTAACTGGACACCGTCGGGCGGTAGCTACCAGTTTTGCCCCCTGTTTGCTCGATACCGCCTGGCGGTGAGACCCTTCCGCCAGGCGCCAGTGTTCGCTGATGTGGCAAGTTGGCTCCTTTTCTTCTGTTTTCGCGAGGGGAAAAGGATCTTTGGCATTTTTGGAGGCACGAAGAACTCATTTAGAGAGCTTGGAGGAGTGCTAGGGCTTGTGGGAACAACTCCATCTTCCTCCTTGTATCTCTTTCTCTTCCTTTTCTTCCATTTTTAAGCTTGAGCTCTCCATGGCAATGGAGAGCTAAACCCATTTTTGTTGGGGTTAGATGTAGCCACGAAACTCTTATGTAAATGCAAATGTTTTGATTATATATATGACTCTTTCATTAATTGCTAGTC
>Ga0214544_1001234_pt1 | contig 52252 bp, 29 predicted proteins | sample CNSS3metaG_FD_160074 | JGI IMG/M metagenome (GOLD analysis project Ga0214544, IMG submission 160074) | Root nodule microbial communities from cowpea collected in UCLA plant growth center, Los Angeles, California, USA - CNSS3 | ecosystem: Host-associated > Plants > Roots > Nodule | place: USA...
GATCTTTTATCCTATAATTTTATGAATTATGCAAATAAGAAAGACTCATATATTTATCGATATAGATCCCTATTTCAATCAAATAAAAACACAATGATTTCTTCTAATTACAATACATATAAAAAAAGACTTATTTGATAGAATAAGTAATATTTTTATCAAGAATTATATAGCAGAAGATACTATTATTATAAATTCGGATAGAAAATATTTGGATTGGACGGGAATCAATAGAAAAATACTAAATCGTTCCATATGCAATCCGGAGAATTGATCTATAAAAATTAAAATCAAATTTTTTTATGATTAGAAGACATCAATTGGTCAAAAGAAATGTTTGTATGACTATTTATATTAGTGATATTTTTATAATGTTGCCTTAACAAAAAAAAAATATCATTAAATTTTGTTAGTAATAATTTTGAAATGTCTCTTTATTTCAAAAAAATGTTATCAATGACTTTTAGTAACATTTTTATGATAGTCACTCATTTATAAAAAAATTATAACTAGAGTAACATTTTTTAAAATATTACATTTTTATTAAATAAATGTTACTAAAAGTATCTAGTAACATTTTTATAAATGTCTCGATTGATACGTAAAAATGTCATTAATATTTATTAATAACATAGAATATACATAACATGTAGTATAATGTTACTAAATTATATTTGTAACATTTTTTATAATGTAGTAACATTTTTTAAATGATACTAAAGAACAAATATGTAGTAATATGCATTCGTAAAATAAAACTAAAATGTTGAAATATCATATAGACATATCATTTTTATCATTTTATATGTATTATATGTTTCAATGTATAATTGTGTTAGACGTTTATAATTTAATAAACTAACCAACAACTTTCAGTTACAAAATAATGAAATATGTAATAAAAGAATTATGTAATATAAAATTAAATTAAGGATAATAAATCAACATATTAAAATATAAAAGTCATTAATGAAAATATATAAAATAAGATACAAGCACAAGTTTCCTTCATGTTTCTCGATAATCACATTTATTTATTGCAATAAAAAATCCTTTTTTTAATAGCAACCACCAACTATGTTGCATGACACTGGCATTATAAAATTCGGAGTAAGAGAAAACCCTTGTTCTTAATCAATGTAGCGATGAATTACAACTCTATTAATGTCCTTTTAAGGTTATGTGTTATGATTTTTTTTTCTCTTCTTAGTATTATATATCATTCTTAGTGGACTTTTAACGAAGTATATTTTTTTAGAACGACTTACTATTTGAGTGAGTTCTTTTTTCTTGAAATGCACCATTTTGGAAATGCCTTCCCGATCTTCCACACCACAAATTTTAAGCCTAGTAAGAAAAAAAACATGTTATGTCCAATGTTCATTGACATGATTTCAATACATGAGACGTTGAGTGATTTGAGTCGCTGAAAGTTTGAACCCAATCAGACTTGACATGTTTAGATAAAGTGGTGATTAGTGATATGAAAAAACAAAAATGTGCCAAGAATAACAGTGGGAAGGTTAGGAACTTAAGTGCACCAATGCAAAATTGGAATTTAATAATGACATACTAAGGTGGTTAAACGAGAATAGGTGCAAAAGAGAACGTAGTATAATTTTACTAATATTGGACTAGATATTACATCGATTCTAATTTAGTCGACGTAAAAAACGATAAATTGTATTAATTATGTAGTATAATTGATGTAAAGTTATAAATTTTTTAAAAATTTAAAAAAAATTATTTCACTATACATATAATATCATTTAAGTTTAACAAAATGTCATTAGGATGAAATTGAACATGGTAGCAAAATTGTAATTAATAAAGGACTTATTATATCGGTTAAGTTGAGAACTAATATATTAAATAAAAACAACATCGGTTAAATAAAACAATGATGTAGGGATTTTAATTTTTTCATATCTTCATTTACATGTATTTGTTTATTTCGTTATTGTCTTAATGTTATTTATTTATGTGTGTCACTCCTCTTATAGTGACTCATCATGAAAGGTGTTCGAACATCGTTACTATCTCATAATCCATCTTTATTGTCTCAAAATGTCGTGTCCCACGTCGTTATGAATATTGTTCGGTCATTGTCATTCACACTGTCGATGGTGGAGAATCGTGCTTTGAATGTGATGTCGCTCTTAACGTGGAGGTTTTGTTGTTGGTGATGGAGGTTTGTGTTCTAGGTGTTATTCTGAGTGTTGAGATGCATGTTTCACCTTCTTTCACTCAACTTTATCGTTTGCAAGCCACCTTAATTGTATATCATTGATGTCTGCATCAATATCCCCTTGTTGTTCGAAACCAAAGTTCAAAACAACATTTTTATGTTTTGTCATTATGTATTGCGTCATTCTTAAAACTGTTTGCAAAACCATACTTTATATATCAGTTAGGATCATACCCATTGTAATTTGTATATATTAATCAACTTTTAACCATGTAAAAAACACCACATTTTTTATGTCGACTACATCTATATTAATAATTTGAACTATGTAGATTCACAAAATAACTTGTGTAATAAATGTTTTTTTGTAGTAGTGGTGAAAGTAAAAGCACGAGAAAAAAAAGTTTAGTGGTCAAGTATAGGGGTAAAACTTTAGAGGTAAAACTTTAATGAGTAACCGGAAGTAAGTCTTTAAATGTCTTTTCATAAGATCTTTTAATAACATCTATTAGTAAGACAAACCATATGCGTGGGGATGATTGAGTGGTTAGAGTAGGAAGCCTAGGAACAACCTTGATCACTGACAAGAATTAAGTCCTTGAATGTCTTTATATAAGATCTTTAAGTATAGTCTTTAAATTATTTCTATTATTAAGGTCAAATATTAGGTTGAATGTATCTACATAAGATCTTTGGGTATAGTATTTGAATTATGTATATTACTAAGGTAAAATACTAAGGGAAAGAGACTTCAACAATAAAACATACAATCCGAGACTTTTACATATTTATCATTAGTGGTGAACCTACATGTACATAAGGGTGTGCCGTGATTTTGTTAAAATTATTACCAAATATTTGAAGAAAAAAAAAATGTTTTGTCCCTCTTCATCTTATATGTTTGTCCTTCCTAATTTTGTTTCTCTAAATTCTTTACTTTTCTTGATTTAAAATTTAAATAATTTTTAATTGTCATGTTGACTTAGGATTTTAAATCCAACAATGTTTCTCATGAATTTGCCAAATTCTCCTCCTTATTCCATTTAATTAAACTTAATATCTCATTATTATCATAGTGCAACACAATGATGTCATCATTGTGTTGGTTACTAACCATATTAAACATCATTTTTCTTTCTTCTTTAATAAAGTATCAAGTCCAATGCTATTTTTCCTTCTTCTATTAGTATTTTGGTAGATCATTTTTAATTTTTCTTGTAGTTTTGAATAAAAAAGTATTAATACTGCAAATTGAAATAACAAATATTTTATTACTGATAATATGTGAAAATTATACAAATTACAAAATTAAAACTGTAAAAAAAAAAACATTGTAACAGTAACTTAAAACATTGTTTTTATGAAAACAAGTAAAAAAATTGAATTAATAAGCTTATTCACTCTTATCTGAAAAATATCACGCAAAAAATTGGTAAAGATTTTTTTTTTCCACCAAGCATACTCGATCATTGCCGATGATCAGGGCAGAGGTAGGGCAGAGGTGGGGAATTGTTACATTTAAGTTTTCAATTTAGTAACGAAATCAACGTGTTAAAAGATTATCTATTACTTATTAAAATATGTCGCTACTTTAATACCTTATTCTATATTATTACAAAATTGGTCTTTTAATAAAATGGTTCATAAATTAAATCTTGAAAAATACATTTAATAATAGTCTATATATCACCAGGGGTTGGCATAAATAATAACTTATGTCATCGTGATATAAGATTTGAAGAATAATAATATCAAATATGAAATATATTAATTTGAGAAAAAAAAAGAATATCTACCTTATATAAGTGTTCAAATCCTCTAGTATCAGTTATTTATGAATAATTATCACTTGGGTTTAGAGAAACATAAATAAGATCCTTACAAAGTTACATTTGAAATATTTAAGAAACTTTTATAGTATAATCATCTTTTTTTCGAAAAAACTATACCCCACGAAAAAGCAACCATCTGAAAAAGTGATTGAAACTTTTGATGGATAAAAGAAACAACAACATTTCTCCACCGTGGGGTTTGTTCTACCTTAATGTTTATATATATCATTTAAAATTTTTAGTGAATTAAGGAATATTTAATTAATATAATATAAGTTATGTTTAAAATAAGTAAACTATTTTTAAAATAAAATATAATAAAAGAAAAATCACCTTTTTGAACACTTGCACTTTTAATTTATATAAAATTAACCAATTTTGGTTTTGATTTATATACATTATTTTTGCTTGTTTTCATTTATGTAAAATTTGAAATCAATCTTTTTAATTCTATAAAAATTATGATTTTTTTTATCTAGTCTATAAAGATATTTTCTTTATTTTTTATCTCTAAAAAATTATAATAATAACAATAGTTATTATTCTTAATTTTCATTATAATATAGATAAATAAGATATGTTTTATAAATATTAAGAACTTTTTAAGTGTCATGTCACAACACTAATATATACATAATTTGAAACAGTCACTTGGCATTTTATTCTATAGAAAAAAATAATAATATTTATTTTTATAATAGGAAAAATCAAATAAAATTTTACATATAACCAACTTGCTCATTTCAGAGTAATGAAAACACATTTAAACATCTCTTTAATAACAAAATAAAAATTAAATTTTGGTTGCTGTCAATAGTTGAATATCTAAATGTTACTTTAATCATTGGATACACTAAATTCTATATAAATAAATTGTGTAAACTTAGTGGTCAACATGTACTCTTTTTTTTTAAACAAATACGTGGAATACATAACAATTAATTTTTTCTAAATGCTAAAAAACATTTTTCATATAAAAACATGTGTATGAAACTTAAAAGAATACAAAAAGTTAAAAAATAATTATAAGTTATAATAATTTAGATAAAATAACAATTTATTTGAAATTGTTTTCACAGATTCCGCTTATTGTATCTAGTATCACGAACCTTTATCTTTTAAATTAATTGAAATAAAACTTCAGTGTTAAATTCATAAAATAGAGATTTGTTAGCTCATATTCACAATTTTTAGGACCGTCAAGTTACTGTAGTTTTAGATATTTTAGAATTAGCAAATACATTAAAAATCACATAAGTAAACGAGTTTGTTTTTTATTTAAAGAATTAAAAAATATAGTTTCTTTGTTAAGAGTCATGGTAATCTATAACAATATATAAAGGAGATTCTCTGTTTTGTGTATACATTTTAAAATATTAATTTTACCATTTAAATATAATAATTTATTAAATTTTTAAAAATTGACCGTTATTTTTACAAGTTTTTTATAAAATCGACTATCTCTGCTTTTTCTCTTCTTCTTTATTTATCAATGATGATTCTTTCATCTGTTCTGATATATTTCACTTTATTTTTAATAAATATAATTTTAATTTATATATTAACTTAATAACATTACAATATTATTACTTACTAATATAATATCACCTATATTTAAAAAATGTATACACACCTTTTTTATATTTATGCCAGTAATACATTAAAAACATTGAGTATTCTATAATCTTCAATAAATATTTTCACCTTTTCTTTTATTTTTCCATATTTACTCCTTTTAAGTTCAATAATAAATATTTTAAATTTTTTCTAAATTATGTCTTAAATCTTTTAGAACAAAGTCAAATTAAAATTCTTAATTGAGTGCATATTAACAAATCTTACTTATAATGATACTTCTAGTTTGTTAAATAATTTAATATTAACTGTTTTAAGAATAGTAGATGTTAGTTTCTTGAGCTGTCAAAAGAAAATAGAAAATGTTGATTTGGAAATACAACGCACTTCGCACACACAGCATTGTCCCAACAACGAACAACCTGATGAATCAGGTGTCGGAACACACCACGAAACAATCACCCACCATCACGGAATCCTAAACCTAGTAGTAGCGGTTTAAATTTAACGTTTAAATTAAAAATGAAAGAGTAAATATTAGAAAAAACAACTCAGAACGCTGCGGTAAACAAAATAAAATAAAAATAAAGAAAAGCAAATCACGAGGGAGAGGAGGGAAGAAAACCCCCCAATAATTTTTGTTTGTTCCTTGCAAGTAAAAGGAACGAACAGACACTGAAGATCCCGTCCCAACCGCACAACGCGCTGTTTGGGAGCAACGCGAAATCTCACCCGCATTCCTCGTTTCCTCTCACTCCAAAAGGCCTCATCCAAACACCCCTCTCTGCCTCAGATCTCGCCGCGAGATGGATCAATTGTCGGCGATCAGCGAGGACCTGGCCGAGATCGAGGGGCACATCGCCGACAATTTGCGCGCCCTACAGTCAGAACTTCAACCTCATCGCTTTCTTTCGTGTTCCGTTGCTACATTGTTTTCTCATGTTGTTCTTGTTGTTGTTGCTGCAGAAATGGATTTCAGAAGTTGGAGAAGATTAAGGATTCGAATAGACAGAGCAGGCAGCTGGAAGAGCTCACGGAGAAAATGCGAGAATGTAAACGGTATTTTTCACATTCTACATACGAATCATTCGTTATAGAGTTTCGATTATGTTGTTTACAATTCGCGTATTCGAATTGCATTTGTCTCACATTGATGAGAGCTTTGTGCAAGAGAGCCTGTATAATCTGTCACAATTTTCAGATCTGGAATACTGAAAATTCATGACCAGAAACCTGTATATAGGGTGAGGTTTTAATTTGTGTTCGAAAGCCTGATTGTGTGATTGTCCTGATAATCGTTTGGCATTGGAGAACACCTTTGATTTGAGGTTTTGCTGTGGCTGCCTCATCTAGTGTGTTTACGGTTGGATCCCATTTTGCAGGCTTATCAAGGAGTTCGATAAAGAAGTCAAAGCTTTGGAGAATAACTTCGATAGAGAAACCAACAAAATGTTGAATGAGAAAAAGCAGTCAATGGTCAGATGCTTGTCGATTGTTTTTTTTTTTCCCGTTCATATTTTAATCGATATGTCTTTGCATTTTAGGTTTATTGATTTCCATAAATTATGCACGACGTTTGTCAATGTTACTTATCAGCATCTTCTATTTTTGTTGCAGATCAAAGAGTTAAACTCATATGTTGCTTTGAAAAAGAAGTAAGTCAAAACATCGTATAAGCTATCGATTTATTCCGTTTGGCAGACATAGTTTTTTCTTACTTCTGCAATTTCGAAAGTCATTATATTCTGACATTAGTGGATGTATTCCTTGATATCAACAACCAATTCTAGTGTGTGCTATATTGCAATGCAGGTATTCTACAAATATTGAGCAGAAACGAATTGAACTCTTTGAGGGGCCAAGCGAAGGTTTTGCTGAAGAAAATGGCTTGCTAGCATCCTGTAAGCAGACCGATTTCTTTATATTGTACATGCGGGTATTTATTTTTCGTATCACATTTTCTGCTTTCAAATAAATGAAAGCCTATAATAATTTTTGTTTTACTACTTGGTACATTATTGCTAGAACAGACATATATGTTGCCAACCAGTATGCAAGTAGGATAATGTGGTGAGTATGAGTGGAGATACAAAGTCTTTAATCATTATTGTGAAAATGAGAAATGAGAAATGACAAAATAATTATCATTTTTCTGCGAAGTTTTATTTTGAGAGAATCTCTTGGTGTGCTTTGACCTAATTCAACATGGGTGTGCATGCTCTAAGTTCCTGTCTGGCCCTGCTTTGATTTTTTTCATTTTTTAAGAAATGTTTTTTCCAGAGCTTCAACAGTAAACATAATTAGAGGGAAATAAATTTTTTTCATTTTTTAAGAAATGTTTTTTAACGGCATATTTTCTGCCTTCTCTGTCACTGAAAGGCATTTGCATGTCTGTAGTTTTGGTCAACTGCCTGGAAGTCTTAAAAGCCTTTGAAAGAAAGAAAACTAAAAACAAGCCGTTTAGCAAATAGAATTAAGATCTATACTATTGTGCTTAACATTGACCATATATGATTTATTACAGCAATGACTAACGATCAGCTAATGGATCATGGGAATAGGATGATGGATGAGACAGATCAGGCCATTGAAAGGGGAAAGAAGGTAGGTCTATTTCTTGGGTGTCACATCTTTTAAAATTTGCAGTGCACAACTAATTTGTCTATAGTTTGTTATTGTATTTTTTCTAGTCCAAGGAACCCAAAGTGAAATCACATTGGTTCCTCCACTTGTTTATTGTATGTAGCAGCTGTGGAAATGCAGGGACCTTAAGTTATTGTTACCGTCTTTCTGGTCTTCTTATTTTTCTGTCCTGCTATGATATTTGTTTCTTGTTGTTTAGCTGGCATTTGCTTGCCATTTTGCTTATTTGCTACACGTTCTTCCTCAATTAAATTTACATTGTAAACTTTCTGAGTGTTTTAAATTGACATTATGCTCTTGAAGAACTACTTTCCCAATCTTCCTTTTGTTCACTCCCATTCTATTATCATCTTTGCTAGACTTTTTCTGGCTCTCCATGAAATGAAGGTATGTGTGATGGAGGTGAGGGAGAAAGGATATTTTTCAACAGTAGTAGGCGTGCAAAGGCATAGCTATATAAGACTATAATCCCAACCAATATGCACCATAGCCTATATCAATAGTTTTCAGCACACCAAAATATCATTTTAGAAATAAAGCAAACAAAAAAAGAGTTGGAGAACCAAACCAAATCCACTAAAACTTTAGAAAATCTAGTTTGACATGCCCAAACGATTTGTAAAAGAGTCTTGCACAAAAGATGGGATATGATTGCAAAGAAGTAAACCCTGAAGAGTATTCCCACAATAAGTTTATCAGCACAATTTGAAAATGTGTGAAACCCTAAAATACACAGGCTTGATGAGCTTAAAATTTTTTTTCCACATGCTTCTTAACTACCAAAGATACATCAGGAAATGCTCGAACCTCGAATAGAGAATCCCATTCCAGCCAAAGATGCAGCCACTCTCTGCCATAAGAAACTTCAATGGCCAAAATAGCACTCATAATTTCAACGTAAAGGCATCCTTAACACCAAGTGGAGCAGTAAATCATCCAAAAGCAGTAGCCAAATTATTTCTGAAAATTCCAACACAAGCAGCTGGTCCAGGGAAGCCTCTAGCTGCCACATCAGTGTTACATTACCCACACGACTTGAATAATCTCTTGATAGATTTTCTAGGATGTCCAGACACAACAAAGGCTTTTATTATATCAAATTCTTCAATATTGTTTGTTATTCACGATACCAGCACAAGAACTACCTGCAAGATTATCATTTGTAAAAATTCTCTTCTTCATGTAATGATAATCTATTCTACCATTGTCAAACCTCAATTTATTTCTGCTGAACCCTATTTCATTAATAATACAAATTACCACAGCCTAGATAATGGTCCTTACCTTTTTATAACAGACCAAGTAGATTCCAAGAGAAGAGTGATCAATAGGAATCCTGATAAAATGGTAAAGTCAATTCCACAACCTGGCAGCAAAAGGGCAGTGAAGAAAGATATGACCAGCTGTTTCCTCATGCTGACAACTATGAGTACACGGGGAATCTACTGTACACTGTGAATGATTTAGAAGGAGAGATTGCCTTGTTTCAGATGTTTTTAGTTTTAGCCATGATCTGTCCATACTCTTCTATGTGCATTTATGCTTGTTTCATTGAAAGCATACCATCAGTTGTATTTTCTCATGTCATACTATCTTGGCTGTCACAGAAGGGAATAGTAATTCTACTGACCTCACAGCAACCAGATCAGAATGGTTTTGTACCAAAATTCCAGGGATATTTCATTTATGATTCTGAATAAAATCTGCAACAGAAGCTTTTAAAGAATGAAGTTGTCAGGAAATATTTAGAGTTTCTACAATAGGCCTAGAGAGCCTCGTATCTACCCAAAAGTTGATGTTCTTCCCATCTTCTAACTGGCTTGTAATGTGATTATGAACTCCCTCAATATTGTATTTTATCCCTGCCCAAATAGAAGAGAGAAGGAAGGAGCTAAAAGGCGTAACTCTTGTGATAACCCTTGCTTGAATGATTTTTCCCATTCAATTGACAGTTAACATTTTCCAACCTGGTTTAAGCATTGCTGCTTGTTTGATATCAGAAATTAGTCTCAATCCAAGACCCTCTTCTGTTAGGCCGACAAACCTTACCCCTTGTTCAGAAGTGGCATATCTTTTTTGTCTTTAAGATAATTGTACGGTTTTTGTATGATATTGTATACTCACTTAGACCAGTGTAGCAATTAGAGAACTTATCCATGTGCATTGTTGAACTTTATGTGTAAAAGACTTGCATTTTATGTGTAACTAACCTGAAAGGCCACAATTGAACTCTCTATCCGCTGGAAGTTTGAAGGGATGAGAAAGTTGTTGTGAAATGAAAAATTCTTGATGATGTTTAATTTGAATATTCTTTACATATAACTTTTGCTTCCATCTTGTGGGTAAAAGGGGAAGTTTGCTGATACGAAGTTGATTACTGTTAATCCCTTTGAATAGGTCGTTCTAGAAACAATAAATGTTGGTACAGAGACTGCAGCAGCTCTTAAGGCTCAGGTATGATTCTTGTGCATAGTCCCATACCCCAAAATTAACGAAGAAAAAACAGACTTAATTCGACATGGGGCTAAGTGTACACTCTTCTATGTATAGACGGAACAAATGAGCAGAGTTGTCAATGAGCTGGATTCGATCCATTTCTCTTTGAAGAAAGCATCACAATTGGTCAAGGAAATCGGTAGGCAGGTCAATTTCTACAGAATCCACATCATTTCATTACAATGTAGTTACTATATGTATGAATCATTCATCTAACGTATAGGTGCTTTTATAATAGGTTGCTACTGACAAGTGTATTATGGTGCTACTTTTCCTTGTTGTCATGGGAGTAATTGCTATCATTATAGTAAAGGTAAGAGAATATGACTTTTTAACTAAAGGATTAATTCAGAACCGTCATCCTCTATTATTGTATTTGTAGGTGAATTTATTGGCCGGGAATTTTTTTTTGCACTTAACGGTAAAAATTGCTTGACAATGTTTAAGGATATATATGTTGCTTATGGAGCATATTATATTTATTTATCGATTAACCATGAAAAAGAACTTCCCTTTCCAAGTCTTTCACTGGATACAGAATTTGATGGCCTTCATTAGTTTGTGCATTTTTATGTGATATGCTAAGGTTCATTTTTTTGTCATTGATCGATGCAGCCATGTGACAGTTATCATAAAAAAACTCTTCCAAAATCTATTTGCAGTATGTTTCAAAAATATTGTTTTCACCATTACGGTGCGGAAAAAACTAGTTCCCGTACACTTCAATTCATCCTCCAAAATGCCGGTGGCTTTGGACAAATTTGAAACAAAAATATCCTTGATTGAGTCCAGGGCAGTTAAAGGTGGTGAAAGAAGTTCTAAAATTTAAATAGTTACGAATGTTACAGTTTAGAATGCCATTTTTCTTTTTGGTAAAAAGTTCCATTCTCAACCTACTAGAACTAGATTCCAGAAGCCACCTTCGATAAGTATTGCCAAACAGCTCATTTTTATTGATTAAATCTTCTGACAGTGGTCAAATTATTATGAATTCTTTCAAAATTTCAGCTTGTGCACCCGGAGAACAAGGACATTCGCGACATTCCAGGACTGGCTCCTCCAGTTCAGAACCGAAGACTGCTTTGGAGTCATAGTTGAAGAGTTAAAATGAACATGGTGATGACTGATAAGCTTATGACAAATGCGTTGGGGACACTAAAATGACCATGTTTATGACTTCATCAAATTGATTTGACGCTCTTTGGTTTGATGGTGATGACATTGGATGAAGTCATTACCAGAAACACAGTTGCCATTAATTGAGTTTGTTATTACATAATAGTAGAAGAGGGGTTGGTTGGCCTGAGGCATAATAGAACGTGGGTCTAGGAATGCACACTGGACTTTTTCTTGAACCGAACCATTTTTACTACCATACAGGTTCTGTCTATCGAATCATAGGGAAAGCCAAACAAATGGGCCCTCAAGATTCTTTGTTGATTGACTTGCCGTCAATCATGTAATGTACGGTGCCATTTACTGTATACCTTCACTTCTAACAAACCTACCTAGTATTATCAATTTATAATATAAGCACTGATTTATCATGTTTAAATCTTGCAAATCCTTTGCTTTGTTTTAATCGATGTCCACATTGCCCTCTGTCACGCTTGGTTGACATCCCATTGATCCATGATGAGCCCATCAATGTTTTATTTTATTGCTGAGAGTGTGACAACCTATTTGGTTGCAAAATTTTATTTTAGGTGGTTCCTGTCTTATAGTAGCTGCTAGCTTGACTTTTGATGAGGATTGTGATTTTGAAGTTGACCGAGGATTCTTGTAGGGACTAGGGACTGTGGTCCAATTGGGGTCATGAGTTGAAGAACTTTTTTCTATTCATGTGCCAACTACTCGTGTCATAATTGGGCTAGTTGGTGTATTAAGCTGACAATAACCACGAACTGGTACGATCTTACTGTTTTGGTAGGGATCGGTGCTATACGAGGAAGAGTTATCAGTCTTTTACTTTTTATACCTAATAAATATGAGTTTTTAATTTTCTTTTATTTTTTTAAAAAATAATCTCTATATGAAAAGAATCCCAACCCTCTAACGTGACCAATTCACCTTAGAGGTAATTGATCAGAAATCAACAATTGATATTGCATAAGTACTAAAAAAAATTAAAATATGAATTATTGATTCCCATTCACTATTGGAATTTCTTATTTATTTTAAAAAGTTAAATTCAAATAATAATAGCAATAATAATGATAACGAAGAGGCGGTTTAATACTTTTTTTCATAACAAAATGCTATACACAAATTTACGTTGATGTTATCATTTCTATAATCTATCTATAATAATATATAAAGAGGATTCCCTATTTTGTGTCCACATTTCATAATATCAATTTTTTAAAATTAATGATTATGTTTACTTATTTTCTATAAAACTGTTTATTTTTTTTTCTTTTTTTTATTCATCAACAATTAATTTCTCTATTCATTTCACTTTATTTTTAATAATTATAAATTTATTTTATATATTAATTTAATAACATTACACTATTATCACATATTAACATACTATTATTCGTATCTAAAACATTTATCGCGCTTGTGTGGATATCGTGTCTGTGTGGCTAATACTATATTAATAATGTTATGAACCAATCCCATTAACGAATGAATCATACTAGTGAAATGTTCTGTTAATATAATGCATTGTATTATTAATAAAATTCGACAATATTTATACTAATATTTTTTTATTAAATGAATAATTATGCTCACTTATCAAAGTTGACAATTAGGAACAGTGCACTTATTTTTAATGTGTGTGCCTACATCTATTTTTCATAAGCTTTTTTAATATTCAGCTGAATGTTTTTCAAATAAAAACATTTGGTTAAATCAAAATAAATAAAAAATGTCTCTTAATTAACTTACTTATGTTGTGTTTTTTTTATTCCTCTAGTTGAAGGAGATTTTATGTAAAAATCTTAAGATCTCCTATTTTACTTGTACCGTTAAATTTTATCATACATTTAGTAAAATGCTTCACACATGATCTAATAAGTAAAGAGATTTATTATCTTATGCTACTCATTTCATGCTCTAGTATGATTTTAAAACCATCATTTTCAAAAGAACCAAACCATGCTCAAAAAATATCGCAAACCATTTGATCATCAATGGAGGACAGCAAGAAAACCAATGTTAATGGTTGAGGTTGATAATAGATATAAAACCCTAGTTTAACAATATTTATAAGTAAAAGGTAGATGGATTTGGATTACTTATTAACGAATATGAGTGTATGATCTATCCAAGTTCATAAATATCTACTACCTATCAATATTAAAACATCAATATATATCAATTTTCACTTATTTTTGTTTGATTAGGTATTTTTTTAACATGAAGCAAGATAAATTATATATTGGCGAGAGTGATCCATATTATTAATTGTATTCTTAGTCTGATTGGGTCAATACACAGCATCCTCTTTTTACTACTTTTAGCTGCTGACGTTCTTGAAAATTGAAGAAAAATGTCAACCAATATTTTCTATTATTTAATCATTCTATACTCTTGTGGAATACTTTTTTAAATTAATATACATTAAGAGTAAACATAATACTTTAAAATATAAATTATTTATATTTAACACTTCTATACGAATGTTTAAGATTTATGAAAAAAGAATACTATAGGAGGCTACACCCTCTCTTTTTTCTTCTAAAATTTAGCTTTCCCAAATTGATAATCCAAAATTCAGTTTGACGAAATTCAAAATCCGAAAAGAGCTTAGGAATATAAAAGATGGAAAGAAGACCAAAAAAAGTTGAAAAGTCAAGCATAACATGAATATAGCTTTTAACCGTATCAAACAACATATTTAGTGCATCAGTAATTTAAAATCAATTATATTTAATCTTTAATACTACTGCTGCAGAAAGGGTTGGTTATTGATTCTCCAACGGCATCGATAAAAGATATTTTTTCAAGAATTATATAGTTGTGTGTGTGGCACCCTTGTTATTTTACCCAAATTCAAGTGTTATGAAATATACTTGCACTTAGGTTTTGTTTGTATAAATGGAAAGTTGAAGATGCCAACCACCCAAATTCATTGCTCTCATTTTATCATCATCGCATTTTGAAACTTTTGCACCATTCAACCTTACACCATGCTCCACATACCACAATACAAACAGAGTCTAACTCATGCTAAATTTAAAGAAACACATGACAACAAAGAAAAAAAATCTATTCTTCAAATACTAAACTCTATGTCTTACTGTTTGTGAATGAGATACGGTAATCCAACCGATAGATTGAAATTAATTCTAGTCACAAACAAATTAATGATAAACTCAACCTAATTTCATTTAAACTGTGAACTAAACAAACTAAACTAAAAGTTTAATTTAATTTAGATTCTATTTTTTTTTTCTTGGCTTATCTCATTTTATGAAATTTGTTGGTCGATTAGTTACATCAAATTTATTTTGAGAGTTGTAGTCAAAGAGGTACAAAAGTTGTGACCCGTAATATTGGGCATGAAGAAAAAGACAGATTAAGATTTTATTGAGTTACAAAAATGAAAAAAATTGAATTCTTTCTTCAGTTTTTGGTGTTGATGTTATATTTAGTCTTTAAAATAAATTGATAGATATAATTTTTTTTATGTTTTAAAATATTTTTTAATATATCGGTGTATTTTGAAAATTTAGTATAGAAATAATATAAAAAACTTAAACAGAACAAAAAAAAATGTTGAGAGAGCGATGTGACAAAGGAAGCTATGAGACCCGACCCAAATTTTTTGCGACAAAGCAAAAGAAAGCTACATATTCATATTCCAGCTCACATACACACACCAAATTACCTTAACCTTTGAAAGGTCTTTCTTGGTTAGTCTTTTGGTCTTTCTTCCACACACACAACGTCGTAAACCCGCTTCACTCCTGTCTCTCTCTTCCTCCACGCGGGTGTGTTTCTGAATATCTTAAACTTTCACACCTCTGCTTCTTCTTCTCCATCGTTCCCATTCAGTATATTTCTTTCACTTCACGGAACCTAATCTTTTTTTCCCTTTTCCTCTCTCTTCGTCCCTTATCACAATTCACCGCCTCAATATATAATCAAGGTCCCATTTTCTCATCTGGGTCATCACCTTTATTCTCTCTTTCTCTTCTTCTGTTCATTTTCCCTTCTCCTTTATTTGATGGTGGTGACAAGATGAAGTGTTTCTTCTTCAAAGAGAAGTGTAAATCTGCCCCCGAATTGCATAAGAAGAAAAACCCCGCCGTGAACCGCGCCGCCAACTCCACCGGCTCCTTGTCGTCGCCCAAGAGCGTGAAGGACTTGTACAGAGAGAAAGAACACAGCTTCAGAGTTTTCACTTTTCAAGAGCTCAGAGATGCCACCCAAGGTTTCAATAGGACGCTCAAGCTTGGAGAAGGGGGGTTCGGGAGTGTGTATAAAGGATCCATCAGACCCTCCGATGGACAGGGTGATCAATTTCCGGTAGCTATCAAAAGGCTCAACACGCGTGGCTTCCAGGTATACACATGCTTCTTTTTCCATCCTCAATTTCTCTTCTTCTTTTGCTTTTCTTGAAAGATTACTCGATCCCGTGATCATTATTACTCTCTTTTTATTGCAATAGTTAACTTTTACTGTTTGACCCTTGTCAACTTTATTTTATTGATCGTGGGTCATAGTTTTATCATTTGTCCTACTGTGATCTCGTGAAGGAAAAATTTTATGCTTTGGGATCCAAAACTCATACTGCACAATTCTTTACAGCTCTGTTCAGCGAGTACAAGAATATTTTTCTATAAAAAAAATAGTTATGAGATATTTGCAACTGCATTGTTGTCTGGTTGGTGCATACAAAGTCAGATAACTATTTCTGCATTTGACATAAATGATCCAGAAGCACAACAAATTCTTGACGTTTTATTACTATTCTTATGGTTGTAATTTTTTGTTACCAAGGGTCATAAAGAATGGCTTGCGGAAGTTCAATTTCTTGGCATTGTTAATCACCCAAATTTGGTTAAGCTTTTGGGGTACTGCTCCGTGGACGGAGAAAGAGGAATCCAACGGCTGCTGGTGTACGAGTTCATGCCCAACAGGAGCTTGGAGGATCACCTCTTCAATAAAAGTTTACCACCACTACCTTGGAAAACAAGATTGGAGATTATGCTTGGTGCTGCTCAAGGATTGGCTTATCTCCATGAAGGACTCGAAATTCAGGTACTTCAAAAGTCTCATACTTTCCAAATTTTGAGATGATATAGTTGTCATTTTATTCAACTTCGTTGCATGCCATAGCATTTTCCCTTGGAAACTTTAATTGTATATCTGAATTCCTATCTTGGGAGGTAATCTTTTCATATTTTTTTTTTAATTTTTTTTGTCGAGAAGGTGATCTACCGAGACTTCAAATCTTCAAATGTTCTATTGGATGCGGATTTCCATCCAAAGCTCTCAGATTTTGGTCTTGCTAGAGAAGGACCACAAGGCGATCAGACGCATGTATCCACTGCGGTAAGTTCACTGCAGACAGTTAATGTCTGTTTCATATTTGTTGGTTTAACCTTAGCCAACCCCTTAAGATGTGATTTTAGCAACATTGCTATGATCCTATCAAAGGTTTCAAATTTGTAATGGTAGTCACAATTTGTTATGTTCTTTGATATTGCGGATAATAAGACAGATGAGACTACAACTGCTGTCATTGACACCTTCAAAGGAATAATGAGTCGAAATTTCCGTGGCATACAACAACAAAAGTTATGAACTCAAGACCAATGATTTGTCCTTATGTTGTTGTATTGTTTGGTTATTAGGTGGTTGGGACACAAGGGTATGCTGCACCAGAGTACATTGAAACGGGTCATCTGAAAGTCCAGAGCGACATGTGGAGTTTTGGTGTAGTACTGTATGAGATCCTCACCGGAAGAAGATCATTGGAAAGAAACCGTCCCACTGCAGAACAAAAGCTTCTAGATTGGGTGAAACAGTACCCTGCTGACACCAGCAGGTTCGCGGTGATAATGGATCCACGTCTCAGGAACCAGTATTCTCTCCAAGCAGCTCGCAAAATAGCCAAGTTGGCTGATAGTTGCTTGAAGAAGAATCCAGAAGACAGACCATCCATGAGTCAGATAGTGGAATCCTTAAAGCAAGCATTGCAACATTCTGAAACTCCGAACTCTTCTCAAGACATTGCTGAATCATCCTCTTCATCCCGGTCTAAATTTGTCCGAAAAAGTAAATAGTGAGTTTTGTTCTTTTGGAGGATCAAGAACTTGTGGGAAACGCAGTACTTTAACCATCTCTTATTTACCACCATCCACTTGTTCTCGAATCTCGTCAATATTCGAAGTCAATTTTGGGTATTTTTCGTTCTGCTTTGTTTGGCCCAGTTCAAACAAAACCACGTCCTTCCTTGCTTTGTCAGCTATTGGCTTTAAATACACTTTTTTTAGGTGAGATTGTAGAAAATTTTCAATTAATAAAATCATTCTTTACTTCAAAATCCAATGTTATTCCCATAACGGTGTCGATGGTCATTATTCCCCCAGGAATAGCAGGACTAGTTGAAATTGATTTCTGTAGCCAAGTCAAATTAGAAAATAGAATATTTCAACCTATAATATTACATTTTACAGCAAACATAAACAGAAAATGTTTTGTAAGATCAAATGATAATATTTTAAAAAAAAATGACAGTATTCTTTTTTCTTTTTTCTGTCCATTTCTGATTTCATGAAGAAAACTAAGAAAAGTGGCGGAAACACGCGGTGTAGAGATGAAAATCTGGTTGGATGACACATCCACTTTTGAAAACAGGTGTAACTGGTGTTGGCTTTTTTTGCGACTAGTGAGGATTTTCATTGTCTAACTAAACCCTTTTAAATTTATGAACAGAAAATTAGAGAGCCTTAATCAATTAAGTGATGTCGCAATCCATATGAATATATTAATATTTGTATTCGTGTTATTCTCAGTTTGATGAGGGATCCGTGGACATGAACGAAATAAAGTAATGATTTCTTACGGAAAGAAGGCACATACACTAAATTAAATTTTATTGAAGGGGCATTCGCATACCGACTTTGACTTGAATGGTTATAATATGAGATTAGATATTATGTATATGGTTGGGTAGTTCTTAGAAAAGTTGTAGGAAATTTTCGTTTGAAACATTATTGAGCAAGTCTACAAACAAACTACCACGTTTGGTAAAGAGTAGAGAAATAAATTTTTTCCAAAATGGTTTTTGTGATCAAAATCTATGGTAGAAAACGATGAAGCAAACGTCATTGAGATGGCAGCATTGTTGTCACGTGCACTGCAAATGTTTGTGATAATGTGAACGCGGAAAGGAGTTGATGGGAAGATGAGAGATAGGAATTACTAATGCAGATGTAGGACCATGCCTCTCTCCTTACACTTTTCCCATTTCCTGAAACTTCTTTATAAAAGCTTCTCCATAATTACTATTTATCAATCTAATTTTAAAATATCTTCAAAACCCCACCTTGGTTGCATCCCTTTACTTTTGCAATGGGAAAATAATAGTGCAACACTGTTACCACTTGATGTAACAGATGAATATTTAATGTCTCACGTGGAGGGGAAGATCACATAAAGCGTTTATGCCCGTGATTTTGCGGATAAATTATACCCAAAACTCTTCTTCACTTAACTTTTTAAGTATCGATATTTATACCATTCCTTTTCCCCTTCCACTGACCAGTGTGCATCCAATTTTATCATAGTTTGGTTCATTCGGTGTCAAAATTTGCACAATTTCAATACAACCAACTTATAGCTGTTACTCCACCATAATGCAACAACTTTAATTTTACCTCTTTAATTTCTGTCTATTATATTCAACTTATAAAAAGAATATTATATTCAAATATACTTAAGTCTATTATGAGACGAAGACACATAAAATCTTTTATTTCACTATTTCATAATAGATTTTTCACGACGGTTAAAATATTATTATCGACGATTTTAAATTATCGTAGATGTTGTCATCTCTAAAAATTTGATAAAAATGACGATAGTTAAAATAACCATCCTTAAAAATTTAAAATGATACCGGTTGTACTTGAATTATCGTTAAAAGTTATAAAAAAAGATAAAGAATGTATTGTATATCACAACGGGATTAACAAAAGAAAATCTATCAGAATTAAAGTAAAAAAACATTTTCATTTGAGTGTTAACAAAGAAATATAATTCTTTTATGGATTTACCATTTGCTTGCTTGTGAAGTCATAAAAGATAAATAAAAAACAAGTAAACAAATCCTTCAATAAATGTGAAGTACTAGCCATAGGTGACAAAGAGACTCACGAGAGGAGTTTTATGATGCGGTTCGGAGAGCTTCACAAAGGAGTCTTCTGGTGAGGTTTGGAGAGCTTCGTGGAGGAGCCTCATGTCGTTGGTTTAACAACACGATGAAACATGTGATGAGACCGACAATGCTTTACTATTGGCAGAAGTTTGCGCAAACTGGTTTGCAATTGACAGAGGCTTACAAAGGTTCATCATTAGCGGTAACGACGACCGTGAAAATGTAGAGGGAAGAGAAAATGAAAGTGCAAGGTAAAGAAGAAACACTTAAATAAAAGTCGTGAGTGGAAAAAAACGCATTTTTTTTAATTGTGCACCTTTGACGATAATTTTCTATATAATCGTTGTTTCGCCATCACAAGAAAGTTTTAAGGATGGTTCTCTTTATAACCATCGTCGTTTCTCCATAGCAATAAATTTTTAACAACGGTTCTCTATATTATTATTGTTATTTTTCGTCTGTCTCAATTTTAATGACAGTTCTTTATATAATCATCGTAATTTTCACTTTTAACAATAATTATTTAGCCAACCATTGTTAAAAAGTTAATAAAAATTGTAATTTTTCCACTATGTGTATTTTTACTATAGTGCTTGTTAAATATCGTCAATCAATGTTGTGAAAAAAAATTCTTTTTTCACTAGTGTGTATAAGAATAAATTAATTATTACTTATTTGTTTTGTAATTCTACGTAAATCATGTTTACCATAACACAAGGATAAAAAAATATATTCAAATTGTGAAAGAAAAAAAGTTCTTTCATATTTCTATATTAGTAGCATACTAAATGTTTTTATATAAACAATAACATATTTGCACTAATTTTATTTTTAAATTAACTGTACAATTACTTTTATTTTTTGACATCATCATTGGAACACTTGAAAAAGGATGAGAAGAGGAGAGAGACATGTTAAATTATTTAGAATGGTTAGAAGGAAAAGATGACCAGTTTAATAAAAATCACATTGACAAATTAAAAAAGCTTTGTCAAAAATGTTTTCCTTATGTGTGGGTGGTAAAATAGAATGACTTTGGCACATGAAAAATTGACTTTAGTAAATGGCAAAATAAGATTAATCCATTATGGTTAAACTGGAACCGAACACACGTAATTATGTATATATTGGTTAATTAACATCTTCAATGAGATAACTTAAAAATATTATAATAAGAAAAAAAAAATTAAATGTTTTTTCACCTTAATTTTTGGTATTACAAAATATTGGGCAAGTAAGCCGGTTCCTATGTTAGCATATTAAAGGAGTCAAAGAAGACTTACATGTAAGCTTGTTGGTTACCCTTTACCACCCTTTAACATGAAATTTATATAAGAAAAATGAAAAAAAAAAAAAGAACTTTTAGTTCCTAATGGATTATGTAATATTGGAAATTGTGCTTGATCGAAATTTGTATTTGTTAGATTTTTATCCTTTTAAAGCATTGATTTTAATTATTGTTTCTCAATTGCGTTAAAGTTGCATGTGATGTGTTATTTAATTTTACTTTAAAATAAAATCTTTTTGTAACTCACATTTTTAAAAGTTAATTAAAAAAATTAAAAAAAGTTAAAAGATCCGATATTTTTTACTGTTATTATTTTTATTATATATTAATAATAATATATAATAATAATAATATTATGTAATAATAACATTAATAATAGAATAAGAATATTATTATATAATAATAAAATATAATAAAAATATTATTATATAATAATATATAATAAAAAAATAAGAACAGTAAACATAATAATAGAAATGTTATGGTTGGGCTGGGCACATCTCTTTCCTGCACCTTTATATTTGTTGTATGTACCACCTACGTATATTGGATCTTTTAATGGATGCAATTATTTTGTTAGAAAATGATATTTTGACAACTAAATTTTAACAATTTTTATTTTACAATATGAGGTGACATTTTTTAAATGATTTTGGAATATTGAGAATGAGAAAATGAAAAAATGGAAAATCATTTAAAAAATGACACCTAAAATTATAAGAGAAAGTTGTCAAAATTTAGTAGTCAAAAAATCATTTTCTTATTTTATTATATAAAAAAGATGAAATAACATGTTGTATATTGTTAGTCACCTAAGTTAAACATCAATGTTAGTCGAGAAAATATGGATCAAAACCGATATTTTAAAAAGTACAAAAACCAATCAATGTACAACTTTAAATCAGGATTATTTTAAATTTTACGTAATACTCCAAATATCAAAACATATTTTCCCCAAATCTGAATATTATTTGTGTAAAGCTTTATCAACTATGTTTTAACATTGTGTTAAAAATGTTAAAAATTAAATAAATTTTAAAATTTTGAGAAATTAAAATAGTATTAAAGGTTTTTTAGAGCTGAAGGACTTTTCTTCCCTATCCCGCCACTTTTCTTAAGCTCACAGTAGTTGATGTCAATTGGGTATTATCTTCGTTGCTAATACTTAAAACCTTTTCTTTATTCAAAACCATACTTTTTCTTTAAGTAATGATATTTACACAAGCAACAACATGCATAAGCAAAGTTATATAATTTGTTTTAATGATAAAATTAACTAATTAATATTATTTAATTTTAATCAATACATATATGCAAGAAACTCCGTTTGAGATGACCCAATAAACTCACTACTTCAAAAATCTCAGAAGGAATTTGAGTAGATAAACTAGTTTTTATAAAATACTTTTGGTTGGCTTTTCTTCTGATCAAGAGTTAAATATAAAATCTTCACAAGAAAACAACTTATACTTAAATAATATTAATATTAATTAGTAATGAATAAATAAAATTATTAATAACAAATAAAATTATTATCATTATTAATTTTTCAATCAAAAATCTATTTCTACGTTTTTTTCACACCTCTCCTCTTCTGTTTACATAGTATAAATCTTATAATGTTTTTGAATGGGAGAATAATTAGTTGGGCCTGGTGATGTTGAAGGCCCAGTTTGAAGGTCCAGGTTGAAGGATGGTGTAATAGAATTGGATTCATGCGTTAGTGTGGAGTGAAGATTGGTAACTGAAAAAGGAAAGAGAGGGTTGAATGGAGAAGAAGCTCACTCTGGTTCAGACCATTGCTACTGCAGGCGTGTTCTCCGCCATTTCTTTCTGGTAATACGATTCAAATTCATTCGCACTCACTGCCAATTCTGTTGTAAACACTTTTATCACATTCCTCGCTGTCCTTCTCTTAGGTATGGCTTCATGTTTGGCAGAGAATCATCTCGCAAAGAGCTCTCTCAACTAATCGAAGATCTCCGTCGCGGAAACCCTCCGTCTCCCTCTTCCTCTTCCTCACATTCTTGATTTGAATCAGCTATATCTTCTTCTTTTTTTTCAATTCAGTTTCGTTTCCTACGCTCTGTGTGCCTTATAAACTCACCACTTTTCCCTAACAATTTTCTAATCTAGTGGTTTAGGATGGGGTTGCTTCTCAATCCTTTAATATGCACAAACTGCTGTACCTTTCCTTAAACGTTACTCCGTTCAATCATCTCTGTATTATTTCAGAGAATCATGTAAAAAAGTGCCTGGATTCGTTCGTTTTATATTTTTTGTTGAATCCGTTCGCTACTCATAGTTTCACTCGGTTGTTTACCTAATGCTTCAAGTAATTCCCTTCGTTATTAGTTTCATGTTTTCTATTTTATTGCGGTAGTATAAGAGAGAAAGAGATGCTGATTTATAATGCATGGATTTCTTATTTAGACAGCAAATTCCTTTACAACATTGGTTGTTGCAGTTATTATTAACTTACCATGACGGAGATGGATCATCTGATATGAGATTTTCACGTGACAATGTTGTCTAAAAATTGTCTTCTTTTTTCTGATGAACATTAAATACACAATGCCTGTTAAAATTTGCTAAGTAATGTCGTGTAAATTCAACTTTACAGGAATTTGTCTTTGGACTAATCCGATATCTTCCAAAATTGTTGATAAACCTATTATAAATTATTTCCTGAGTAGTTAGCAAATCGTTGAAAAGCCTCTTGCTATTTTACTGGTTTCTTCTTGGAATAGTGTTATTTTGTTGTAGCAAAGGTTGTTATTGATTGAATCTTGAGACACACAGTAATGTTAGCAGATTTTTCTCTTTCAACATTGTCATTTACTTACGTTATACTGATATTAAAGAATGAGAGAAAGCAATGACATTAGTGAGTTTCTGTAGATGTTTTTCTGGGGATTAATTAATGAAATTAGAAGTGACAAATGGAGCATAGAGATACGATATCAGTATTATTGGGTTTATAACGTAAGCAGACTAAGTATTTTCTCCATTGTACTTGGAGCTATATACATTATCATGAAATGAAATAATATCTTCTCGATCATCTCAGGTGTTGGCATGGTATATGCCAGAGTTCTCTCGTTTTTTTTCCTCTTTTTCTATAAAAAAAATATACTGTGTTGCTTTAAACTATACACCAAGATGCCTGAGCTTGCTATTTTATACGTTTACACAAGAACGGCCTCTTGTGTGTGCTTCTCCTGTGTTGATTTGATGTGGCCAACATAAAGATCACTCCCATGGGAATCAGACGCCGGAAGTCTCTCTCTCCTACCGCCTTCAGACATGCTTCTTACAAAATCCACCAGGTGCCGCCAGTTATCACCTTCAAACAACCTCTTGTTCATTCTTAGATAAGTGAATGCTGCCAATCCGTTGCCGGATTCGGATTTACTTGTAGATAAAACTTGAGCATATGCATCTGCATCATATCTCTCCAATGCGTTTTCTCCAGCAAGTTCTGCTCTAGCTGTTTTTGTTGCCATCTTCACCTGACTAACCAACCCTTCAGGTGAGCAGTTAGCAAAGTCAGGCTGCTCTCTGTCTTTCATTTCCATGCAGGTGAAATTGAAGACAACTCCATGCTTTGCCAGCATTCTGGCTATGGGCATATACCCATCGTTATTTCGCGTGTTATAGTAGCCAGCAGTTAGTTCAGCTGCGTGTGACCTTGCTCTGTAGTGCCAATGGATTCCAGCAACTTTCCCTGATAGTTTCACCCCTGATGTATCGAATATTCCTTTGGCTGATACGAGAATCTTCTCACCATGTTCTAGCAATTTACCAGAGTACCATTCTAGAAAGAACCGTCCATATTCGGTGTTCCATGTCCCTTCCCTTCTGAAAAATCCGGTATCCTCAGGAAATTGATTGTACTGGCCAGAGTCATGGGGTCCACCTCCTCCCCATTCTTTCTTTCCAATGGCCTCGGCTGCTGCTGCCAAGGACGCTTTCATATACTGCACGACAAACAGGTCATTTTAGTAGTCCATAGATATTTTTCAATTTTTTTCTATCCTCATTGTAATATCTTCGTCATAAGTCATTAGGAACCAATGGTTACCAAACCTTACCAATTTAATCATGCTTTTGGATTAATGTACAAAAGAAGTTTAAATTTATGCACATTTTTAATACCTTGTCATAACATTGGAATTCTCCAATTCCGGGAAACCTCCAAGTTCCATTTGCTTCTGGATACGATGGATATCTCAGTTCTCCACATGGACCCATGCCAACTTGTATTTCCTGTAAAAGTGTTCGTCTTATATATTCAGATTTCTTTCAATGCAGAGAAATGGGAAAAAAGACGTGGAAATTGCAAGGAGTTCCAAGTTCCCCCTTGTTACGTCTATTAAGCCTTAATGGATATAAAGTCCAATCATTTTATGGGAGTTTATCTTTTCTTTTCTTTTTCTTTATATATAAGTGCTCATAAAGGAGAACAAAACTTTATTACATAACGCTCACTTCAAACTCAAAACTTAATGGTAAATCTGTAATAGTTGGCAGCAGTAGTTGCTGAAGTACTTACCACGATAACGCTGCCTAAGTAATCTCCGAATCTGTCACGAAAGCTTCTCATGTAGTCTGCGTACACTTGGAGGGGAGTCCTTCCTCTTAGAATAGGAAGTGAATCACAGCCCAATGAGATGTACTCAGGATTCCTCCTCCCTGATCTGTCTGTGTAAACCAGGTCAGGGTTCTTGCTGATTTCTTCCTGCACCCATGGTGGTAGAGGAATGCTGAAAAATAAAATGCAATAACATAAATTTACAACTAGGGGCAAATAAAAAAGAAAAAAAGAACTTTCAAAAGTATTATATTGTGGTACCTGCAAGTGTCTCCAACATTCCCCCCACACTGATGGAAAGACATAACAACTTGAAGCTTCAAACCATGCATTTGTACCATCTGCACAAGCTCGACATAGGGTTCCCAATTGTACTTCAAAGGCCCGTCTTTTTCCACCAAACCCCACCAAGCATCCACCATTACGCCTTCCACTCCTGCACTCTTCAGGGCCATCAAACTTGCATTCATTGCTCTAGGCTTGTTCAAGCTTCCTCCCACTGTTACAGTGTCTAGTGGCAGCATCACATACACAGGTACCCTCTTCGAATCACTGTGACTATGAGCCACCGAAGGAGCATGCACCTTCTCCCATTTTTCGTTTCTCCTTGCTTCAGAGCTGTTGTCGCGTGTGGGGCGTGCTTCTTGCATGGAATTTTTCACTCGGAGACGGAACGATGGCTTAACCTTTGCAAAACTAATTATCGCAGGGACATCATCAGAAGTTTTAAGGATTTTGGTTTCTTTCTGATTAATAAAACAAACTGAAGAACGAAGTGTTAGAGCCATAGTTTGAAGGATGTGTAGGAAGTATTCAGGATTGTGCGAGTGTATTTATAAGAATGAAGTTGGGTTGGGGAGTTGAAGTGGACAACATAGGTGGGCTCTAATTGAAAAGTGGAAAAAGTGCAAAAAATCAAAACTAGTCTGTTCTGTTTCAACCTTGCTTACGTGTTTCCACCTCTTCCAATCTTATCTGACTCAAAACGTATGAGCCTCAGTTTTTAGCGGTTTTTTATTAGGTGTTTCCTTATGTGCATGCTGTTTGGACCATATTTGGTGTATTTGCCTCGTCATGTTTTTCTTTACTAGGACCTGATAACAAGGAGACCTAAGAACATATACATGATTTTATTTTTGTTTTAGTACCTTTACATTTATAAATTTTAAACTTAAACTAAAAAATTAGAAAAGCTAAGGTTGGTCACCGTTTCCTTGTTTGATCTTTCACTCATGGATTTTTAGAAGACATTATAGTAAAGGTCGCGGAAAAGAGATTAAAAGACTCCTTTAGTGATTGATATATAAGAGGCAAAACATCTTATTTTGGGAGATAAATATGGTGCATAGAGTATTGATGGCTAATGAAGTAGTGGCTGAAACTAGAACATCAACAAAAGTGTTTGGTGTTTAAGATACATTGTGAGAAGATATGACTATGTATCTCGGGTGTTCTTACTTTATATGTTAAGGATTTTTGTGTTTCCCATAGATGGGTTAATTAGATATGGACATGCATTAATTCAATCTTTGTATCTTTTTAGAATACAAAGGGGACTATGATAAGGAGATCAATGAAGACCTTATTCATTTGATTAGGGAAGTAAAGGATAAGGAGTTTTTCAAATGGTATAAGATAGGGGATGGAAGTGTTGAAATGAAATGAGTGTGCTTCAGTTTGGAAAGAATCGGTCCTCTTTGATACCCTCTGCAAGCAAACAGCTTTTGAACACCGAAGCCAAAATGGAATGTTAAATTTTTTATTTTTTAATTTTTCCTTTTATGTTATACTCACATATTGGTTGGTGTGATAATTGGTGTGGGGTATTGCATTTCTACCATAAGACAAACCCCACAAGATGAACTAGCTTGTCACTTGTTTCTGTCTTCTGCCTTTTCTTGCAAACTGGGTTTTCGTGGATGAAAATGTCTCACAATTCCAATATTTTCTTGGTTCTGCTTCACCTTGTTCAGGATAAGAAATGTTGAATGCTCCACCTTTTGTTGTGAAAACATGTGGTTCAGAGGAAGTCTTTGGTTTAATTAGTCTTGGACCGTTCTTTCAGCGTGTTTATGATAACTATTCTCAATTTTTTCATACCATTTCAGATTTAACATGTGTTTGAGTGATGGGCATTAATAGAATTGTAATGTTGACCAATGATGTATAGCCATTGAATGTGGATGAGATGTAATATTGTCATCTGGTCACAATTTTCAGAAGACCTGCCACAGACTTATTAATCTTACATTACACTAATAAATTTCCCGTAATGGTCCTCCTAATACTCACATTCCCATAAGTTATAGCACACTACGTGATTAATATAACTTCCCAAACAAAAGATATTATTAGAGGGCACACCTAAATGTTAGGAAAAAACTTGGTTAACAAATGTACATCGTCGTTTATGATGCATCTGCATCAGATGGAACGTGGAAGCATTCAAATTTGATTTGCAAATCGAGCAAGTTGATAGTTTCAGAAATTTGATTCGGAATCTTCCAAAATGCTTGATTTTTGATATTTTGTACTCTCCTATGAAGGGTTATTGAGATGAGCTGTGTGCACGTAATTCATACGACACAATTTGTGGAGGAAATAGAACCTTATCTTTACGTTTTGTCACATTTCTGATTTCAACTGAAACAATATTAGATGGAAAAAAAATTGATTAATCAATGACCAAGGGAAAAGGGGCATGCAAACAAGTTAGCGTTAATTCTTACGTAAGAAGTTAGCTTTTAAGATATGGAAATCAACATAAAATGACAGAAGCCATTGACGTTTGATTTGAAGATTGTTCCTTTAGCACTAGCTTCTGAGGGAGTAAGAAAAAAAGACAGCTTTCTAAAACCCCTCGTGGTGAATTCACCGATTTCATAAGATTTCTATCCGAAGTTGTCCAAAAGAAAGGGAATCACTCACTTTCAGAGCAAGCCATTTCAGTTCTTATTTTTGCATGGACAAGTAGGAACCATGATTGGTGATGAAGCTAATAAGTGAAGTTCAAATTTAACGGGTAAATGCTGTTTATGGCTATAAATACGTGGAACCTAACTTTTTGTTCAATACAATCCGTCCCTTTCTGAAAGAGAATATAATTTCATTGTCGTGATACGAAAAGCTCTTTCTGATGCATAATACTTATTTTACCTATAACCAAAATCATGGCATTAGTTATCCGTCTACACTGTTTCAACCCCTCTTTATCCTTCATTTAATTATCCTTGATTTTACACAGTTTACTTATACAATAACTTAGCAAGGATTGTTGGTGTATATTGGTGAGCTAATGAATTAAAACTTGAAGGCATCCACGTTATAAGCTCTAACTGTTCAAGTCATTCAACATGGTATTAAAATGAAGGTTGGAGACCTTTACAGTAACTTGCAACTAAAATCAATGGAAGGGTGAGTGGGAGTTGGCAGAAGTTTATGCGATTCCTGCATAACAAGGTAATATCTTTTTACTTCTTTGAAGTAAAGATCGACAATAATGACAAATTTGGAACTAAAATCAGTTCACCTAAATATTTGGAATTTTCAGAACTTAGCCTGAACTTATGTGTAAAATGTAAGCTGGAATACTTTTCAAAAATATCTTAAGACCTTTCAAGATATTTTCGTAAGACATGGTACGTCAATAATATCTAGGAAATTGAGATATCTTACGAAAATATCCAGTTCATACGTGTATCCAGTAAAATTTCCTAGGTATCTCAAGTATAGAATCTGAGATGCTAATTAATAACACATAATAGCATGTCTGAATGAAATAAAATAGTTCTACAATAATGTATACACTGCTGTAGATATACCTTGTCCAGCCATGAACTATAAGTTCTCATACATACAACAAACGATATCATTGCTGGAAACTGAAAATTCAAGAATCTGCGATGGGGAAAACAGATCCAATCTTATTGCTAAAACGATAGCACTTGATATTAACTGCATATGGACCGAGTTGAATGTGGTTATCCTCCCTACCAACATAGAAACACAGGGTATATAAAGCAATTTCAAATTCAGGGCTCACTCCAACCAAAGTGCTTGATACAGATTTCAGAACACCATTCCATTCAAACTGAACAGTCAGAAGCTGCGTTTCCGAGTCAGGCTGCAAGTTTTGGTGGCAGAGAGCATTAAAAATGAGGTGGTTACAGCTTGAAGTATAACAAATGTTTACCGAGATACCAACATAAACAAGCTAAGTACAAGATTTTTTACGTAATGAAACAGAAATATGAATTAGGCTTACATTGTTTTGGGAAAAATAATTTCAAAATGCTTTGATGTCTAGCTAATGATGAGTTTATTTCTTTCATGTGATTGGTGCACCAAACTTCTATTCTCTGTTTGGATTATTGCCAATACAATAAGCTTAATAAATAGTTACTCACAGTTTGTCCCCGTCGACGGGGAAAAATATAGCCCTGATAATCAACTCTCCCCTTTTCTTCTTCAAGGTAAAACTGCCAAAATACATCAACAGGTGAGATAGAAGAAGTCATTACAAGTTAAATTACAAATTAAAGGAACAAAATATATCTGTGCAGGCTTCATCTGATTATCAGATTAATGACTTCCCAAATAGCAAGAAAAAAAATACTTAATTATCAGCAAAAATAGAACAAGACATTGGCAGGCCTGAATAAGTATTTATGGTTACAGAACTTCATTGGCAAACAATTGACTATACAAGACTATAGCAAAGTATTCTTGGCAATTTCAACTATTGAAGTTATTCATCGAGGAATAACACTAAACTGTGCAACAGAAAACTAATCCACAGTAATACAATATTGGCTAATCAATGAGAGTGGTGATGTCAGAATAATTGCAGAAAAGAGCACCAAATATGACCCAATATTATAAAGTGGTGCACCTTCAATTTGGCATGAATAAGAACAGATAAATTATATAAACAGGCAGAAGAAAACTATGAGGTCATACCTGCAGCCAGTTATGGAAGCCAGAAACTTCGCCACTTTGTTTGATTTCTCCAACAAAAACATGTTCAAAAGCAGAAGAGGAGCCAGAAGTGCCACCACGGCCATAAAGGTCAAACCACAGATTGGTCATCATTTGTTTGAAATCTTGGTAACTCCCTGGTGCAATTCCCTTAGATGCAAGATACTTGTGAAGATATTTAATTGGTGCTGTTCTACTGATTTCTTCTATGAAAGAAGCTTGCTCTTCTCTCTCCTCAGATGTGACTACTTCCTTACATCCTTCATGTGGATTGTAATTATCTAGAAGTGAGAGAAAACGACCAAATGTAGGCTTTCTAAATACATCATCACTAACCCAAGTAAATAAGCTCCCCTCTGCCATATCTACCTTTTGGTAAACCTTTTTCCCTTCACCACAGTCAATTTCATAGTCTTTTCCAGGTACCAACCTATTGAAATCAAGATCCCAGAGTTTCTCACAAGCTTTTGATAGATCAGCAAGTTCATCTTCTGAGGGCTCCAAACTATCACCGACTTGAACCTCATCAGAGTATTCTTGCTCATGAGAAGGCCGTTTGTAGTTCTGCCAAGTTTCCTTCGGAACCTACATGAACTTGGTAAGATCCATCATTCAGATTCAGACAGGGATGAAGCATAAAACATCCATAACTGGTTAGATCACAGATTCAGTAACGAAGTTAACATACAGTAGAATTCAAAGAAGAATACGTGTTACAACAATATCAACAAAACAAAATTAGTTTATAACAATACAAAACACTGAAAAAGCCGCATATGCTTTTATATTAGACATATTGATGAAAACACAAACACAAACCTTTTGTGTCCGCCTTGGAGGTTTGCCAACAGTCTGCCATCCATCTTGATCTTCATTCACCTGCAAAAAATAAAAAACGAGTCTCACATTAATAGTTCTATTTAATAGAAAAAAAAAATGTTTTATGTTATATACCGCATCACTTGGAAAGAAGGCAAAGCCTATCCATTGTTCAAACTTTCTCAACATGTTCAATTCTACCATATTCTCACACACAAACCTTTTCTGTCCGTCTTTGAGGTTTTCCAACAGTCTGCCATCCATCTTGATCTTCATTCACCTGCAAAAAATAAAAAACGAGTCTCACCTTAATAGTTCAATTTAATAGAAAAGAAATGCTTCGTATTATATACGGCATCACTTGGAAAGAAGGCAAATCCTATCCATTGTCCAAACTTTCTCAACATGTTCAATGCTACCATACTCTCTCTCTCGAAGCCAGATTCTCAACTACCCACCAATTCAGTGGAACATTTATCGTGTTATTTAAAGAAGAAGAAGAAGAAGAAGAAAATTCTTCCAGTTTCTTTCTCCAAAAACAATCTTAAACTGTATGCAGAGACAGATAGATCTGAATGAAAGCAAGTGCCAGCAGGATGACCACAAGAGCTTGAATTCTGTACATATTGAGCACAAGCGATGCAGCACCAAAAGGTAACAAATCTGATAGAACAGCTTTACTATATATTAAGCATCAATAAGAGTAATTTGTCACTGGGATAAATGACCCCAGTAATCTATATCACATCAAGGTAGCAAGCAACCCAAAAAAGATATTGTTATTGAACAAAGTTAGGTATCAACTACATTACACTTTAAAATTTAAAAGATTTAGCGACAATCTCTTGAGATATCCAAACACATCATTTATAAACTTCAAATCTACGATGAAGCCAAACCATAACTATCTATGTTCAAAGGGTTAATACTGCAAAGCTAAACTTGAAGCTAAGAGTGAAGGGGATTTACCTTGTGACCAGTGCTGAAATTTTGAGATTGGCTCTCCTCATGCTGAGGACGGTACACTGCCTGGACAGAGAACAAGTGTGGTTACATGAAGGGCTACATATGAGAAGAGTATGGTATTGGATTTAAGAATTGAGACCAAGTGATTGACGTTCACCTGATGGGGCCTGTTGGTATAACTGTGACTATCCTCTTCCCACCGTTCTTCCTATAATGGCCATAACATTATCAATGAATGAGTAAGATTACATATTTTTGGGGAATTGAGAACAAAGATGAAGAAATGTGACCTTTTGGGGTGAGTTGGACCACTGTGTCTGTTGCTGGTGGTGCTGCTGCTGCCGATGAGGTTGAGGACGAGGGTGATCCTGCAGAAATAAAGATAGAATTTTGATATCACGTGATCCTGACAGATAAAACTTGAAAAATGGGAATGTCGAGTTGACATAGTAGAATCGGAAACCTGATCCTGATCGCCGGAGACAAGGTCGGCCCAGGAGCGTTCACCGTGTTCTTCTTGGCCATCGTTGTGATCAGCGCCACCGATAGCAACATCGACCAAGCCCTTGATGAGACCCTCCATTTTGATGTTGATGATGTTGTTGTTGTTGAAGCTGTTGAAATGGAAAGTGAGATAATGAATCTGAGATGAGTTGGTTGGATAAGGTAATTTGAGAGTGACAATGGCGGGTAATTTAATAAAGATAATTAATAATATCAGTAATAAGAAGAAGAAGAAGAAGAAACAAAACATTTTTTTGTAAAAAAAATAAAATAAAATAGTTTCAATTATAATTTTGTCCGTAAAATTTGAAATGATTATTTTAGTTCATTAAATTATTTTTTAATAAAATATATTTTACTTATTTAAATTTAGTAATCATATTTTCAAAATTTTGAAAAGAAAAGCATTTTTAAAAAACCGAGAAAGTAATAAATAAAATAAAATGGGACAAGGATTATCCTAAAGACTAAAACTAAAATCCTAAATAAAAACAAATTATTCTAATTAAAGCATAATTAAGGAAATAAAGGAAATGGGATGAGAATTGGATCACAAAAAATACATAATTATTATTTTCTTGGCTTGCCGACATGGATGAGTGGAAGTGGGAGATTTAACGTGATGAAATGAAAGTCAAAGGCTGTCTTTGATGGTAGACTCGCCACGTGAGATGAGATTACCTAATTTCTCGTATCATAAATAAAAATATCGAAGGAGAGGATGATAAATAGAGATGGCAAATAAATTTATTTTCGTAAGTATTGTTTGAATTCGTTCTCATTTTGATGGAGAATCTCCGCATTGACTGGGTATGAGTATGTAGAGTTGTCAAAATGGGTTGAAACCTGCGAGCCAACCCGGCTCACCACGGATTTAGGTCGGATTGGGTTGAAATTTTTTTACAAATTTCAATACGAGTTGATTTTTGACCCGACTCATTTAGAACCTGGCTCATTCGGGTTAAACTCGTGGTGAGCCGGGTTGGCTTACCAACCCGCACATAAAAGGGTCAGACAAGTGTTTTTATTTATTTTTATTAAGTTGAGCTTTACATTTGGGTCATATTAAGTTGTTTCTTTATCCAACACATAAATAATTTGTACTTTTTTTTATTTTGGTTTGTATTTGGATTGTATTAAAGTTTATTTCAATTTTAATTAGAATTACAATTTAGACTGAAAAAAAATAAAAAAAAAATAACATTTTTTTTAATTAAGTGAACATGTGAGCCAACCTGTTTAACCCGCCAAGCCGTGGTGGACCGGACCAGATTCAATTTTTTTTGGCTCGCTAAAAAATGAAATGGGTTGGGTTGGCTCATTAAATCATCAACCCGTGGTGGGTCGAGCCGGGTTGGGTCGGGTTACCCGTTTTGACAGCTCTATGGGTATGGGGAATTCCCGATTTTTTCAATTGGGTATGGGGATGGATATGGGTAGCGATGGCAACAGGGCGGGGCGGGCACGAGTTTCGCTATCCCATACCCATCCTTGTAAAAAACATTCATCCTCATCCCCATACCCAAACCCAACGAGTATCAAACTTTTGTCCCATCCCCATCCCTACCGGGTAACGGGTATAATATCGTACCCATACCCATACCCATTTTCTTACTACTTCAATATTAATTTTAATTAATCTTTATAAAATAATACAAAATTATGATAAAGGAAACATAGTATTAATAAATATTCAATATTAGAAGGATGGTTGTTTCTTTGATATCAAATACTTAAAAATAAATTATAATTGTTTACATTTTAGATTATAATACCAAATAAAATTTTATGAGAACCAAAATATTGATTAAATTTGCAAATATTAGTTAAACATAGTTGATAAAATTTAAAAATATTTTTTAAAATATAAAAGAAAAACAAATATTGAAATTAAAATATGTTTTAAATGTTTGTTTACTTCAATCTTTTAAATTCTAATAAATCTATTTTTTATACACTAATAAAAGTTATAATACAACATGATACAAAGAACAAATAATAATCATAATAAAAGTTTTAAATAAATTATAATTATTTACATTTTAGATTATAATACCAAATAAAATTTCATGAGAATCAACACATTTATTAAATTTACAAACATTAATGAAACCTAGTTGATAAAATTTAAAAATATTTTTTAAAAAATATAAAAGAAAAACAAATATTCAAATTAAAATATATTTTAAATGTTTGTTTACTTCAATCTTTTAAATTCTAATGAATATTTTTTTTATACATTAATAAAAGTTATAATACATCATTGATCAAAATGATACACAGAACAAATAATAATCATAATAAAAGTTTAAAATAAATTATAATTGTTTACATTTTAAATTATAATACCAAATAAATTTTCATGAGAACCAACACATTTATTAAATTTGCAAACATAGTGAAACCTAGTTGATAAAATTTAAAAATATTTTTTTTTAAATAAAAAGAAAACAAATATTTAAATTAAAATATATTTTAAATAATTTTTTACTTCAATCTTTTAAATTCTAATGAATTTCTTATTTTATACACTAATAAAAGTTATAATACATTACTTGATCAAAATGATACAAAGAACAAATAATAATTATAATAATAAAATTTTAACATAAATCTTGTATATTTTGAACTTCAATTATGTTGGATGGTGATAAAAAAATATTTATGACAATTACATTAAATTTTTATATTGTAGTAAATAAAAGTTATTTATACAATTATACTGAAAAAATTACAATATGAGATATAATGAGTTAAAAAATAAAAAATAATTAGATAAAATATATCGAAATAGTATTCTACATAATAAAAATAAACAAGAAATAATAATATTAAAAAATTAACAAATGTTTACTAACAATTTGAGAGACTATTGAAAGAAATTATCTTAGAGATCTAAGAAAACTTTTCAAATATCAACATATTTACTCAGTGGTTGAGAAATAACAAAAATTGTTTTAGTGAAACAAAAGAGTTTAATGAAACAAAAACTAATAATAATAATAATAATAAGTAAAGGAGTTTTTTTTATATTACCTATTAAACGAAAGGTTTGTGCTATTAAATACTTAAATTGAGAGTATTAAACATTTTTATGTGAAAGGAAAATATACAATAACTAAAAATATTAAAAAATAATAGAAATATTCGAATGTGAGACATAAAATATTTTAATTGACATACATATTTTTTAATTACATAAATGTTATGATAAGATGAAAAATATAATTGAGATGCAAATGAGTTTCATGACAAACCAAATAATTAGAAGAAATAAAAAATAATAATAATATATATATATATATATATATATGGTTACTTAATTAATTGAGAATATTTTAATAATTTAAATGGGGACGAGTATTATGGCGGGAATATGTACATCCCATCCCCATCCCCATACCCAATTGAAAAAGTCGGGGATTCCCTATACCCATAGAGTTGTCAAAATGGGTAACCCGGCCCGACCCGGCTCGACCCACCACGGGTTGATGATTTAATGAGCCAACCCAACCCATTTCATTTTTTAGCGAGCCAAAAAAATTCGAACCCGATTCAGTCCACCACGACTTGGCGGGTTAAACGGGTTGGTTCACGTGTTCACTTAATTAAAAATAAATAAATAAATAAAAAGAACTCACCCTCTATATTAGTAGTCACGATAATGGTTAAGATATAATTAATAATTCTTTATTTTATTATTTTATTTTAAAAAATAAAATAATTAATTATAGAAGGGTTAAATATGTTTTTGGTCCCTTAACTTTTAGTAAATTTTGGAATTAGTCCATTTTGAAACTTTGGACCAATTTAGTCATTGATCTTTCGAAATACGTGAATTTAGTCCTTTTAATCAAATTTTGGTTGGTTTATTGGATGTTTCGTACACATTTCAGGATTGTATTTGAGTTGTTTATACTGTTTGACACATTTTTGCTTTAATGTTAAGTCAAATACTATTATGAAACGTGCTTGAAATGTCAAATAAACTTAACAAAATTTGATTAAAAGGACTAAATCCACGCATTTCAAAAGATGGAGGACTAAATTGGTCCAAAGTTTCAAAATGGACTAATTCCAAAATTTACTAAAAGTTAAGGGACCAAAAACATATTTAACCCATTATAGAAAAATGTTAACCCGATTTTGAAATAAAGCGAATAAAAGATAGAATAATAGATAATAGAGAAGAAAAGAAAAAAATAGAGAATAAAGAATAGGGAACAACTGATCTATCTATTATTATTGATAGAAAGAGTCCTACTTATTACAACATGTAATCCATACAGAAAACAAATCAACTTAGTACTTAGTTAATACAAATATTTACATAAAGAGTAATTAAAGAATAATGAATCATATGAGTATAAATCATATGATATGAGTAAATGTATCAAATCAATAGACAATCATTAATTCATAACACTCCCCTTTGAGTGTCCATTGATAAAAGAATGTGTTTCGTTAAAACCTTACTAGGTAAAATCCTTTGGAATAAAAAACCTAGTAAAGGAAAAAGAATACAAACCCCCTCATGTAAACTTACATCATTAAGGCACTACAAGAAAAACTGATATTATCGACAGTCAAAATCCGTCGGTAATGGTCAAAATCCGTCGCTAAATCAACATTATCGACGGTAAAAAATTTGTCCCTAAAACTCTTGTCAGTAAAATTTTTCCGACGGAAATCATGTTCCGTCGATAAATCTGTCGATAATTACCGATAGAAAAATTCGTCGATAAATTTGTCGACAAATACCGACCGAAAAATCTGTCGGTAATTACCAAAAAATTCGTCGGTAAATAACATGCATTGTTCATCTTCTTCCTCCTCCTTCTTTCATTTTTTTTTTCATTTTTTTTAGTCGTCGCCATCTCCACTCTCGTCGTCATCGTCACCGTCGTCGCCGTTGTTGCCACCGTCGTTGCCGTCATCTTTTTCTTCCTCTTTCTTTTTCTTCTTTTTCCTTCTTCTTCTTCTTCTCCTTCTTCTCCTTCATTTTCTCCTTCTTCCTCTTCTTCTCCTCCTTCTCCTTCTTCTTTTTATTTTTCTTCTTCTCCTTCTCCTTTTTCTCTTTCTTCTTTTCTTTATCCTTCTCCTTCTTTTTCTCCTTTTTTTTTTCTTCTTCTTCTTCTACTTCTTCTTCTTTTCCTTCTTCTTCTTCTCTTCTTTTTTTCTTTTTCTTCTTCTTCTCGTCTTCTTATAAGGTGAGTTTGGCGGGAAAATTCTTGCTCCTTTTACCGACGAATTTATTCGTCGGTAAATTCGACGATAAAAAAAATTAAATTATCGACGAATTTTACCGATGGATTTTAAGTTACGTAAGTACCGACAGAAAAATCCGTCAAAAATGCAAATTTTGGCGAGAAATTTCTCGCTTCTTTTACCGATGGATAAATCCGTCGGTAAATCCATCGGTAAAATTTTTTAAAATTATCGACGAATTTTATCGACGAAATAATTCGTCAAAAATACAATTTGAGTGGGAAATTTCCCGTTTCTTTTACCAACGGCTCAATCCGTCGACAAATTTCTCCGTTAAAAAAATTGGAATTATTGACGAATTTTACTGACGAATTTTTCTGTCGATAAATGAAATGTGTTACCGATGTATTTTTTCGTCGATAATTAAAATTTAAAAATTCGTCAGTAAAATTCGTCGATAATTTAAATTTTCTGACTGAAACACATTCGTCGATAAAATTCTGTCGGTAATTTCAATTTTTTTTTAGAGAGGTGACAAAGTCTGAACTTGTGAATCATTTGCTCAAAAGTTCTTCTTAGCAAAAACTTCGTAAATAGACTTGCCATAATTTCACATGAATGAATTTTTTGATATCTATATCATCCTTTCAATTGAACAATACACTATTGTCTTCATATATGGTTGTTGATTCCATCTTTGTCGAGGATAGTCACAAGTTTCTTGCACATGTTGAATTATAGACCTTAGCCAAATATATTCACAACTTTCCTCGTAATTCTATATGATTAGACGATGTTACTACTATGGTTTGATTCATATACCTTCATGAAACCATTGTGCTACCACATGTGAACAAACATCTTGTTTGTGATAAACCATTATGATGTTATGAGAATATGTAAAATAACATGCATATACATGACCCATTCGTCTGAATCTGAATCATTTGGATGGAATAAGCTCATATTCGTAGTACCCTTAAAGTAACAAAGTATATGTTTTATTCCAAACTATTTTCTTCTTGTAGTTGAAGAACTATATCTTGCTTAACAAATTTACAGCAAATGCAATATTAGATCGAGTATAATTAGCAAGATACATTAGTGTTTTTATGACACTAAGATATGATGCTTCTGGACCAAGAAGATCTTCATCATTTTCTTGAGGTTTAAGAGTCTTTATCAACATCTAATGACCTCACAACTATTGGAGTGCATAATGGACATGACTTTTCCATTTAGAACATTTTAAGCACCTTAATTATATAAGCCTCTTGACGTATAAAAACACATTTATTTAAATACTCAATTTCTTCTAATTTCAAATAAGACTTTACCCTTCAAAGATCATTCATCTCAAATTATTTCTTTGAGTAATCAATTGCCTTTATGAGCTCATTAGGAGTTCCAACGATGTTTATGTCATCTACATGAACAATAATTATGACAAATTTATTTTTAGATCTTTTCATATAAATACAAGAATAATTAGGATCATTTCTACATCCTTATTTTAATAAGTACTCAATAAGACGGTTATGCTACACACGTTCTGATTGTTTTAATCAATAAAAGAGCATGTTCAATTTTATTGAATAACCCTCTTTAGAATTTGTCTTGTTGAGCAAATAAAATCCTTCAGGGATTTTCATATAAATATGATTCTCATTCTCAAAAGAATCGTACGAATAAGTTGTAACATCATCCATTAGATGTAATGCAAACCTTTTTGTGCAACTAGGATAATCGAATATTGCAATGTTGTTGCATAAAATACTAATGAATATGTTTTTTCACAAATCAATACAAGGTTTTGTGAACAACCTTAAGCAACCAATTGTGCTTTGTATCTAACAACTTCATCATTCTTAATTTGATTTTTGTGCAAAAAACCATATGTACCCAACGAGTTTCACAACTTCCAACTTCAGGTGTGCGAACTATACGTCCAAAAACCTTTCATTTAACAAGCAAATATAATTATGCTTCTTTGCATATTTTCATTTTGGTCAATCTTTTCTTTACTGACAATATTCAATGATCATTGCTTATTGATCCTCATTATCATTAATAACATTCATCGCTATGTTATAAGTAAAAGTTTCGTCGATGTTAGCTTCATTTTGGTTCCATATTATATTATTCATGACATAATTTATTGAGATCTCATCATTTTCAACAATTTTAGGTACCTGAGGTTCTTTTAGAACCGAACCATTAATTATGTCAAATGAATACCTTTTTTATTAGGTCATTTTGCATTTTAGTTCCCTTTCTCATTCAAGAGTTTTTATCTTTGGAACCAATAGGCCTACCACGCTTCAAACGTGTCTTTGGAACTAACAAACCTACCATGCTTTTATTACTCTTGAGAATTGTATAAGTTGTTACACTATCAATAAGACACATATTCTTTGGTACTAGTACAAACATTCATTTTTCATATAAACATAAATATCAATACTAGATTTTTTTTTAACATTCTCGTAATCAATAAAATGATCAATACTTCCATTTGCTTTAGCAAATAAAATAATAATATCATGAAGAGTAGCATCCATATAGCCATAATCAGAATCATCATCTTCATTAGCAAAGTGTGTTTCCATGTTCTTCTCATTATTTGTAAGATGCTTTGGTGTACAATAAGTACAACTCAAATGGTCTTTACCACCATAATGATAATATATACTTTTATTTTTTTGTCAATATTTTCACATTTTCCTTTTCCGTTATTCACATTATTGTGCCACTTATAATGACAAAATGTGTATTTGAAATTTTCTTTATAATCATGTCCATGATCAATATCACGATCACGATCACGATCACGGAAATATAAATCAAATGTTGCTGCATTCACTTATGGAAATGGAGCAGAACCAATTTGGATAGGTTTTATGATTTTCTATCAAAAGCTCATTGCTTTGTTAAGTCATACAAAGACATGAAATAAATTCATAACATTTATTGCTGCATTCACTTTTGGGAATGAAGCAGATTAGGCGGATCTCATGATTTTTCAACAAAAGCTTTATTGTTTTGTCCAGGCAGCCATACATAGGCATGAAATAAATTCATAATATTTGTGAAATCTTTTTTCACAATATTTTTGTCGCATGAGCAAATTAGTTGCTTAGATGTTTTATTTTTTTATTTAATGATATCCCAATATCCATTACATCTAAATGTATTTCAACATTTAAAATCCAATATAAGAAATTCTTCCTTGTAATATTAAGGGTCACAAATTCAAATTTTGCAACGTTTCACATATTTAGAACTAGCACATAAAATAATAATATTAATAATAATCATCATCATCATCATCAAAATAATAATAATAATCACCGTCATAATAAAAATAAAAAATAATAAAACATAGATGAAAATTGATAAAGTTAAACAATTCACAAGAGGAAGAATATAAGGTAAAATTATAAATTGAGAAAGGATTAAAAAGAGCCTGGATTGAGATACGCAGAGCACTGTCGTTGGAGAGAAAAAGCTTCCACTAGTCCTCAATTGGTTGGAGCATCGTGTTGATAACGTGTTATAAAATAAAGCGAATAACAGATAGAATAATAGATAATAGAGAAGAGAATAAAAAAAATAGAGAATAGAGAATAGAGAGCAACTCATCTATATATTATTATTGATAGGAAAAGTCCTATTTATAGATACAACATATAATCCATAAAGAAAACAAATCAACTTAGTTAATATAAAATATTTACATAAAGAGTAATAGTAATGAATTATATGAGTATCAATCATATAAAATCATATAAGTAAATGTATCAAATCAATGGACAATTATTAATTCATAACAAACCCATATTTGAAAGGTACTGATTAAAGTATAATTAATGATATTTGATTTTTTTATTTTTACATTAAAAACTGGAATAATTAACTCTTTTAATTAATTAAATATTCTATGAAATTTCTAAGTAATAATCTTAAACAAAGTAAGTATTTTGAAATCTGTAAGGTTTGTGTTAAAAGCAAGAAAAAATATTTCTCTAACACTTAAAAAGTTTCTTAGTGGGAGGTTCAAATGTGAAGACTTGAAACATATGACAGGTACGATGTTTAATTTTTGCATAAAAAATATCTCTTCTAACTATCTAACAACATTAAAATATAATTATTTTATTATTTAATTTATATTTTTATTATTTTTTAACTTTTTAGATATTTAACATTATTTTTTGTTATTTTTCTATTAGTTTAATTTTTTTTATGTTTAATTATATTTTAATTTTTAATAATATTAAAATATAATATTTATGAATATTTTTATTCTCTAAATAAAATAAATTTATATTAATGATTATTAGGTTAAAATTCATTTAATATCACAATTTAGTATAAATTTTTTATAAAATTTAATGCGTAAGCAAGATCCTAGATAAAAAAGAAGGGAATTAAATGCAAGTATGAAAAGAGTTAGGGGTGAATGTAAACCAGGTTGGATCATATTCAAATTTGACATGTCTCGAATTTAATATTTTAAAATTTATATATGATGATTTAATTTATTAGTTTGGTTGGATTTAGATTGTTTGGATTACCTAATTCAGTCGAATTTTTTGAGTTATATTAAATTATATTTTTTAATAATTTTTTATTTTGAATAAAAAACATAAATATAGTGAATCTCTAACTAAAAAGTAGACATGTATAATTTTAATAGTAATTATTATAATACAATATGATTTTATATAAATGACTACTAAAATTTAACAAATAATTTCATATTAAAAATAAAATTTAAAACATATTTAAAAGTTTATAAATATTAAAATATAAATTCAGATTAAATAGAATATATATAAACTTTCGATCTATTATACAAACTCAATGACAATTATTTATTTTATTCAATTTCACCTCACTTATCCAATATACTTAAATTTACTTTGAGTTTCTTCGGATTAGGTGGGATATAACTTTTTTCTCTGTCCTAGACACAATCATGATTTTTTAAGATTTTTATATAAATGAGAAATGTAATAAAAATTTAACGGTAACAGTACCGGTGATGGTGATGTGCCAACTAACTCTGTAAGGTTGTTTCAGCATCTATTATTCACAAATCGTTTTCACGACTTTTAAACTTTTTTTGCAGAGATTCAGAAATGAATTACATATATTATAAAATATTCCGTATTGGACAATATTATAAAAAATTTACTTATCGCATAAAGATTTGTTCTTATATAATATCTTATATTATGTGAATAAAAGAATATATATATATATATATATATAGTTATTATAATATCCATCATTATTTATGTCAGATTTATTCATTAATTTTTTTATAAGCAATACTGCCCTTATAATAGAAAAAGTAGATTACCCGTCATTCTATCATAAATTGTTTATGTCATAAGTTTATTAACTTTTAACATAAACTAATGTCTACCTTTTGAAATATAATAGAATAATATTTTCTAGTTAATAATGTAATTTTTATTTAAAATATGTGATAATCTATTTTGATTGTTTATTGTGATGACTGTCACATTGTTTTGAATAAACTAATTATAGAGTGTATTATAATCACTTAGAAAATAACGTTTTTTTTTTCTTAATTTTATGAACTTGATGAGTTCGAAGTAAACTAATAGTTTAATTATTATTTTTAAATGGTACTCAAACGGAAAAAGGGTAAATACACAGACATTGCACTTCATTCGATGAAACTCAACAATAGGGAGAATGTGCGAGGCTTATCATAAAGCCACTTTGAATCGTATGAAGCACCCTACTTAGTGAAAAAGTTTAATGTAGAAATTATGTACCGAAAGGAGTGTGATTAAGTTGCAGAATCCAATAATAATTCAGCTAACAATAAGTCAAAAAGTTGAATGTAGAAATTATCTACTCAACAAAAGGACTTTAGTAGCGTCAGCTAACAAACGCAGAAGTGAAAAAATAAATAAATAAAACAGATAAAGTCGATCTAACACATTCTAAAAGGACATTGATTTGTCATAAAATTATGTTTTATATTAAAAAAATAAAAAATTAGGCATCAATTAGGCCGATGCTAGAAAATTATGTATTAAAAAACAAATAATAGAGTTAAATTTTGTATTAAAAATTTCACCTTAAGATGGAGGTGAAAGCTTGTGTGAACATTGTCTTAAGATGAGTTTTGTGAGAAACGAATACATCGTAATTAATGTATTTCATTGGGAGTTGCAAATTTTGTTTAGAAGCAGCGGAGAGAACGATGCTATCATTAATATCATTTAAAAATATTACAGAAGCGTCGAAAAAAGTGTAGGTTGGAGCGGTGACGAATAGCGTAGGGGAAGGGGACAGAGCCCCCTCATTGGGATACACTGACACATCCATTTATTTTCTAAAACAATATAAACTATAATGGATATTTTCAAAGCTCTGCATAAACACTTGTAGCTTCCAATTGTGAATGGTGGGATTTTTATTCACTCAGAGGTACACTTTAATCATGGTTACCATCAATCTTTCTTTCGGAGACACTAATTTTCTTTTTGTGGTTAAAGATAATAATAATAATATACTATTGTTATAGTTGGATGTAAATGTTACCATTCTAACATTTATTTGTAAAACAAAAGCATATATTTATTATTTTTCTTCTTATGAGTGTGAAAATTATATTTATTTTTTGTTCATGTGGAAAAATGGATATAGCTTAACATTCATTTTTATTTGTTTGAATATTTATTAAGTATTTTCTTCTATAAAAAGGTAACACGAATATACGATATTATAAAAAATTTAATTCAGAAAGAAAATACTTATTCTTTTTATTGTAAAATAGAAATTATAATTGCTTACATTATAAAATAAGATAATGTTCTAATTAAAAGCTTTAGTGAGAGTGCTACATTAAGTTAAAACACTTGTTGATGTGTTCATCCCTATTTCAAAGTTTGTAGGTCAATTATAAACTTTTAGATAGTAAATCCTATTTTTTAAGGGATACTTACGAGGCATAAGAGATCATGAAACTTAATCTCCAATCCATCTTATTGGTACTACCCTAATCATCCATGTGTATCTTGTTTGGGGTTATTTGATGTTTACAAATCTTTGAAAAGTAGGAATATAGTGATAAGACATTCAATTAAAGATGAAGGACTATGAGATGTGATTGAGATGTATTTTTATAAATATTTGTAGGAGAGTCAAAGTTTAAGTGTAGAGGAGGGAAATATAAAGATTAATCAAATATAATATTGACTAATATTGGGAGGATGATAATTATATATAGGAAGTTATTTTTATACAATGACACAAAATGTCATCCTGATGCTTACTGTAAGAATCCCAAATCGTATCCTTTCTCAGAAACCCCCTTCTTCTCTCTAGTCTTATTTTCTTTCCAAAAATCCTCTTTTCCTACCATAAAACTGATTCAATTTTATTTTTTTTGAAGATTCATTACTGCTAGTGTAATCTACAAGAAGAGCTTTACCAAACCCCTCATTCGATTTCTCTTAACGGTTAGTTCAAAATTTTACCCATTCTTTACATGTAACAATCTGTTTTCTCCTACATGCAAGTTCCTTTTTGTTTTGCATGTTGCTTCCATTAGTCCTTAATGAGATTTCCTTTGGTTGATACCTTAATGTTGTGTCTTGATTGTCATTTGGGTCTTTTGTTGTGTAGATAGAGTGTTTTAACCTGTGGAGCTGTTTATGGAGAAAAAAACAATGTCAGGTAAATACTATGCAGTAAAGGAAGTTATTTTTCTTTGCAAGATTAATGCTTTACTGTTGAAGTGTAAATATGAGTTTGATTTTAGTGTATGAATGTTGATAAAGCTTGAAAATTTTTCCAAGAGAAATGAAATTATAATGAATGATGTTTGCAGTGGTTATGATTTTCTTTTCTGTAGAGAAAGTTAAAACTGTTGTAAGAGGATGAGAATTTGGTTTGTGATTTGTAATTATTAAGTGTGGGTGAAACTACTGGATGAGATAGATTAATTTGTGGTTGCCACAGTTGGTGTTACGAAATTTGTAGAACACATGTTGGAAAAGTTGTTATAGTAGAAATTTTGGGAAATGGGTATGGCTTTTGTGAATTGTATGATTTAATGGTTCATGTGAGTTTGTTTGCTTAAATGACTTTGATGTAGTAAGATGATTTTACTTATGACATTTATCTTTTGTGAAGGAAGGGGTTATATCTTTTGAAATAGTTTTTCTTGTGTGCTTCCTGTGTCATCATGAATGTATTACCATATGTTTGATAATGCGTGTATGTATGTAAAGGGTTTTAGTCTTGGGTTGTCAAATTAGTTATTTTCAAGAGGAAATGCTAATCTAGGATGAGTCCAAGTGTGTTGAAGGAAGCTTGTGATGTGGGATTATGCTGACTCTACTAGTATCTGACTCGTATAGAAGATGTTAACTAGGTGGTAAAAGTCGAAGGAAAGACTTCACATGAGAGATAGTATGATAAAAAGATGATCATACTCAGGGAACTAGTGAAGTTAACCTTGTCAATACTGGATGACTTATATGATTGTTCCACTCAAGTTATTATTGTTGTAAAGGAGGAGAAGAGGGACAATATGAAGTGTCGAGTCTCACAAATCCATCCAATACACTAGGTTTTCTTGAAGCAAGAGTCTAGATGTATTATGGTAGTTATAAGTTTGATCTTTGGCCTCTTATTTGATATTTTGTATATTTCAAATATTTAATTATACAGTCTTTGTCAAAAGATATAATATATTTAGATTGATATTTATTATAGTAAAAATGAATTTACCCTTATATTTTGTGTGTTATCTCATCTTATTTTCTTTTTTGATGATCATATAGAAACTGATAGTGAAAATGATACGAAAGTTATGATGAAAAAATGAATGATTAGGATAAGAATATAATATGAACGATAAATTGTAATTTTGAAAAAGAAAAGAAAAACTGTACTAAGTTCATTATTTATATTTTGAAGTAATCATTAATTATTTTTTTAATATAAGAACTATAAAAATAAATTTATTTTGAAATACCTTCTATATGTTATGGAGACGTATTATAATTAATAGTTACTAAAATTTTTTTTTGAATTTTTGGTTTGTTACATCTGCTATAATAAGAATAAATACATAATTAATGTGTTTTTTTTTTCAACATCGTTAGTGTGAAATGATTTTAGTCTGTTTGTTTTAAATTTGTGAAGTCGTGTTGTGAAGTACTTTTTAAACTTCAATTTTAGAAAATATTTTATACTTTTATATATAGTTTTTTAAACGATGTCCATGTTTTTTTCTTCTAAATTTAAATGTTTTATTATTTTAAAATAAAATAAAAATATTATTTTTCATTTTAAATTAGTATTTATATTTAATATAATTTGAGAAATTAAAAATAATAAAATTGCACAAAATAAATTAAAATTTTTGCTATCTAAAAAGATAAATTTAATGAAGTGGTATACTCTTTTATTTCGAATAATGATATGCTCTAAAAAATATTCTAAATTAAGATTTTCTATTTTATCTATTTATTTTAATTTAATTATTTAATTTTTATACATACTTTATGATAACTTTTCAGAATCAGAAGGTAATATAAGACAGTACCAAATATAAAATTAGAAAAATTAATTTGCACAATTATGATACACCTATAAAAAAGAGGAGAGAAGAGAAAGGAGAAAGATGGTTATAAGAGTTTTACTTTATTTAGGTTATTTAGAAGAAAGATGGTTAGTGAAGAGTTTTATTTTATTTTAATTTTTTTATATCTTGTTTTAATTCATTTCATACAAAATAAAAAATTACAATTATTTCTTATATAATTAGTCTTAAAAAAGTTGGTCGTTTCTTTCTGCAATTCCATAAATTTCTATCTGCACCACTTAAATTTTTTTTCTGTTTTATTGTTATCAGTAACAAGCTAGAGGTTATTTCTGAAAGTTAAAATTGATTTTTGGATTAAATAATTTAAAAATTAAAAATGAATTTGGGATGTTTGATTCAAAAGTCAAATAATTTTTGGATTATATAATCTAAAAGTTATTTTTTTCTTATGGAAGTTATTTTTTATTTCTAATTTCTGTAATTTTTAAATAAAAATTATTTTTAAATTATATAGTCCAGAATTCATTTTTAAGTTTCAAATTACATAATTAAAAAAAGACAAAAAAAGAAAAATCTTTTATATGGATTGCAGGCAGAAATTTATGGAGGTGCAGGAATAAACTGAATAAAAATGCTCTGTAGAAAACTTGAACTGGATCAAGCCCAATGAGCAAGTAGCCAATAACCCAAATCCTTCCCAAGAATAAAAAGTGTTTCACCTTCCCCTCTCTTCCCCTGACCATTTGTTTTTAACTTTTTATCATTGAGTTCAGTTTGAGGGTTCCAATTTTCATTTTCAATTTCAAATTCGCGCGTATAAGAAAGGTGAAGGTGGGTGTTACCGTATTCTATGGCTACACCCAACAACAACAACGCTACGCCAAAGCCCGGAACCTTAGGCGTCAGTGTAACCCCTACTCCGCCCAAGTCTCAACGCGGCCACAACAAGCCCAAGTGCAAACAGTGTGGCAATGTCGCTCGTTCAAGGTGTCCCTATGAATGTTGCAAGAGATGCTGTTCTAGAAATCAAAATCCTTGCCACATCCATGGTCCGTTCTATTTCTCTCAAAATACACACACCCAAAGCAAACTTTTTAGCTTATTTCTACCCTAACTTGTCACTATCCCTCTGTGTGTGCTGCTTTGTGCTGTCTATGGTTGATTTATTGATTTCAATGGTTGCATGTTATGATCTCACCTCTAATCGCTTTGTTCAATAAGGTGAGAAGCACTGTAGTTAAGGAGACACCCTAAGCAAACTTTTTAGTTTTTATTTCTACCATAAATTGTCACACTCTCTCTGTGTGTGCTGCTTTGTGCTGTCTATGATTGATTTATCCATTTAAATGGTTTTAACTTTGCTTTTTGTTATTGTATGTTGTGATCTCACCTCTAATCGATTTGTTCAATAAGGTGAGAAGCCCTGTAGTTAAGGGGACACCCGAAGCAAACTTTTTAGCTTTTATTTCTACCATAACTTGTCACTGTCCCTCTGTGTGTGCTGCTTTGTGCTGTCTATGGTTGATTTATTGATTTCAATGGTTGCATGTTATGATTTCACCTCTAATCGCTTTGTTCAATAAGGTGAGAAGCACTGTAGTTAAGGGGATACTTTAAGCAAACTTTTTAGTTTTTATTTCTACCATAAATTGTCACTATCCCTCTGTGTGTGCTGCTTTGTGCTGTCTATGATTGATTTATCGATTTAAATGGTTTTAACTTTGCGTTTTGTTATTGCATGTTATGTTTTGTTATTGCATGTTATGATCTCACCTCTAATCGATTTGTTCAATAAGGTGAGAAGCCCTGTAGTTAAGGGGAGAAGGGATTTTGTTATTGCATGTTATGTTTTGTTATTGCATGTTATGATCTCACCTCTAATCTCAATATGGTGAGAAGCCTGTAGTTAAGGGGACACCCAAAGCAAACTTTTTAGCTTTTATTTCTACCATAAATTGTCACACTCTCTCTGTGTGTGCTGCTTTGTGCTGTCTATGATTGATTTATCGATTTAAATGGTTTTAACTTTGCTTTTTGTTATTCCATGTTATGATCTCACCTCTAATCGATTTGTTCAATAAGGTGAGAAGCCCTGTAGTTAAGGGGACACCCAAAGCAAACTTTTTAGCTCTCATTTCTACCATAAATTGTCACTATCCCTCTGTGTGTTCTGCTTTGTGCTGTCTATGATTGATTTATCGATTTAAATGGTTTTAACTTTGCATGTTATGATCTCACCTCTAGATCTTTTCAATAAGGTGAGAAGCCCTGTAGTTAAGGGGACACCCAGAGCAAACTTTTTAGTTTTTATTTCTACCTTAAATTGTCACTATCCCTCTGTGTGTGCTGCTTTGTGCTGTTTATGATTGATTTATCAATTTAAATGGTTTTAACTTTACCTTTTTTTTATCGCATATTATGATCTCACATCTAATCGATTTGTTCAATAAGGTGAGAAGCCATCTCTAGTTAAGGGAAGGGGGGGAAGGGATTTGTCGTTAGCTTATCATTTCAGTTAGTTCAGAAGAATTAGGGGTTTCTTTTTCCCTGTTTTAGTGCTTTCCTGCTGTTTAACCTTTTAGCCACTTCCTGATTTGCTTTACTCTTTGTTTCGTTTGTCCTTTGTTGTGCATGTTTGGTTTCAATTTGAAACACCCAATATCAATTCCTAAAATCAATTCATGCTAATAAATTGTTTAGAGACACTCAAAATCAATTTCTAAAATAAAATTGTAGATGGAAAATTCATAAAAGAGAAACAACTTTTTCTTGCTTCTCCATCAACCAAAATTGATTTTCCCACATCAAATAGAATCAATTTTCTGAAAATGTTTCCAAACACACCCGTTGTTGTTGTTGACGACTTGTTATAGTTATGCATGCCTTAGATTAATGATGATCATGACCATTAAGCTATGCATTCAGTGTTATCGACGAAGCTGAGTTCAGTTTTGTAATTTTACGTTATCTGTACTATTAAATTGCTGTTGTGGTTTTGCCGCGATCCTCAACATTGCCAAAATTATAGGCAAAAGTGGGAATTATAGGCAAAAGTGGGTGCAATTGCGGTTGTGGTCAGCCCCAAAACCTTGATACTGTGGCTAGAATAATATGTTTATATAACGCAGTTAGCTCATAATTGGAAAGATGTCCTCAAACGCTAATTATCAATCTTTGATAGTGTAGTTGTCAACCATGTGTATAACACTTCGGGCTAATGGAGTTCAGCTGCACCCTGCCACTCCTCATAGACCTGTTGTGGAGAGTTACTGGCTTTTTGTGACATGCTTTGCGACCACTTTCCTTGTAGTTTTGTAGTGAGGTAGAGATGTTATGAAGCTTGGAGCCAAGCAACCTCTTTGGCTCTGGTTGCTTAACCAATATTTGGGGTTCGATTCCCAGCTTGGGTAAGGAGTCATGACTAGAGAGATCACTTTACCTAATAATTGGAAGACAGGTGGGAAGGTGAATTAGTTGGATGCTAAATAGAAGCCTGGAATACCTTCTGATTACCAAAAAGTTTTTTCTGTCATAGTTTATGTTGTAGAAGCAAGGGGTGTTCTAGGGTTGGGTTGGGTTGGATTTGAGCAAATGCAAACCCATTACCCATCCCACTAAAAAAAATTCGGTTGGGTTGAGTTTCTGCATCGTTTATGTTAAATCCTATTCAACCCAACCTGCTCTTGAGCGACTTAGATTGGATTGGGCCAATTCGGTTAAGATTTTGAAAAACTCAATTTTTTTTGTCAAAAGTTGTAATTTTCTATATCAACACAATTAAAAAATAACACCATCTTTACAAAAATTAATTCAAGGCTTTAAGTAAGTCAATAAATCAAATTATAACAAATTTATCCAAGCTAAATCAAGACACGACAAGAAAAACATAACAAAAGTTTGTCTATAACACAAATAATATAAGACTGGGTCTTGGGTCACCCATACTAAACCTATCACCTAACCTGTATAAGAGTGGATTAGTTTGAGTTGGGTCGGGTTTGTCTGAATAAAAAATGAAACTCAACCTAATTTAATTGGGTTGGATTGGGTTGACGTGGATCACCGGGTAACCCGACCCAATGATCATCCCTGGAAGCCATTGATTGGTTTCATTTATTTGAAAGAAAATGGATGAGAAGGGGGTGGCTGATGTGGAAAGTGGCTTGGTATTTTTCTTGCTTGGATGGTTTTTTTTTTTTTTTGTTTTTTTTTGGTTTT
>Ga0214544_1001235_pt1 | contig 52231 bp, 18 predicted proteins | sample CNSS3metaG_FD_160074 | JGI IMG/M metagenome (GOLD analysis project Ga0214544, IMG submission 160074) | Root nodule microbial communities from cowpea collected in UCLA plant growth center, Los Angeles, California, USA - CNSS3 | ecosystem: Host-associated > Plants > Roots > Nodule | place: USA...
AATGTATTTTACTTTTTTTCTCATAATCTTATTTTACTTTTATTTTGTTTTTTCTTTTCATTTTATTTTATTTTTATTTTTCTTTTTATTTTTGTTGTTTTTCTTTTTTTTTTTTTTTTTTTTTTTAGAAGTGATATTGCAGTATGTAAAATTACTCTATGCTTGTTCTTTGTAATATTTAAATTGTGCCCTTTTTTATTTTGAAGAGAATTATTGGAAAACCACCTTAATTGTGGTCAACTCTAGCCTGTTGGGAGAATTATTGGAAAACCATCGTATTTATATTCCTAAATTAGCTTTCCAGCCTTGTGTACATGTGTTAGGTGCCTCCTCAAAGAATAGAAAGAAGATAGAGAAAAACATATACTAAGACTCTTCTTTCTGTATTATTTTAGCAGTTATCAACTCTGAGCATAGAATCAGCTTACAAAGGAAATCTCCTCCTTTTACATAGGGCATTCCCTGTCACAACAACTGAAAACTCTCCTTCCCCCTCACCCCACAAGATAAAACTATATATGGACTTTCTCGGAAAGTCTCACCCCAACTAAACTTCTTAACTATTTATATTTCTAAATTTCTTTCTACAATACACTTTCCACTCCTTCTCATTACTTCCATGTCTCACATGACTGATGTATTCTTGGCATAAATGAATGAAATCAATTTATTCTACCCTAAGTCCTGAGAGTTAGATACGTCACTCTTCCGTTTTCTGTTTTTCCTTCATGACAATTGCAATTCTCTAGTCTAAATATAGGTGTCTGTAACAGAATTTCAACTCTTTTCTGAATGTAAATTTTCAATTTTAAAAGCAGTTTTTTATTCAATAGGCATTGTATTATATCCTTAGATTAGATCAAATACTAAGAAAAGGAAATTCATCAAGAAAGCAAATTAAAGTAGAGAGTTAGAGAAGGCCTGCGCATGTGAAGTAAAATTAACCAATATTAACAGCACCAATTATTCTATACATTTACTTTTAACTACTATTGAAGTAAAAATTAACAATATTTTAGATATATAGTTCACCATGAATTCAAGTGAATGCAATTGGACATTTTCTAGATGTAAGTTAATCATTCCTTATTTTAGAGAAAATTTGCTGCAGTAGAAAATTACTACAGAACTGGGACAGCACATTACAGACATGTTGGGAGAAAAACAATGAGAGACCTGCGCTTTTTGTAGTATGTCACTATTGTCAATCCTATTCATAGAAGCCCGGGCAAAAAAATGACATTAGGGGGCTGAGTTTGCAAATGTGTTTAAATTGTAAGGTAACTATCTATAACATGGAACTAAAAATGTTATTGCTTTCAAAATCAGACCTATTGTTGAACTAGTAAAGACACCGGTTCTTGATTTATTGGTCTAACTATTCAAAATAGTGAGAATTAGGTATGTATTTTTCAATATTATATAACATGTTTTGTGGCAAAATATATGAAATCATATGACCTAAGGTGAAGTAAAGAGCACTACTCAGGTCAAAATAGTTCGCTCCCTTGACCCTGGGAGTTAACATTTAATTTATAGGTAAAGTAGTTACAAAAATAATAGCCGATTAACAAAATATCTAATGTCTCCTATACAATAATATCTTTTAATAAAATACCAAGTAGTCACAAGACAGACTTAGGTCCAATTTCTGGGTCCATAAACTTTAGGTCGGCGTTGGGATGTCTGATCCATTTTCGTGAATCAGGTCAGGCTCTTGACGAGGATGGTAGAAAATCCAAGTTAGGTAAAACTATAATCTAAGATAAAAGGATAGTTGAAATTGATAATAATTGTAAATAAAGCAAATTTTATTTAAAAATGTACATAAACTTTAATACAATTTCGGATTTAATAAAGAGTTTGCATGATATTACCAAGGAAAGTTGGCAGAGCAGTGATGAAGACTAGATTCAAGATTCTGAGGGGCATCGTTCAAGTCATGAGGAAGTATTGAATTTGTTATATAACTTGAAGCTTTCATCAGCAAAACTATGTCAAATTCAGCAGTTTGTGATTGCACCAATTTAGTGGTTTTCAGCACCAACTGTCGGTTCTGTTATATATATATATATATATATATATATATATATATATATATATATATGTGTGTGTGTGTGTGTGTGTGTGTGTGTGTGTGTGTGTGTGTGTGAGGTTTTGAAGAATATGGAAAATAGAAGCTTACTATTGTGCACCATGCCCGCAGGTTATGCAAAAGCATCAAAAGTATTTTGCTGTATGTGATGCAAATGGACAATTATTGCCTTATTTCGTTGCTGTAAGTTCTTTCCATTAATTAGTCTTCTAAAATAAGTAGCTTCATATTTTGAAATTTTATTTATTAAATGGCATGGTATTTTCTCAGGTTGCAAATGGAGCAATTGATGAGACTACTGTGAGGAAAGGAAATGAAGCTGTGCTCAGGTGTTCTTTTCTCAACTAATTGTGTCATATATTTTATTGAAAAAGAGATGCCCAGGCTCCTCCTGGGTTTGGTGTCCTTGACGAGTTATCAAACATTTATTAGTTGTTGGTTGTATTTGATGGCTTTTGTCAAGGGCAAACTCTCCTTACTGTTTAAGCTAATGGTAAAGATACATTAATGGTTTTATCTTTCGAGCACAGTGCTCCTTAGGCTTGAAGCTGAGAAAATACACAATATCACTCTAGTTTGTGCTGAAATTAACTTCATTTAGAAGAATTGAAGCAACATGAATGAAACTCTTGACTACTTGGACTCAAAGCTCTAATACCCTTTAATGGTAAATTTCATCTTAAAGCCAATTAGCATTAGGCAATGTTATCCAACAGAATATAATCCAAACTCGGAGAATTGAGGCAAACAATGTGGGACTTTCCAGCACCACTCATCCACAGATGCCTACCAAACAAAGCAGGCCTATCAGAATAGACAACTATCAAGATGAGTTAGAGGCTTTAATACCAAGCTATATTTCAACTTAAAACCAATTGACATTGAGTAGAGTTGTCCAATATATATATATATATATATATATATATATATATATATATATATATATATATATATATATATATACATAAGAGACTTGCCTTAATACCGTTTCTTCAATTACTAAGAATAAAATTAACATATTTGAACAATGTAATGTGCACATTTCATATATTTTTTTTATTTAATGGAGAAGGCACATCAAAATCTGTTTGGATTATATTTGTAGAGCTCGCTATGAAGATGCAAAGTTCTTTTATGAGATGGACACTCGTAAGAGGTTTACAGAGTTCCGAAAGCAACTGAAAAACATTCTATTTCATGTAAGTTACAAATTAAACTTTTATTGAAGTGCTTGTATGTAAATCTCACAGTAATCAAAATATATATAAAACAATTATTCTAATTTGAAAGTTAAATAAATAGGCATTTATCATTTTCCATTAGTCATTTTTTCTTCTAAATCAGGTCAAATATTGATTCAATGTTTATATTGAGAAGGAATTAGGGGAAAGTCAGGAAATAAAGACAATAATAGTTTTATGTGCAAGTTGTTGAAAATATATCTCTTAACCTCTCTCATCTTGCTTGTTTGAATAACATGGAATGAAACAGGAGAAGCTTGGGACCATGCTTGATAAGATGACTCGTGTTGAAAACATGGTTGCTGAACTAAGTTGCATCCTAGACATCAGTGAAGATGTGCAAGATATTATCCGTGATGCTGCCTCTCTTGCAATGTCTGATCTTTCCACTGCAGTTGTCACTGAATTTACCTCACTTTCGGGAATTATGGGGCGTCACTATGCCCTTAGAGATGGATACTCGGAGCAGGTTGTTTAACTTTTTTTTTTGCTGTATTCGGTTATCTGAAATGTCATGTTTTACCACTGCAATATTTAAAACTTCATTGGATCATGTTTGGTTGGTAGAAACATAATTTTGCTTTTCCTTGTCATTTATCATCTTGCAGATTGCAGAGGCCTTGTTTGAGATCACACTTCCTAGATTTTCTGGGGACACGCTTCCTGAAAGTGATGCTGGCATAGTTTTGGCAATTGCTGATAGGTTGAGCTGATGCCAGAATTTAAATATCTTGCCTGTTTCTTTACAGTGATTGCGATTAATTGGAAGATTTTTTTTAGATATTTTCTGGCCAATCAGATTACTACTCAAATTCAAAACAAAAAAATACGATAGGAAATATTACAAAGAAAAGTAAGGATAAGAATAAGATCAGTAAAATGCTTGTCTATTCTAAAGGTTCTAGAATTGATTCATTCTAAAATATCCTAATAACTTCAACAATAGAATTTTCCTTTATCTTGACTATAACATTGATATAAGAATAAATAAAGCTATCCTATACTTTCGGAAGTCATGTTTCCACTAATTCCTTAGTGTTCTTATTTTTATTATGGAATGTTCTTCATTGCAATGTGAAATGAGTTTACGGTGCATGTTATAGTGGAATATGTCCAAATGATATTGACAACATAGATCTGAATCTTACGAGATATGATAGTTTTCTGCAGATTAGATAGCCTGGTAGGTTTATTTTCTGCTGGTTGTCAACCTAGTTCCACAAATGATCCATTTGGTCTGCGAAGAATTTCATATGGTCTTGTAAGTACAACATATATTTCATGTGTCAAATATTTGTTAAAGACTTCAACTATTTCCTTTTATATCGACACTCCCCTTCCGCCCTCTCTACCCCTCCTGCTAAAAGCAGAAAATCTATAAACACAATTCCTTGCACTCAGAGATGCATTTTATACTCCAGGTGCAACTATTGGTGGAAAAGAATAAAAATCTAGATTTTAAAAAGGCCCTGGAACTTGCTGCAGAAGTCCAGCCCATTAAAGTAGATCCTCATGTAATCGATGATGTAAGATGAGATTATTTCGTAAATTCAATTTCTGCTGCTTCTTGTGATTGAAATCTGATGAGACAGTTTTTTCTTTCTTTAGGTACTTCAATTTGTTACACGAAGATTGGAGCAATTTCTGGTAGGTATTATAATCATAATATTTGGTCCTTTTCTTGACTACAGTTAAACTTTTCATACCGTTATCTTTTACCTCAAGTATTTATCTTTGCTTCTTTATGGCCAAATTAACTTCAATTGTTTTACACACTGCTCTTAGCAAAATAAGGTATGTCTGGTAAGGGAAGAAGAGGGTGCAAATGGTTTGATTTTGATTTTTTTTTTTTTTGGGGCAAAAAAATGTATTGTATAAAATCTAATTCATATTACTGCTTAATTGCTTCTCATTTAAAACAGCAAGGACTTTACACAAGCTAATTAATGGATATTTATATTAAGTATCATGGTTGGATGCAACCTTACCTTATAAGTTAACTTTGTGAGGTTAAGTTCTAAATCCACTTTCTAAGATGGTAACAGATCCTGTTTTAGCAAAGTTTGTTAGAACTTATCGTACCACTCGATACCTCTCACAAATATCTAGTCTCATGTTCAAAATGTTGCATGAATGGATGTGTTAGAGAGGTCCCTCATCGACTATAAATATGATTAAATTACGGTATATAAGTAGGTGTAAATATTATCTTATTGGGTTAGAGAGGTCCCTCATCGACTATAAATATGATTAAATTACGGTATATAAGTAGGTGTAAATATTATCTTATTGGCTGGTTTGTGAAATAGTTAGACCTAAATTCATATTTTAAGAATATTTTGTTAACAGGTTGACAAGGGGGTGAATGCAGAGTTTGTGCGGTCAATCCTTGTTGAAAGAGCAAATTTTCCCTGTCTTGCAGCAAAATCAGCATATAAAGTAAGTATCAATCTTTCATTTTGCTCCATATTTCATAATGCATTGATGTATACTTAATTGATTTCGAGGTCTCTCTTGAAAGTTTCACGTTAATCTCTTTCCTTGATTCCTCAATCTAAATGATTTCGTATGCAAAAAAGCATGCAATTAGGGATCTTCTTTTGTATGCTCTTTGTAAGCATATCCGGGACTAGATTAATGAGTACTAATGTTGTAGAAATGTCCTTAGTCACACCTCCGACATTTTTTTCACCAGTAGTTATTTCTGTCAAGCATGTATTGTATAGTCTAGATATAAGTCACACGAACCATTTTATTTTCTCTAAGTCAATAAAAAACATGTGTAGATCTCTTTCTTTGGTTTGGTACCATTTCACCAATCCCTGTTGTTGTAGACTTTTGATATAAAACCAAATCGATTTTCCATAGTCCTGGTATCTTAATCCATGCTTATCAACTTTGTCCTAGTATCTTAATTTGTTCTCAATCAACTCTGCCCGTAATTTCTTTGTCTAGGTTATAAGTTTTATCCCTCTGTAGTTCACACACTTCTGAATATTTTCCTTGTTCATAATTATTAGAACCAAAATCTTCTATTATTTTATTTTATACACACACGTTTTACTTTAAATTTTAGATATTCTAGTTAAACTATTCAAATAATAGAATTTTAATTCAGCTCAATTATGGAATTCCATATCAATTTTTTGTTTGTTCCAAGTATAAAGAATTAATACTCTTGATTATACAGAATTGGAATTGAAATTAAAATTAGCTAAACCACAATTCAAATTCTTTCCTCCGAACAGACCTTTAGACATGTCTTAGATTCTTGGTTTAGCACTTTAATGTACCAGTTGGCAGGGATATAAATTACAATTTCTATAGAAAAATAACTGTTCATATGTGAAATTAAGGACCAAATGTTACTGTAATATGAGTAGTCACATGTTTCTGAAATATGGGAAATATTAGGTTTGCTAAATGATGTGATAACCACAAGTCTTTAGTGTTTTTGAATAGTAATTATGTACTCATGATTGTTTACAATGTTGATTTAGATGGAAAAATTATCAAGAGGGAACCTTTTTCCTAAAGTTGTTGAAGCATACTCCCGACCAACTAGAATTGTCCGTGGGAAGGAAGATGAACTTCATACGGAGGTATGCATTTTTCTTATTTTATTGTAAACACAGGGGCAACCAAATTACTGTCAAATCTGAGTTATGCATAACATAAAAGCCACCAGATTAAAAACTAAATTTAAGAGCTCAAAGAGAAAGAATTGTGGTTAGATTTCATTGGTAAGATCTGAAAAGTACAACACTTTCAATAACTTTTTATTCAAGGTAAATTTCATTAATCGAACAGTTTCTGATATTATCTTGATGATCATGTATATTAAATTTCACTTAATTCTTTTATTAGTGTGTTATCTTTTTTTGTAATCAAACGAAAGAAGGCTATGGCATCACTACACGATGCAAACCTTCTTAGAAATAGTATAAAAGAGAAAGCAATACAGAAATAGGGGTCATAAACATATCTCTATCATGAACCATTTATTTACGAGTGGTTTCTGCGTTTTTCTTCTACTATGTCTATTATTTTGACATTTATCTTCTCTTCATTCTTAAACTTACTTGATTAGGTGGATGAGGCTGCTTTTGTGACAAATGAAGAGAGAGTTTTATGGAACACGTTTTTGTCGGTTAAAAAGAGTATCCATCCTGGTATTTCTTTTTTTTTCTATATGATAGTGTGCGCTTTTATTTTATGCAATATAATTTTCTTTTAATTTGGCACTAGATCTAATATAATTTATCCGAAATTCTGAATTACTGATACAGTGTGCGCTTTTACACATTTCTGAACTTCTTTTTCATTTTCTTTATTATGATTATGATACTTACTTTTCTTTATACAGGTCTTGACATAGATGATTTTGTAGAAACTTCATTTCAGTTGATACAGCCACTTGAGGATTTCTTTAACAATGTCTTTGTAATGGTGGTACGTTAATCTTACTGTACTTGTATAATTACATATCAGGCGTTAATATATTTGTGGCGACTCTTAATGCAAGCACTTTAATAGTTTTCCATGTGAATTGAACGATCAAGACTCATTACAAGGCTGATAAAGATAAAATAAGTCCAGGAACAAAATTTGTTCAGAAATATTAGACCTTGATATTGCAGAGGTTTTCTTTCAAAAAGTTATTCATGGTATAAAATTAGGATTTTTCTTGTAGTTACTCTGTGCTTTGGACTGTAAAATTTATCTTGTATATTCTGCAATTTGAGTTCCATAACCATAATATAATATTTTTAACAGAAAGTATAATTTTCTTTCTGGTGTTTTCATAGGACGATGACAAGATCAGAGTAAACAGGTTAACTTTGCTAAAAGGAATTGCTGATCTTCCTAAAGGAATAGCAGATCTCACTATCCTACCTGGATTTTAAGGATTCGTAAGAAGATTATTTCTTTCTCTTAGAAGACCATATTATTTTTTGAGGCTCCAAAAGTTCTTGAGCAATTATTTATTTATTTTTCACCCTCTTGCGTTTTCTGGTCGAATTTTTCCATCCTTCTTTAAGAGTTTCTTTCAATCCATGAGTCTGTAAATTTCTGTGACTGATTTGTAATATTCTTCTTCATAGACGAAATAAAAGACAATGTACTTTTCTTAATCTTCGAATGTATCTTTTTATTTGTGCATTATTTGTGTTTATTACTTTTTATTTGTACCAAAACAAATGCGTAGAGCATGTATTCACATTAAATTAATATAAGAAGTGTGAATGTAAGATAAACTTACTCAAATACTTCTAATTAAAAGATTGTGATAAATATAAATTATAAAGACTTATTATGGTAATTGGAAAGTTTGCTGAATTATTCATATATATTGCCTACTAGAAAAATGTTTGGGCTTTTTGTATCTATGACCCATAACTCATAAAAAGACCTGAGATTACTAAATTGCCTTAAACGTTTTTTAAAATTCAGATTGATACACCAAAGGAAAATTAATTTCTTAAGATAAGTTATACTACAAAAGCATTCAACACCATTTGAGAAAGACTTTTATGAAATCAATTTTACAATATTTTGACACTTTAGAACACTAATAACATTTATCATTGCAAAATGAAAATTCTGAAATCGAGTAGAATTAATAATATTTTCAAAAAACATCTTTCATTTATCATTATAAAATGGGTTAAATATATTTTTATCCCTTAATTGTGAAAATTGGAATAATTAATCTTTCAAACTTTGACCTAATTTAGTCCTCAAATTTTAGAAACACGTGAATTCAGTCATTTTAACTGATAATTTTTAAGTTTATTTGATGTTTTAAATAAGTTTTATGATAAATATGAATTTAACTTTTTTAACCAAATTTTGTTAAGTTTATTTGACGTTTTAAATGTGTTTCTTGATATCATTTAAATTGTTTACATTATTTGACACATTTCTGTTTTCAATGTTATTTGAAATGTCAATTAAATTCAACAAAAATTTGATTAAAAATACTAAAATTATACATTTCTATAGATAAGTCAAAGTTTCGAAAAGAAATTAATTTCAATTTTTACTAAAAGTTAAAAGATAAATTAATTTTAATTTTCATTAAAAAGGCACAAAAAATATATTTAATCTTTGTGAAATTTATAGTACAAAAAATATTTATAGAATGTCGTTTTAAGAGTGTTGGATAATATTCGTTCCAAAATGTCTCAAATAACATTATATGAATTGTATAATAGATATAATTGATTTCGAAACACTATTTTTTAGTTCCTTTTAGAATTGACTTCGTCGAATACTCATGCATTTATTGTTATGGAATGAAAATTTAAGAGTACGGTATATAGATGATATAGTAGTCTTTTAATAAAGATGTTGAGTTCCCTGTAAAATAGTCTTGTTCAATGAATAACTCTTCTGGATGTAGCAATTCAAGTTTAGAAAGTAGTTTGGATAATTTGTTTATTTCAAGCTAAGAACAAACATTATCTTAGGTTACATTTGGGCAAATTGTGGATGACTTATCTTAATTGTCATACACACTCTTGAAAACATGTTGCGTTATCTATCACATCTTTCTAAACATTGTGGTGTATGCCATAAATTTGCACACTTATAGTTGCAACTGCATTTAATATTTGACATCCTCTATTTTCTATATATTTTTGTGAAGCGATCCTATGACTTCAATCTCTTGTGATATTGTGAAATAAGCAGGATTATCACTAGAAAGATTTAATTTATAATAGACCTAATCCTAAGGTCTAGTATGATATATATTGCCACATATTTTATGTCTTTAGTAGAACTGGTTGAGATGAAGAGTCAATGGAAGGAACTATTACAAAAATAGTTAATGAGAGAGAGTGTATCTCCTTGAGGAATAACGATGGTATTAGTGAAAAAGAAAAAAAGGACAGGATGCGAATATACATCGATTACTAATAAAGTGACAATCAAGAATAAATACTTGTCACTAATAATTAATGATATCTTGGATCAACTTTGAGGAGCTTCATTATTTTCAAAAATTGACCAACAATCAGGATATCATCAAATTTAGGTGTGGAAAAAGATATTTCAAATAGTGCATTTAGGACCAACAATGGTCACTACAATTGTTTAGTTATCCTCTTGGGTAATAAATGGTCCTGTAGTATTCATGGATTACTTGAGACAAATTTTCCACTAATTTTTGGACAAATTTATGGTGACATTTATTGATGATATCATCATCTATTCAAAAAGCTTTGAAGAACTTGTAAAACATTTAAGGATTATGTTGTAGATTCTAAAGGAGAGACAACCACACACTAAATTATTAATGTGTGAATTTTGGTGAAGGTCAATTTCAATTTGTTGGGTTATGCTATTTCAATTGAAGGAATAATAGTGGATGCACCAAAGGTTGAAGCAATAACACATTAGGATTTTTGGATTAGCTAGATATTATACCAAAAGTTTATTAAAGGATTTTCTTGCATTTCATTACCACTAACCAAGTTATCTAAAAAAGAGTGAGTATTAAAATGGAATGATGAATGCAAAACTAGTCTTGAAGAATTAAAAAGAAAATTAACTTTGTCAACAATTTTAGCCCTATTGGATGCAAAGAAGTTTGAAATGTATTGTAATGCATGGAGACAGAAATTATGTTGTGTTTTAACGCAACAACAAAATTTTGTTACATATGCTTCAAGGAAATTAAGACCTTGTGAAGTGAATAATTCGTTACACAATTTAGAACTATTGATAGTGGTTTCCATAAATTTTGGAGACATCACCCTATAGGATTATATTCAAAGTTTTCAGTGATCATAAAAGCCTAAAGTAATTGAATATGCGACAAAAAGGATGGATATAATTTTTAGAAGATTATAACTTTGAACTATTTTACCATTCAAGAAAGACAAATGTAGCAAAAAATGCCTTGAGCTGGAAGTCCTTGTATATTTTTGTTGTGATTGTAAAGGAATGATGATTATTTTAAAAAGTTTTTTTTCTCAACTTATTAGTAGAAGTGTGACATAAGAGTTTGTACCAAGGAACTTTGAAAATCAATAATAATTTTCTCAAACAAATCAAAGAGGCATAACAAACTGATCAATATTTATGGGACATCATACAATAAAAGGAGGAAAACAAAGGACAAGGTGCATAAAAGTAAACAATGTTTTTATCCAAGATCAATTAAGATGTATCAAAACTCATGAAACAATTTTTAGTGGTAAGGAATGAAAAGGGATGTAGTAGGTTATGTATCCAAATGCCTAACATGCATAAAATCAAAAGTCGAACTTCAACGTTCACTAGGAGAATTACAACCTTTATAAATCTCATAATGGAAATGGGACAACATTTTAATGGGGTTTTGTTTTTGGGTAACCAATGAAATTTTGACATAATGAAGGTGATTATAGATTCTCGTTTCAATTCTAAATTTTGGGAAAGTGGTCTGAAAGCACGAGAAACTGAAGTAAATTTTAGCTCAACATAACATCCATAAATAGAGACAACAGATCAACCTCTAGAAGATTTGCTATAAGCATGTATGATAAAGTAATAAAGTAATTGGGATGATGCTTTTGCATCGGTAGAATTCACTGGCAACAACAATTTTCACGTTAGCATCAAGATGATGTTGTACAAAGCTTTATACATTAGATAGTGCACAACATTAATATGTTGGTATGAAACATGTAAGCAACTCCTAATGACACTTAGTATTGTGCATAGGCAGAAGAAACAAATTAAAATGTTAAGGGTGAGGATGGAATGATAAAGAAAAAGTCCAACACCTCATGAATTTGATTAAGTGGTAAAAATAATCAAGTATAAAATATGGTCATGCAACATCTATAAGATGATGGTTTGGTTCAACAATAAATAGTGTAAAAGGAAAGTGTTTTCTTTAACAAATAATATAATACTGTGCAATCTTGTTTTATGTTTGATAAGACATGAATGTGCTTAGACGATAAACACATATTTAAACTAACCTTATACTATACAAAGACATAGATGTATGCTTATTCAATATTGTAGAGAATGTTTGTTAGTTTTCTACCAAAAAGATACTTTGTCAGAGCACAAGTTACATAAACTGATGTCTTAAAAAAAAGGCAAGGTTGTTTTTCTACAACAATTCCTTGATGTTAGCATTATGAACTATGGAAAGGGTATCTATTTTGTACGACAAAACACTTTGGACAAATATAATAAAGGAACATTAATCAAAAAGGGATTAGTACATTCAACTACTACGATGTATCAACACCCAATCACACCCAATTTTATTCGGGTAATACCTTTTTTTATTTCTTTTTTTTCTTATCTTATTTTACTTTTATTTTGATTTGTCATTTCGTCTTATTTTACTTTTATTTTGTTTTATTCTTATTTTTATTCTTATTTTATTTTTGTTTTTAACCTTAATTTTTTAATTTTGATTTCAATCATATTTTGTTTACCTTTTTTATTTTTATTTTTTTTCCTTTTTCAAAAAATATGTATATAAAAAAAAGAAAAAAAAAGAGCAAGAAAACTAGAGGTATAGCTATCATGTTTTTTGCATTGGGAATGATCAGTAACAGCTATCTGACGATAAATGGTTAGGATAGCTGAAGGAGCAGGACTGACAAAACATAACAAAAGAGGAATCGACATAACAAAATATTTTAAATTATAAAAATTACAAAAAAATAGAAAAGAATCTAAAAAAATGAAAATATTCTCTTTTGCTTTATTGTGTCTGTCCGGTCGCCCGCACCGTGTGACACTCACTTTCAAAAAACCAAAAATAATTTTCTTTATCTTTTAGTGTCTGTTCGGTCGCCCGCACCGTGTGACACTTATTTTCTAAAAAATACCAAAAATAATTTTCTTTCCCTTTAGTGTTTGTCCAACCGCTCGCGTCGTGTGACACATATTTTCAAGTAATTCAAAAATACCAAAAAAAATATAAAATTCCAAAAATATAAAAATATCAACATTTTCAAACAACCACATCTTTTAAGAACTACGTGATCCTTGACTCTCCAATGTGAGATACGTAGGAGCAAGGTCAGTCCTTGTCAAGTTCACCTCCAAAAATCAAATCATTTTCCCAAATAGTTTTTTTTAATATCTTTTCAAGAACTACGTAACCCTGATTTCCCAAATCATTTTAATATCTTTGTCGGGCCCAAAAAATCAAAAAAAATATTTTTGTTTCTTTTTAGTATTATTTGTCTTATTTTTGGGGAAAATTAACATTTTGAAAACCACATCACCTTTGCATTTTTAATTAAAGGTACCGCCCTCGGGCGGGCGTTGTAGGGTGCTAACACCTTCCCTACGCGTAATCGACTCCCGGATCCAAAATCTAGTTTTTCGCAGACTCGTCTTATCTTTATGGTTTTCCATAGTTTTCCAGAATAACTATGGTAGCGACTCCAAATCTCTTTCAAACTCGTTTTTCTTTTCGGTTCGCTTTCCTGTCGCGATTCTGGTTGCGACACGATGTTACATAAAAGACGAAAGATCACTTAACGTTGTATTAAGTGCATTTAAGACATCCTTCACAATCATGTTCACCATATGCAAGAGGGACATTCAAAAGGCCTGAAGTTGCTCAACTACTAGAAACAAATTTTCAATGGATACTTTCTTCATATTCATATAATGTCTCTCGAGAATAAGAAGAAATATATAGATCACATTGTATATTATCAAAACGCCACCTAATTTGTTTTTTTGTCCGTAAAAAACTTCATCAAAACACATTGTGTTCAATTATAAAATTAGAGGACAATGCACAAATTTTGTATATATGAACAAAGATACATCTCTCTACTGAGCTACCTTATGATTTTTTGATCACTACCTAGATACTCTTTTTATCTTATCCATTAGTGGTTGTTTCACAGAAAAAAAAAACTTTATTATTAGCCATGAGTGGATGTTGTTCAAAAAATACTTGATTAAGTCAAAAAAGGCTTGTGGAAAGAATATTTTGTTAAGTCATAAAATACTACTTGATTAAGTCACAAGTGGCTTATTAAAAAAAAAATACATGGATGGGGTTAACCAGAAGTGGCTACAAAGCAAAAGAATACTTATACATGATTAACCAAGAGTGGTTGTGATTTGAAACAATACCTTAGGGATTAGTCAATAGTGGCTACGATCTCAAACAATATTGAAAGGGTTATTCATGAGTGACTACAAGTCCAAACAATACTTAAGGAATTAGTAAAAAATGACTACAAGGCCAAATAATACTCAAAGAATTAGTTATGAGTGACTACTAACCTAAATAATACCCAAAGGACAAAAGTGGGATGAGACCATCATTAATTTGTTTACCGAAACTAAATCTATTTATTAAGTATTGGAGGTAGAGTGTATAGTTAAACAAATCCATGTCGCATAACTCAATTAATAGTTAACTAAAGTGCATCATCATGCTACCTAATTAAGGAAAAAAATGAACAATAAAAACTCAATTGAAAAATTTTAAATTTTGAAAACTTGATGAATCATAAAAATTTATTAGGAAGTCGATTAAAAATTTTTAAATTTATTAGAGACTCAAAACTTAATAAATCTAAAAAATAATATGATTAAATTAACAATTTTATATTTATCTTATAAAATCGACTTAAGTCCAGCTATATCTTTTAAATTTGAATGTGATATGATTAATATGTCACTAATTATATAATTTTTCAATCTTATTTAAACCGGAGTATTTGTAATGTTTTCATGCAATTATGGTGATGAGATAAGTAAAAATATAAACTTTGAAATGTTAAAAACAATCCACCGTGATCACCTTCAATTATTGTCAACACATATAATAAAAAACACTATTTTTTATATGAAATAAAGATTAAATTAAGATTTTTTTTTAAATTATCTTAAATGAACACTTCAAATATTGGAAAAAAAAACTTATTAAGCTTATGATTATAATTGAGCAAATAGGCTAATAATATAAAGTTATAAAATTAACTTCAATTATATTATTTATATTAGTATTGTTTATTTGTATATATATATATATATATATATATATATATATATATATATATATATTAGTTTGAATGATTTTTAATTTATGAAAATCACACATATGAGAAATTTATTAATCATTATGATTATGAATTTTTTAAAATTAAAAAAAGGTGTATTTTTATAAATTAACAAATGAAGTGAGAATATTTAGGTGATATATTGTACAAAAAAATGAATATGATAACATTTGCTTGCTATCATAAAATCATATTTATTAACAAATTTATTCAAATTAAGAAAATGAAAAACTTAGGAATTACACAAGAAGTGTTGTAAAAAAAAAAAAACTGTAAATGAAATTTGAAAGCATAAATAAATTGAGAAGGATAGAGATTAGGTTAGCGTCACTCTCTCATCTCACCCTCTCTCTTCCCCTGCGGCTAGGGTTTTGTTCTCACTCTCTTTCTTCACTCTTCATTCTCCCCATTCATCTTCTGTCTCAAATCAACCATGGAACCCTCTTTCAGTTAAACCTTTTGTGTTCTGTCGAAAGAAATAAGCTTTGTTGGGTTTTCCTGAGAAGGGTTGCGTTTCCAAATGGCCACTGCCAATCCCTTTGATTTATTGGGCGACGATGCGGAGGACCCGTCGCAGTTGATCGCGGCCGAGCAGTTGAAGGCCGCCGCCGCACCGAAGAAGGAGCAGGGCAAGCCTGGACCCCGCGGTGGTGCGGTAGCGCAGCAGAGCAAGCCGGCTCAGTTGCCTTCCAAGCCAGTTCCTCCCACACAGGCTGGTTAGATTCGTGCTTTTGTTTCTGTTTTCATTATTTGTTTTCTCAATTCTAATTGAAGTTTTGCTTTTTCTTTATTATGTTTATTTGGGTCATGAAATCGTGGCTTTTGTCGATGGGGTTTAAAAGAGTAAGGAGATTTTTCTGTTCGTAGTTTTCGAAAAGAGGCGGCTTTTGTTTTTGATTCTAGTTTGGTTCATTTATTCATTACGTTTTGTTATGTAATTGAAAGTTGTTTGTTGTCTTATTATTTGGGTTGGGTTAATTGATGAGGTTGAAGGGGAAAATGGATTTATGAATTTGTTCTTTTAGAAAAGACGTGGCTTTCAGTTTAGATTGGATTTTGTTGTTACTGTCCCGTTGTTTTTATGGACCTTTTGGCTTTTAGTATTTTGGGATAAAAGGTATTTAATGTATTCATTTTACATCATTACTTGTTTTTTAGGAGTTATGTATGGTAGCGTGTGGGAGTTTATTGGAGATTTTTATGATACTTGTCATGTCTTAACGTATGTGGTTGAACAATGCTTTGGTTGTTGACTATTTGTTTGGAACATGTGATATGTCCCTGATATCTGCAGGCTTTTTAAAAGTTAGATTTGTTTATTGGTAGGTACTAAATCTCTTTAATTGTTTATATACTTCTTGATCTCCTGTTTATTTATCTTTTGTAATTATCTTATCATGTATTTTAGTATATTTGACCCTTCATTCAGTGTTGAGTTTATTTCAACTTGTTTTTCTTGCTACCTTGATTCCTGAAGAACCACTGGGTTGATGATATTCCTGTGTTCTTTTTCCCTTGGTTTTTTCCTTTCTTACTGATAGTGAGGGAGGCCAAAAATGAAACCTCTTTTGGTGGCCGTGGTGGTGGCCGAGGAGGTGGACGAGGATATGGACGTGGACGAGGTGGTGGCAGTGGTTTTGGTCGTGATTTTTCCAATGACGAGAACTCATCTGCCCCTGCTAACCAAGGATCTTTTGAAGGGGAGGCTGGGAATCCCTCAGAAAGACGTGGTTATGGTGCACCACGTGGGGCTTATCGTGGCGGTGGTGGTGGTCGTGGTGGACGTGGACGTTTTAGCAATGGTGAAGTTGGTGATGATGGACGCCCAAGAAGAGCCTTTGAACGCCACAGTGGGACTGGACGAGGGTAATACTATATTTCATTATTCTAGTTCTGTTTCTCTCTTCCTCTCTCTCTTCATGTATAATGTTATCAATCGATCTAATTGCAGAAATGAATTCAAGCGTGATGGTGCTGGACGAGGAAACTGGGGCACCCAATCTGATGAAATTGCTCAGTAAGCAGTGTTAATAGGAATGAAAATCGGATAACAAATTCTTCAGAAGAATGTATACATATCCAATTGAACGTTTTTTGATGATTTGTTTCTTTTGATATTAAATGTGCTAGGGTGACTGAGGAAGTGGCGGATGAAACTGAAAAGAATTTTGGTGATGAGAAGCCTGTAGGTGAGGAAGATGCAGCAGATGGAAACAAGGACAGTCCTGCTAATGAAAATGAAGAGAAGGAACCAGAGGACAAGGTGAAAAATCACTTCCATTAATTATTTCCCCATTTTTTTTTAGTCTCTTGCTGCAAATTCTAGGCTTTCTGCAGTTCATATAATCAGGAGACAAACAGAATATATGTCTTATGAATGAGTGATAGGTCATGCAAAATACTCTATGGTTTTGTGTAGTGCATCTCACTGTCACTGCAATCAAATTAAGCTTTGATTGCATATTTTTACTTGTATGCATTATGCTTTAAGTGGGTTATATTTGAAATTCATATTCTCTAGGTTATTGTTCATCCATTGCTAAATGGAATTTATACTGTTTTGTAGGAGATGACCCTGGAAGAGTATGAGAAAGTGCTGGAAGAGAGAAGGAAGGCCCTGCAGGCGCTCAAGACTGAAACAAGAAAGGTGGATATCAAGGAGTTTGCATCCATGCAGCCACTGTCAAACAAGAAAGACAATGATGAGATATTTATTAAATTGGTGAGATTTTTTGGTCTCATTTTGCCCTACATTTGAAATTATTTTATATTAATTAATGATGCCTAATGATATACTTTGTCACTTCAATTTTTTTCCAGGGATCCGAAAAGGATAAGCGTAAAGATGCTTTGGAGAAGGAGGAGAGATCCAAGAAGGTGACACCGGAACACTTGTTTTTTTGTCTCTGATTGCTTTTTAACAAGCACCACGAGTAACCAAATTTCTCCTAAATTGTCAAATTATATTTGTTGCTCTAGTATCATTTTACCGTTTTGGTTGCATGAACACTAATTTGAGGGTTGACGTCTTTTAGTACTTATTTTACTGATTTGAGTACTTGGAGGATGCCATCTGTTTTAATGATTATAGATGGCTGAAATTGATGAAAAATGATGTCAGTTGCCCAGGAACGTTAAAACTTCTGTCCCATTTTTTCTATGTTGGAAACCTGCTGTATATATATACATTTTTAAAATATGTTACCTGGACATGCTATTTTACCCTAATTTTTTTTATCTCTCCTGATTGCTTTTCTTGCAATTATAATTTTGGTTCGGTCGGTCAGTTATTACAGTGAAGAGGTTCATATTCCATCATCCAACTTCATTTTAATGATTTTGAAATTCAATGTTCATAATTACATCATAACATTGCTTTTACTTTTATTGTTTTAGGTTCTACTCAATCTGTTCACTATATTGATTCCTTTGTAGTTGATTCTCTAGTTTTCTGCACTAGAGATTGTGTTGCATGTTGATAATGGTTGTTCCCTTACGATTATTATTATTATTATTATTATTATTATCCATCTGGACAATACTTTTACTCGTACTTTGCTTTGTTCATTCTCTCCTTCAACTTGTGCTAGCTTTATATGATTTGTGGCAGGCACACCGTTGTTTCATCATGTATTGATTCATTAGGCTATTAAGCAACAATCTCTTGATTTCATTTGCTAGTATTTTTTGCTCTCATCTAACTTTTGTTTCTTTTGTTGGACTTTGATGCTTAGTCTGTGAACATCAATGAGTTTCTGAAACCAGCTGAAGGGGAAAGGTACTACAACACAAGTGGTCGTGGGAGAGGACGTGGTCGTGTTGGTGGTGGTCGAGGAGGAGGATACAGTGGAAATGCAGGGAGCAATGTTGCAGCTCCATCAATTGAGGATCCTGGCCAATTCCCAACCTTGGGTGGCAAGTGAGGTTTTCCAGAACCCTTCTGAGATTTCTCTGTCCTTTTTTCTCAATTTTGGGTTCTCTGATTTGGTGTTGAGCAGGAAAAAAAAGAGACTTTGGTAATTGGATTTCCTGAATTAGAAAGGTTATTTGACTTCTATGCCTTAAAATGTAAATTTAGGTTGTTCTTCATACGGTCACTGTCCTTGTAGCCTTCTCCTTATGCTTTTGCTGTTTTTTCAACGGTGGAGACTGTGGGGGGTTATATGGTGGCGGATAAGACATAAATGTTGTTGAGTTTCCTTTTATTTATAGATTGAATTCTCAGTTTTGGTTTCAAATTTTGCTTCAATTTCTTTGGTGTTTTCCCTGTCACAACAACCTTTGCTATATGGAACGTAAGTTTTTTCTTTTCAGACTAACTATTGCATTGGTTGTTTTTCACAACTAATTGAAAACGATAAAATTGGGATTTAAATTTTAGTTATAAATGCCTTTTCTATAAAGCATGGTTATTTTTTTAATTTTTTCGTATTAATGATAATTTCGTTCTTGATGTAAAGTGGAGCGTAGTTCTGAGGAAATTGAATATTTTTTTAAAGACATTTGCGAATAAACAATATCAAATATTTTTAAGTAGATCAATAGTGATGTTGAGTTTGTTATTTCATAAAGTTTTGTTAGGAATATTTACGTTATTGTGTTTTGGAAATATAATTTTTGACGATATTAAATTGGATTTTTTCAATTGGTGTCCCATCTGAAAATATTATATTTGTCCACTTTGTATAAATGGCACATAAGTAAAATATTTTTTTTTACTAAAATATAGATTGTATACGTTTCATTTAAATTAATTTTGAAATGTTATTTTGGTTTTTTCATTATGCTGGTGTAATTTCATTTAGAAATTACTGGATTGATGCAGGTTTTTTTAAAAAAATTAGCACATGGGCAAGGTGTGAAGTTAAATTATGACGATCTCTATAAAAAAAATTCTTAAAAGGATTAACATATTTTTGTTTCATAATTTATACAATTTCTGTTTATCAAATTGGTGTCATATTGACAAGCAATTTTTTTTTAAACCTTGTACTATTATGGTAATTTCAAAATGAAACAAAAAATCTGTTATTTTTGTGCATTTGTTTAACTTAGTCTTCTTTTTTTATTTATTTAAACAAATTGATTTTTGGTTAACCTTTTAAATCAAAATAGGAGTTAGACGAATAATAATGTATTATCCAAACACTCGATGGAAGGGAAAATAATATTTCAAAGGTAATTTGACTCTTTCGAAGACGAAGAAGTTTTTGAATTATTAACATTTCATCACTTTCGTCTATTTGTTTACTATGTGAGTTTTCTATTTGTTATGAAATTTATGAATTTCATAAACAATTCATCACTCTAAACTAATCCAAAAAGTGACTTTAAATATATAAAATGCACTTTTATAATTGTCTGGTTTAAATTTATAGAATTAGATCTATGTTTTTCCTAATTGAAAATATTAATTATTACCTATTTAATGTTTTAATTATGCCAAATGAATTCTTTTATAGGTTGTATTCTTTTGGATTGCAAGTTATGATTATAGTTTGATTTAGTGCAGATTACTTTGATTTTAGTTTATTACAAGATTTGAATCAGATTAAACTGTTTCACAGTTTTTATAAATTTTATTATCATAAAGTTATTAAATATTTTTGAAAGAATTACAGATACTTTTAAAGAAGAAAATTATCGAATAGAAACGTGATATTTTTTCTCAAACATTAAGAATTATAACTTCCATATTAATAAATAAATGAAATAATTATAACTAAAAATTACAACAAAAATATGTTAAAATAATGTCATAAGTAAAAGAATATTATAAATAAAACAACATCTAAGATATATATATTGTTAGTTACTGATTGTTTTTAAATGTGTAATATCATATTTAAATTCAATAATGGATAGGGTTTGTGTTGTTTTTAGTTGGAAATTGAACCTTTTAATTAAAAAAAAACACAAAATTTTAAAGAAAACTTTTGATCCATTTTTACTTTTCTAAATGAATTTGTAGTTATGTTTTTGTTGGTTTGGTAGGGTGAAAAAAATAAGAAGGAAAAATTGAGGGACGAAAAATTAAACAAAAATTATCCCATAAGAGGTGTAGAAAAGAGAAATAAAAATCAAGTTATTACTTTCTGAACCATATCCCAGAACCTATCAATGGGAAATTCATTTTGATGGGGGTGCAGCAAGAAATTTGATAGGTGTGGGAAGACCAAATCTTATGTTAATTCGTTGCCTAAAAGTTAACTTGAGTGAATTCCACACAAAATCCTATCCCCACCGATTTAAATCTAAATGTAAGACAAGAGGAAGACCCACTTTTATGTATAAAGAAAATCATTATAATTTAAATTTCAAATACTTTATAAATTATGTATTTTTAAATAATTGGATAACATTATTATTTTGTGGTTAAATATTTTTTTTTCCTCAAATTTCAGTAAATTTTGGAATTAATCCCTCTTCAAAACTTTATACCAATTTAGTCATTCATTTTTAGAAATGTGTAAATTTAGTCTTTTTTACCAAATTTTGTTAAGTTTATTTGACATTTTAAACGCATTTTATAATAATATTTGAGTTAACATTGAAACGAAAATATGTCAAACGATGTAAACAATTCAAATACTTTTATGAAATGCGATTGAAATGTCAGATAAACTTAACAAAATTTGGTTAAAAGACCTAAATTTACGTATTTTTAAGGATGAAAGACTAAATTAGTAATCAATTTTGAAGATTGATTAATTCTAAATCTCACTTAAACTTGAAAGATAAAAATATATTTAACCTTGGTAAGCTTATTTTCTTGTCTCTCTACGCATGAAAGATCTTATACTTAGATGTTATTTAAATATTTAACCACAAAAGTCTTACATCTCACAATACCAAAAAACAAGAAAATAAAATAACAAAAAGGAAGCGATTACATCACTTAATTAATAATATAATAAATTAAACAAAACCTTAATTGAAAATTTTGAATATTAAATAAACAGAAAAATTTACTAAAAATTCAATTGAAATTTTATAAATTTATGAAAAACTTGAATTATAATTAAATCATTTATTTTTTAAATTGAAAATATACACATACAAAATTTTAAATTTTAAATTTTAAAAATATAAATCCTTAAAACCAACTTCCATAAGTTTTAACATGAGATATGAAATGAGATATGAAAGGATATAAAAATTGAGTTCATCGATAAAGTGACAAGAGAAGGGTTTTTTCCACTCCTCAAAAGGCTCAAACTTTTTCCATAAAATAACGAATAAAAATAACAAGTAGCATTATGATTACCCAAGTTCTTTTGTTATTATATGCATACACTTTATTCTATAAGGGCCAAAAAAAAATGTATCATTTCAACGTAAAAAAATTCTTGTAAGTATATATTTACCTAAAATTGATTTTCCCATTCTATAACTCCATCAAGGGTAATTATGTCCTTTAACATATATGATCATTTTTCCTTGCCTTTATTGTCCGTTATATCAAACAAGGAAAGAAAACTTAATTTTCTTTACTTAATCTTCTTTTCTACTAAACAATCCAAAACCATATACTTTGTTCTATTTTAATTAAAACAAATAATTCTATTTCTATTTTACTTTCCCTTCTTTCTTTCACATTCTTCTCTAAACAAAACCATAGAAGAAACATTGTGCTGATATCTAACCAGGCATTTTATATTTACTTCGACTATTTATATTTATTTATAGATCAAAAAGGCACAATAAGCAAAACGAATCAGCCCAGCAAAACTGATGTTTCACATCACAACCTTTTGTTCTGATGTTGTATGAAACTAATGCATATTATATAAATCACAAAGTGGACACATGTTTGGAAGCAGAGTAAAAATAAAACTAGTATTGCCATGGTAATAAAAATAGACTAAAGTAGGAATAAAGTTTTATCATTAACAAGTACTAAGAAGAAGCATAGCATTCGAGTATATGTAAAAAATGGGATCACCTAGGCCACAATTCCCAAAGCAGAGGACGAATTATGTGACAGTGGTCCACTATTTAGTGAAATAACATACCCCTTACATGCAAAAGGTAAGTGTAGACCAAACAAAATGGATCTCAACACCATCAGGTTAGGAAGAGCAACAACCACCTTTTTGCCCCACAGGTTGCCCTCTGATCTGCACTGTAGGAGGCCTTGCATTGTTTGCAGATGGTTGGCTTGCCATTCTGCACAAGGGTAAAAACTTACCATCACAAAAATACTTGCAAGAACAAGAAAATTAAATCTTGAATTGTTGTTTAGTCATATACTTAGGCTACCTTTAGGGGTGGATGAAGGATATATAGCATACATTTCAGGATTTAAATGGAACTTTGGAGAGCTACAGATTGCATAATAACTTAACTATCATTCATGCCTATTTATTTATTTATTTTTGTATGCATCTATATTGACCAACTACAGATTAGCAATTCTGTGTGAATTAGCATCACAAGTGATAAAAAGATGCCATATAGAAAGGTAACTGAGATGCTAAATGTGAAATTTTATGTTGATTGTTTATTTATTCTGAAGAATTTTATGTTGTCTTTCACTTCCAATTTCACAAATCAACAGTCAATGGAAAAAATGCACAGGGTTAATAAGATAAACAGGATTTAACTGGGATGCTAAAGTTTAATTATTCCAATTGGAAATTTTAACTAATTTTTGTCTGAACTTTACCTCCAAGAAAGGTAATGTTTTTAAAATGCTGATTCTCTGTTGATTTAAGGTTTCTGTTTAGTGTTAATTTACAGTATTATCAATTTTATACATGTTGTAACAGTTATCATGTGCTGCTTCATAACTTTTAAAAAAATAGATATGTCCTGTATATCAGTGCTTTGAATAAAAAGAGCTAAACAATTGTTTTAGTGCTTCTCTCGGTAGCTAAAAATGCAATTTCGGTAATAGATATATTATAAACAAACATTAAACAAGCTTAAAGAAGTGTACCGTAGCTTAAGTGATATTGTTTAACATCTGTATTCATCCAATCTATAATAAATAGGAACAGGTACAATACCTATTCTTGATGGAAGCAGACATGGCCATGAAAGCATCTTCCACATTTGTAGCATCTTTTGCACTTGTTTCCATGAAAGGTATTCCAATTTGATCAGCGAACTCCTGCAATGGGAGAAAAACAAAAGGTGGGTTGAGATGTGCATGTTCAGGAACACGAACATTTTCATGTCAACAATTATAAGCAGAAAGTGATATATGTCAAGGTTTTACTTTAGCTGTGTCATATGAAACAACTCTATTTGATGTCAGATCACTCTTGTTTCCAACCAAAAGTTTGTTAACATTATCACTGGCATAGCGGTCAATTTCACTGAGCCACTGCTTCACATTATTGAAGCTATCTTCATCTGTCACGTCATAAACAATCTGTGAAAGGAACCAGTCAGAGAAGAGTGCAACAAAATCCCCACAAAGATAGGGAACCTTCTACGTTTAAAATCTTAAGCTAAGAAAACCACCACCTACAATGATTCCATGTGCTCCACGATAGTAGCTACTAGTAATTGTCCTGAATCGTTCTTGTCCAGCAGTATCCCACTACAATAGTAAACCAAGTAAGAAAAGCTCAGTCAATACAATCAAGACTTTCAGTGATACTCAGAATCTCATATTGAGTAGTGATACAACATCTTAGAAAAAAATGGATCTTCAAAATTAATATAGAAATGAACAACAACAGACACCTCAAAAGATTAAACATATATCACAAGCTTACTGAAATATAACATTAGCAACTAAAAAAGCAATATCAAGACAATCAGATACATACAATCTGTAGTTTAATTGTCTTCCCATCCTGCTCAACAGTGCGAATTTTCTGCACAAAGTAAAATGTAATGATCAGTTGAGCAACAGTCTCAAATGAGTTCAAGTTAAAAAGGTGTTATATTTACTCACAAAATCAACTCCGATGGTGCTTATGTAGCTCTCAATGTATGAATCATCCTGTAGCGCAGCATTGAAATCATCATCAAAGGTAGTAATTTAAAAAATAGTATTGAGCATTTGTGTACCGTCTCCAAGACAAAACAACATGAAAAATAAAGCATTAAGGTTATAGTCTTCCGCACATAAGGTCACTTCACACGTACTTTACATAACCACACAAGACCATTTAACTGCACACCATATTTTCACTTAGAAAGACCAATGAGAATACCAAGGGAGAAGAACTCGACAGGTTAAAGGGGATGCCCACCCAAAGTAAACCAAAACCAATAATAGAGAATATGCGGGTAACTACTTTTAAGTAAGATGTTAATGTCCATTTCAAATAAGTTTACTCAAAGGATGTAAATCTGTTGGGTAGGAGAGAGAATATAAACTGTATAAGGAGGTGAAAAACGCGGTAAACAAGTAGAAGGAAACAACACAACAACTACGATATAAAATTAAAAAAAGAGTAGATAACTTACAGCAAATCTTAGAAGGAGGCACGATTTACCAACACCAGAGTCTCCAATTAGGAGGAGTTTGAACAGATAGTCACTGCATAAATAACAGCATCACATGAAATTTCTCATTTAAATTAGACCGATAATCAGCCGTAAAATCTCACCTCAAAGATCAACTAAGACCATTAAAATCATACACAGACAACAAATGATCGACCACTTGCTCCTTTAATTAAAGTTAAAGAAATATATAAATACAAACAAAAATCGTTACATTCTAATTTCAAATCTGGCACATTAGGTTACGAACAAAATATCATCCAGCAATTGTTAATCAGTAATAGTTTTAGTACCCCTCCCAGATTAATTATAGCATGATGATCCCCGTATAAAAATTATAGTCCAAATTATTCAAACCATGAATCCATTTTATTGGATCTAAAATCACTAGAAAATACAAACACCCTATCTATATATTTTTTTTTTTCAATTCACTCTTATTTCTCAGGTATCCTGATCAAGAGCCAGAGACTAATTCCTCAGTGTAAGAGATTGACAACTTTCGAGAAATTCTTCCACACGCATAGACATATATGAGATCATAGCCGCTTGATCACATGATCTCACATGAGGTAAATTAATTTTCAATTCATTCAAATCACATGCAGATACATATGTTTCTAATATTTGTCAAAAAATAAAAAATAAACCAACCACAAACCAGAAAAATCGATCCAATCTAGGGTTAACAAACAAAAAATGGAAACCCAGAAACCAGCCCATTCAAACAAAATTGGGCACATCCACAGACACCCTCTTGAAAAACAATAACAAAAGGATCAAATTGTTAGCGCAATCAGGAGGGAGAAACGAAACATACTACTCGGGATTCATATCGGGGAAGCGGCGAAGTCGCCGGAAAATGGAATGTTATGGGCGGAGAAGAGGGAGATCCGGTAATCGACGGAAGGCACCAATTCGATGAAGAAAACGTTGGTTTGGGTTGAGAAGAATGAAATGAAAAAGGGATTTTTTAGTTTTTGGTTTGATTTGGGTGCTTTTGAATGGAAATCGTGTGGACCACAGATGAAGGAAGGCTATACGGTGTCGTATTTGGATTTGTTGTTTTTTAAGTTTGGTTTTTATTTGAGGGATGCGTTTGACCATTCACACATGGCAACCGTTGACGCGCTTCCATCAAATTGAATTAATTATTTAAAATAACAACTTAATATAATATTTAAACCACGGTGTATATTATTTTTTAAAAGTTAGATATGTTCTCGATCTTTATATTTAAAAACAGTTTAACATGTTAAAAAATAAATTATAATTAAAAATACATTTTTATTACATTAAATAATATAATTTACTTATTTTTATGAAGAATTAATTAAAAAATATAAAAAATGAAAAACAATTTATGTTATATTCTAATTTTTGTATATAAATTAAAAAAATGTAATTAATTAAAAATTTAAATTAAGATATAAAAGAAAATAGTTGTATACTGTTGGATGTTGAAAAGTATAATTATGTATGTTGAATTTGTTAATCTGACTTAAAACTACTTATGTTCACATGTCATTAATTAGCTCAATATTTTGTGTACGTAGAAATGGCTTCTTTATTGTATCCTTAAATGTTACACTATTGAATTATTATATAGGCTTACATTTTTGTAGTAAATTGAATGTCACACATAGATGTTTTATGTGTTTTGCTTTTGTAAGTTATTGTGACTTTTTGTTGTGGGATTATCGTTTGTGTTTTTTATTTTATTTATGTAAGTTATTTTTTGGAAGCTTAAACGAATTATATTGCTACATTTTATTTTCCCTTTTTATATATTACTTTGTGTATTGGTTGAAACAATCAAATTGCCTTATTTGATTTATTTGTTTTTACTAATAAAAATATTTAAATTTTTATATACATATGTTTTAACATAAGATATATAATATAGACGTTTTTGTAATAAGACTTGAGTGTTAATCTAAGTAGTCAAATTTAAAACAATTATACTTTGATTAATAAAATAATAATATATTTGTTTTCATGAGTATTTACTCAAAAGTGAAATAGATAGTATAAATAGAATAAACTTAATTATAAAAGTATTGATGAAAATTTTGTAAACCGAAAAGTATCCATCACTAATAATATTTATGACAGATCCATTATTAATGGAAATTTATACTTATGTACATTATGACCATAAAATATTGATCTCATATTTAGAATTAAGGTTATTGATGAAATACATTTTACCGAAGAATTATTATCCATCAATAAATATGACATTTTTTTAGTGTGTGTACTTTGTTAAATTAGAAGTGATAAGGTACAATACTTATAATTCATTGTGATTAGTGGAAACCTTTATAAATTGCAATTGAGAACTTGACGTAACTTGAATTTGGATGAACCAATATTAATCAATTATATATTACTTTTTCTACTACAGTCTCTCCAAACACAACACGAGTATCAATGTCCTTAGGTATCATAAGTATCAGCCTCAACCTCTTTAGTTGGGCCTCTTATTCTTCACCTTGTGAAGTCAATAAACGACTTTGAACCATCCTTTTGTTGGGATTTTCTTTATTACAATATTTTTGTATTCTTAATTTAAAAGAGTGATCGAGGCGGGTTAACAAGAAGTGGTTTGTGTACTCGTGATAATAAGGAAATATGTGATACTCATGCTATGAATTATGAAGGATCCGAGAAAGTGTAGCACAACAAGATAAGTCTTTTAAATCCTCACTATGGTTTTTTTTTAGTATGGAGGGGAATGAGAGCATACAAACAACGATTTGCAAGTTACAAGTCATTATCAATTAGTTGAGATCACTATGAAGAATCATTGATAGTTTATATATTATTGATATGATTTAAGAACACTTTCCCTTAATGAAGAGTGCAAGAAACAATCATTTGTCATTTAAAGAATCTTGATGTTGTCTTTGGATGAACTCATACAAATTCTCAAATTATATGAAAAAGTTTAACAATGAGACACTCAAAGGAGTAAAGGCAAGTCCATCATCCTCATTGTTCAAAAGGCTAAAAAATTTAATCTAATAAAGGAAGTTGAGGTAGCAAACAACATATTATGCATTTCTTCTTTTCGCAACTTCAAGAGAATGCTCAAAAGGCTTGATGAATATGGAAAGGGTACGATATTCAACCCTAAGGAATATAAGGACCGTGAGGAAAATGTGGTTTTCTATGATTGTAAAAAGTTAAGATACTTCATATTAGAATGTATTGAACAACACAACAACAAGAAGAAAAGTTTTATTTTAGAAAACCTTGATTCCTCTAACTCAAATGTTGAAAATGATGAAGCTCATATACGTCTCATGGCAGATATTGCATACAATATATCAAATGGTGACTTTAATGAAGAGGTGTATTTTAATGATATTCAATTTATTACTCAATCTTATTATGAAGTTATATCTAATACTTCCATAGTTACAATAGTTTTCAAAAATATTAAAAGTAATTTTCAAAGTCTTTAAAGAAAATCTTGAGCTCAATAATGAGAATTAAAAATCATGTTCAGAGAACCCAAACTTGTTATAAAAACTTGAAACTTGAAACTCTCAACACAAAGTTTGAAAAATTAAAGAGAGTAGTTACGAAAACTAAAATTGTTGGAATAAGCTTTGAAGAAGAAGACGCAAGCAAAACTATAAATTATATGGTATTTGAAAAGACTTTACTGAGAAAAGTCATATTCCAATCAATTATTTATGTCTCGATCTTTTTATAAAAATATCAAAGAGACCATACGATAAAATATGATCAAATTTGAAGAAAAACCTCATTACAAGGCACTTGCATAATTTTATAGTACACTGTTTAGTGACATTCCTAAGAAGCAATCACACATATCAACTAATGTGAAATGACCCAATACTTTGTGGATACCTCAAAATAATATAATTCCTCTTGTAAGTATTCTCAATGCAAGACCCAATCTTGGAACCTCGACAATGGATGTTCACGACATATGGTAGACAAAATGTATATGTTCCAAAGTTGAGATGCAAGTAAGAGGCAATGTAATAGTTGGAGGAAACCAACATGGAAGGATAATTTGAGTTGATTGGATATGTATGAAACATTTACTCTACATTGAAAAAGTATTTTTAGTAGATGGTATGAAACATACCCTACTTAGCATAAGCTAATTGTGACAATTAGTGAAACGTTGCTTTTAACAAAGACTGATTTGTATGGTCATAATATGTTTTTCCTTATGAGAATCAAAGAAGATCGTTGGATTTAACATAAAAAGTGTGGAAATGCTAGCTTGATATTACTTTCCAATATGTAAAAAGCACAACCTTGTAAAGGGATTGCAGGTATTCAAATTCAATATTCTATGTGATAAGAACATGATTTTTTTTTTGTGTATAACAATTATATAAGCGTGAAATCATTGTAGAGAAATGCTTAGCTATAAATTTTTAGGCAAAGAATTTGAAAATTATACAAAAGTGTTGCATATAGACAAACGAAACCTCCACGTAAGATGTTCAAAAAGTCTTTGATGATATCTGTTGAAGTCTTATAAGAAAATAAAATATGAACATCTTAAACACAAGTTATATGTCACCAACGAATGATGTATCTTTTGATAAAAGAATATCTAAATGAAACAAGTTGACCAAAAGCACATCCCCAAGATGATTATGACACAATGCACACAATCAAAGTTCATATGATTGAAATGGTGTTATGAGAAGTACAAAGAGTTGGTTCTCAAGTGAGTATTCACTAAAGTCTCACATCAAGTAATATGAAGAAGAGAACAATAGAAAAGTACTATAAAAATAAAGAATTGTTTTTAGAGTTGTCACCATAACTCAATAAGTCTCTTTTGGGTGTATGAGGAACTTGGGTAGTTGTGTGTCATTGAAGGATTTGTAGTTTTGTCCATAAAAAATTGTATGAAGGTTTGTAAGTTTTGCCCGAAAAATTGCATTTTTTATTGAGTATTTGAGAATGTAGGCTTTGAGGTGCCAAATCACGTTAAATTTTCTATGTGTTTTAATTTATTTATTTTTGCTCTTATTTGTGGATGTGCTTCCACTTGAAAATATTATTTTCAAGTGCGTGATTCTCAACACAAAGAATTAATAAAGAAAAATATTTTCCTCTTTACTAGTACAATAATCAAAGATGTTAATATTAGTTCAAGCATGATTGCTTAAAGTGTTGACATAAGGCAAACCACAACATGCAATCTTCATCATTTTGGTTTAAGATGTCTATAAAAGGGAAGCTTCTCCATGCAAATCAAACTAATGATTCAATATACATTTATGTCACACATAAATGTTGCATGCAAAATATTTCTTCAATCTACTGAGTACTTTAAATATTTTTGTGTCTTGTAGACATAACATGATACTTATTTGTAAATCTTTTACTATTTTGAAGTTAAGACTCAACAAGGAGTGTATTTTTGTAATATTCTTTTAAGAGAGATTTTTTTCCTTACAAAACAACTTTGTCATTATATTGTTTGAAAAAACTGTGTAAGAATTCTAAACACCTTGTACTTTATACATAGAAATAATGATAGTTAGAATAATCTTTATATACTTAAATATATTTTTCACTAGGTGATTTTATGAATTTAATTATTATATATATACATATAATATAATATAATATAATATAATATAATATAATATAATATATATATATATATATATATATATATATTTTGTAAAGAAGAATTAAAGTCAATATTGAAGTGAACTAATATAAATAAATGTTAATGCTTCTTACTGTTCACCATCTCCTTTGGAAGACTTTCGTAAGCTAGTTTTGAAATCCTTTCAAAAACAATATAAAACCTTTAAATGTATAAATGATTAAACTTGCAAAATTCTGCAAAACATATTTAGAATTCTAGTCCAACCTTCATGTTATAGAGTTTATGTAAAAGTGTTTCCAATTTAATTTCACTTTATTTTTTTATTTTTTTAATTTAACAAATTCATTAATGTAAAGATTGAGTCATATGATTTAATTTTAAAACTTTTGAAATCTTAAACTTAACCTGTTAACTCGTTGATATAATATCTTATTATAGAGTTATTTACACACACACATATATATATATATATATATATATATATATATATATATATATATATATATATATATATATATATATATATATATAAAAAAAAATATTAGATCGTATATTATAACATTACATATTTGATTTTACAATCTTTCCGACATTCAAAATCATATTTTACGTATGCATTTATAACATGATAATTCTCCAAAACACTTATAAGAAAGAAAAGAAATAAACTTTTCTCTTTAACTAAAATTAAACGACTAATTTGTAGAAATCTCATCATATTAATTTATTTAAAAATATTATTTGTAATTCAAGGATTAGTTCATAGAAAACTCTTTTTCTTTCTTTACTTTTCATTTTCTTCTCCCATATGTTTAACACGAGTTTTGTAAAAAATAGGAAGAAAATTATATCTAATTACGTAACAAATTGTGTGCACAAAATTTAATAAGAGTTTTAAATTTTCATTACATTAGTAATTCATTAAAACTCTAAAATATTTAAATGTAGGATATTTTTCTAGGTTAACATGAAACTCCTGCTAGTTACATATCACTTGAGTAATAATTTTAAGAAATTGATTGAGATAATTTTTTTTTCATAAACTATTATTATTATTATTTTTTTAAATTCAGAAAAAAAAAGCCAAAAATAAAAGTGCTTATGAACTTAACTTCCACTTGTTACACACAGACAGCACCACCAAATGTTATCTATAACGGATAGGATAGGAATAGCAAAACTGTGACTCTAAATTCTGCAGAGTCTGAGTCTTCGCCGGAAAATGGCTTCTGTGTTCCTCACAACCGCTACAACCGCCACAACCCCAAGCTCTCTTTCCTTCACCTCATCCTCCATTTTTCTCTCTTCACACCAATTCCACATTCACAAATTTAACTTTCCAATTCAGCCCCTCAAATCCACCACCACCTCCTTCTCAATCTCCTGCAAGGCTTCTCCCATTCCCGTTCTTAATTTCTCCGGCGAGAAGGTCGGCGAGTCCTTCCTCGACCTCCGCTCCGCACCGCCCTCAACCGCACGCGCCGTAGTCCACCGTGCCATCGTCACTGACCTCCAGAACAAGCGCCGCGGAACGGCCTCCACGCTCACTCGCGCCGAGGTCAGCGGCGGAGGTCGGAAGCCCTACCCGCAGAAGAAGACCGGACGCGCGCGCCGTGGCTCCAACCGGACGCCGCTCCGGCCTGGTGGAGGCGTCATATTCGGGCCCAAGCCGCGCGACTGGAGCGTGAAGATTAACCGCAAGGAGAAGAGGCTCGCGATCTCCACTGCGGTGGCCAGCGCCGCGTCGAGCGCTGTCGTGGTGGAGGACTTCGGGGCGGAGTTCGCGGAAAAGCCAAGGACGAGAGAGTTCATAGCGGCGATGAAGCGGTGGGGGCTGGACCCGAAGGAGAAGGCGATGTTCCTGATGACGGAGGTGCCGGAGAACGTGAGGTTGTCGAGCAGGAACATTGGGACTCTGAAGATGCACACGCCCAGGACGCTGAATTTGTTCGACATTCTGGATGCGGAAAAGCTCGTTCTCACGCAGGGTGCGGTGGATTATTTAAACCAGAGGTATGGGGCTGATTACTTGGGGAGTGATGATGAAGATGAAGAAGAAGAAGATGATTATGAGGGTGGCGAAGAAGGTGTGGTGGATGGTGAAGAAGGTAAATCATTGGTGTTATTAACCTGATGAATTATTCTTGTTAGTCCACATTAAAATAACTATTCATACAACAGTATTTAGAGATCTTACAAGTGTTTGTAGAGAAGTTTTGAAACCTCAATAGTAGTTAATGATGATGAAGTAGTTGTTGTTGCTTGACTTGATTGCAATTGCATAGTTGGTTTTAGTTTCCTATGATGGTATAGAATAGCAGTTTGCACCCACAACTGCTATTACAATTTGTTAGGCTTATGCAACTGCATTGCGATCACAGTTACAGATAAGGTTCTAGATTGTGGTCAAGGTTGCGGTTTTGTTGTGGTTCTTGATATCATAGAAAATTTTGGACAAGTGGGACTGAAGTGGTTGAAATAGTGGTTGTGGAGACTCCATAGGTCGTGATGTTGCAAGTGTTATTGCGGTTGAGGACTTTTTTAAAATTTAAAACCTTGGTTGTATTGCATTTCTTCTGTTAGTGGATTGTGAAGAAAGTAATGGTTGATTTTATAACTGTTATAAATTATAGGAGAAAGATTTGTTTTAGGTCTATTAAGTTTCGGTTAAAATTGGTGAGTTCTTAAATTTTTAGAATAATAATAATCAGTCCTCACATTTTAATAAGTTAATTTTCATTACTCCCTCTAGTATTCAAAGTTCAATAAAGAAGACTAAATTCACCAATTATAAAAAAAGAATGAGAAACAAAAATCATTGTTCTTAAAATACATGGACCGAAACTAATTTATTATAGTAATGAATGATGATGTTGCTGGTGTTCTTTGGCTAGATTGTGATTACATAGTTAGTCTTGGTTTCCTATGATAGTTTCAAATTGCTGTTTTTGAGGTTTATGGTGCCTTGCAACAAGGTTGCTGCCAAGGTTTTAAATTATGGTCAGTGTTCTAGTTTATGAAGAAATGTAGTTGATGTGGCTGCAATTGCAGTTGTGACGACCCCAGAAATCTTGATGTTGCAGTTGCAATTGTGACTGTTATTTTAAAACCTTGGTGGTGTAGCTGCATTTGGGCTGCTGGTTTCCAAGGAAGTATGGAGACTTCAAACTACATTTGTGTTGGACATGAATTCATGCTGGATGTTTCATGGACACTATGTCAATAGAGATGAGAATATCACCATTATTAGATAAGCTGTAGTAGTTTGTGTATAAAGTTCTCCACAAGTACTTTTAGGGAAATAAAATAAGAAGGAAAAATTAAATGAACTTAATTTGATTTGTGTTTTGTGTTAATTTTATGTTTGTGTTATGGCCATGTCATATCTGTAGTTGGTTTCCCGTAGTGTTTTACCCCATTCTAGTTGGGTTGACATGATATGTGTGGGAAACTCGGTTACCTGTCGATTGTATATTGTGATGCATTTGATAAACATGTTTGATGCCTGACATGCCAACAATTTTGTGCCTATTGGAAACTGAGACTTATATTGCAGGCAATGTGAATTTTGCCACTATTGATAATCATTTTATGTTGTGTGGTGTTCATGTTTCTGCATTTTTTATTGCTGAGAAGACTCTGATATTGCTTTTAAAAATATTCTCCTGGAAAAGTGTCTCACCTATATTTGAAGTCATTGCTCACCATTACTTGGATTCAAGTTACATTTTGTTTTTACAAAATTATCGTGTCGGGCCATTGAAAAGATTTGAAGTCAATGCATTTCAGTATAGTTGCTTAAATCTCAGTTTGATAGTCGTTCAGTCTTGAGGATTTGTACACGTTTCACTGCACATTCATTAATCAACCGAGGATGTACTTTGTGTTACAAATAATGTTTGTAAAAAGAGCTAATGATGTGTCTGAGTGAAAGGTTTCTGATCTTATTTGCTTTATATTTGTGATACAGGACCTGCTACAGAGGATAGTGATGTGGTGAATTGAGGATTTAAAGTCTTCTTTGAGCCATTTTATAGAGGAAATTGCTGATGCGGGGAATTGAAGGTCTAATGTCTTATTTGTTCCAATTTATGTCTCTTCCCTTTCCATCTCGTAGGGATCCTTTATCCTGTAAGGATATTTACTTTTGCCCTATTTATAATCAATTGTTTTGTATAATTTTTTTTGCATGCTGTTTCTCTCTTCCTAGGAAATTATTTTCTTTTAATATATTGAAGGCTACTGACAGATTAAGTCATTCTTAGAATCGTAATACATTGATAACTAGTACATGTACATGTGCATGTTTTTTTTTGTCTGTCCCTTACTCCTGCTCTTTCAAATATTTGTTCTGCCACTGTTGAAGCTGATAACTTTCTGCCATGTTCAACTGCAATGATGTTTTATGTAATTCTTGTCAAAATTCTAAATATTATAGGCTTTAGTTTCACTTTTATTTCATTATTCTTGTATTTTGTTGTGTGTAGATTTGTAGGTGATAGAGTGTGTCGGTGACTTGTAGCATGAAAAGAGGAAGCTTATATTATCCAAATCAATAAATGAGAAGAGAAGAGAATGGTTGGTCTAGGAGAGTAAGAATGAGTTGGGTGAGAGAAAACTAGGAACCCAAATTTCACTTGGTTCAAACTTTTTAATTGTTGAGAAATATGTGATATTCATAGTTATTTACTTATAAATTAAATAGAAATTAAGCAAGTGTAGATGTAAAAATAAATCCTACAATTTTTTTATGTATACAATTTTAAAATTTATTTTGTAATCATACACATGATTATTAAAATAATTATAGTAATAACAATAGCGATAAAAAAAGTAGGGATAGTATTCCTTATAATTTATTTTTTTATAAATGATTACTTTTCTTTGATTTATTATTTACCAATATAATTACTATATTTATAAACATTTTAATTATTACATTTGTTGTTCACAAATCAATAATTTAAATTATATAAAACACTCACCACTATTTTTTTTCTATTTTTTTCTTTACTTTTTAATGAAACTTTCCAAATAAATATTACAAAAATAAATTATTTCAAAATTATAAATGCTAATGTTGTTAACCATTTTTTCTTGTTTACGTATTTTCTAGATAATTATTACTTAAAATATACTTTTGAAATAATTATTTTCAAAATTATTATATTCTATAATTATTTTTTAAATAACATTAAAAAAATGTTTTGCAAATAAATTTTTTGGAAAAATTATTTTTAAAAATTTAAAATTGTAAATTCTCCTTCCTTCAGTTTTAAATAATAAAACTTTCTATCAAAATTTGGAGTAATATTTTTAGTAAACTTACACTCGATCAAGTTTAGGAATCGATTTTCCAAAAATTGAATTATGAACTGTTACAATAGATATTCCTATTTAAGTAATTATTAAGCATGTATGCTATTGGGTGAAATAAAATAAAAATTTGTTATTTTGAAAAAGAAAAAAATTACAATGAGAGCTCTGGCAAAAGGGGAAACCAACACGAAGCTCCAATTTCAAAATTTTTCCAATTAGATGCAAAGCAAAAGATTTTGACTATGTTCAAGTCAAAATTAATAAATAAATTCATAATAAATGACAGTTTGCAATTGACTGATAGTGCAAAGCTGATTTGCATGGTCATGATATATCCTATTTTATGTTTTAAAAGGGACACTAATAAAAAAAATATTTGCTTTAATTCAGAATACCTTAAAATAAAGGGTTAAATATATTTTTGTCCCTCAAGTTTCAATGAATTTTAAAATTAGTCTCTCTTAGAAACTTTATATCAATTTAGTCATTTCTCTTTAGAAATGCGTGGATTTAGTCATTCTTACTAAATTTTATTAAGTTTATTTGACATTTTAAACGCATTGTATGATAATATTTGAGTTAACATTAAAGCCAAAATGCGTCAAATGGTGTAAACAATTAAATACTAGGCTTAAATAGTCATTTGGTCCTAGTTTTGGTCAACTTTTTTCACTTTGGTCATACTTTTGAAATTGTTTTCAATTTGGTCATACCTTTCGTTAAATGTTTTCAATTAAATCATTTTCCTTAACTCCGTCTAAATGGTTAACGGAATAGTGGCCAACGTGGTTCTTTTTTGTGACGTGGAGCACTGTTCAGTGACGTGTCTGTTAATTTACTATGCTGACCATTTAATTGTAATTGCAACATTTAGGGTTTAAGGTATTGAATGGGGTTTAGGGTTTTGTTTGTAGAATTGGGGATTTGTTCGTCGATTTGAGGATATCCTACAATTGCCCCTTTCAGATCAATTTCTGCCATCCAATATTGACGCTAATCTTTGAAGAATCGTTCGTGGAGGGTTGAAGGTGTTCATCGCAGAGGTAGGTTTTGGTTTAGGGTTTGATTTTTGCTGACTATTGTTTGGGATTAGTGTTAATGATTAAGGTTAATGATTAAGGTTAATGATTGCGCACCACTATAATGTCTCTACAATCGCAAATTGGGGGTAAGCCTGAAACCCTAGAACCACCATGGCATGAATTCCAAGTTCGGTGAACCCAGCTATTGTAAGAAGAGGAAGATGTCCCACGAGACATTCCTATTCAGCTGAAGATGGATGGAAGACAACCACATTTCAAAATCACACAAACCCTAACTTTCAATTATAACATCTAGTCTATGCATACAGTGAAAACGAACACGTCACTGAACAACAATCCACGTCACAGAAAAAGACCACGCTGACCACTGTTCCGTTAACAATTTAGACGGAGTTAAGGAAAAGGAGTTAATTGAACAAATTTAACGAAAGATAGGACCAAATTGAAAACAATTTCAAAAGTAGGACCAAAGTAAAAAAAGTTGACCAAAACTAGGACCAAATGACTATTTAAGCCTAAATACTATCATGAAATGTGCTTGAAACGTCAAATAAATTTAATAAAATTTGGTTAAAAGGACTAAATTTACGTATTTTTTAAGATGAATGACTAAATTTGTCAAAAGTTTTGAAGATAAACTAATTCTAAATTTCACTGAAACTTGAGACCAAAAACATATTTAATCCTAAAATAAAAATAAACAAAAATCCGTTTATATTTATGAAAAGTAAAAATATAATAACAACCATGCATTAATATACGATGATTAATTATGGCAATAATTAGGTCAAACTTACTTTTTTTTACAAGAGCATAACAATTTAAATATTTTCCAATCAAAATAAACCATTGATTGGATATGATCTTATTTTCCTTGATATGAGATAAAGACATAACCAAACTTGCATTCTATTTTTTCCTTTGAGACCTATTTTCACAACCTTACTTTTTTGGATTCATGCATGTGTGTGATGTGTGTGTATTCATTCATCATATTTATATTTATTAATAGAAGTGTGTAGTGTGGTCCTACAATGCTGCCTTCATCATTCCCTTAGAGCTGTCAAATTCTCAACCTACTCCTACTTGCTTTCTACTTTTCATTTCAAAATTGTTTTTTTTTTCTTTTTTAAACATAAAACTTTCTTATGTGCTTATCCATCTTTTCTTTTCATTGTTAAATAACCTTTTGACTTTTTCTTTTATGTACTTTCATTACTACTTACTTTAACCTATATCAACACAAAAAATAATTAATATTCTCCTTTATTACATCACATCACGTAATTATTATTGTTATTTTGTTTCTATATTTATAACGATTCAATGTTCGTTCTTCATTTATATCTGATTGATTATGGTCTATATATTTTTTTAAAAAAAAGTTCAATATGATTTCTTATATTAGATTAATGTTAGCGTTATTTCTCTCATTTTATCTCTAAGATCAGACAAATAAATAAGTAAAAAAGTGAAAGATTATATTAGCAATGTTTTGTATATACCTTGATCTCAAGGAGAATTATTTTTTGTCGTTATTCCAAACTAATCTCCATAACATGATGTAAAGTATCTTAGTATTAGGTGGCAATAACTACCACTAATTAATTAAAATAAATAAATAATGTTTAAGCATGGTGGTTTAGGTATATACAATTATCCCACGTTCGTAGTTCTTGCTTTGTTTATGTTGCTTCACATGTTTGGTAACTTTTGTGTGTTCAGCTGGAGTAAATAATGAGATAAATTAATTATATATTTATATATATTATTGAAAACATATACATTAGCTTGCTCATCAATTTTAAATTGCTTTCCAAAAATATGAAGTTTATTAAAGAAAAAACATTTTCAATGGTCGATAAATAAAATTGAAAAAGTAAAGTTTTGCATGTTTTTCACTAAAATTGAGTTGTTTTCATAATTTTGTTGTATAAATTCTAAAATGTTGCTTGCATAATTAGACAATGTAAGCACACCCATGTATAACAATATTACAACAGTTTGTAGAATCAAAAGTTAGGATAAGATAAATTATGTAATAGTACATATTTAGTTATTTGCTGATAAAAGAAAATATATTTAATGAAAGAATTAAAATATTTTAAATAGGTTGAGTAGATATATTTTGAAGTTTTATGCAAAAGATTAAAATAATGCATACGCTTCCACATGGCAAGATTATAATAATTTGACTCAGATTTGGTCATCATAACACACACAAATATGTTCTAAAAGCTTGCAATGTGAGGATTGAAAAAAAAAATGGAAAAAAATTGGGAAAAAAATAAAAAATAGAGAATATGTTGACAATTCTTTGCTTCTGTCCTAGTTATTCCCTTCGCTAGAAACAATCATTCAGAACAATAAAATTCATTTCTATAATTTAAAAGAATATATATATATATATATATATATATATATATATATATATATATTTTTTGTTCCCTTCAAAAGAATAATACATTAAAAAGCTATTAATATTTCTTTAAAGTTTTGTTTGGTGAAAAAGGGAAGTAAGTTGATGGAAATAAAATGGACGAGTTAAAATAAAATAAAATGAAATTGAAAAAAAAAATTAAAAATTAAAAAAGTGAGAAAAATAAGGGAAAAATTATGTAAAACAATGGTTTAGAATTATTTAAAGTAGGTGAAGATGGTGACTGCAATCTAAAAGTTGACAACCACGAATATAAAGTTGATGTATATATATACATACAATTGGCATTACTATGGCATGATGGTGATGCATAATTAACAATTTTTCTACGTTAATGCCTGCCTCTGTTAATTCCTGTTTTATAGAATATTGAACCTTTGGTTTGAATATTCAACTCTCACAACATTTCCAGCAACATAGCATGTGCTTTTATCCCTTAGATATCGGTTTATATCCCTTTTTATGTTCAAAATCTCATATAAGATAATTTTACATTATTTAAAAAGATTAAATATGTTTTTAGTTTGTGAATTTTGAAATTAATCTATTTCAAAACTTTAGATTAATTTAGTCATTCATTTCTCGAAATATGTGAATCTAGTCCTTTTAATCAAATTTTGTTAGGTTTATTTAACGTTTCGTATATATTTCAAGATTGTATTTGAGTTGTTTATACTGTTTGACACATTTTTACTTTAGTGTTAAGTCAAATACTATTATGAAATGCGTTTGAAATGTCAAATAAACCTAACAAAATTTGATTAAAAGGACTAAATCCACATATTTTGAAAGATGAAGGACTAAATTGGTCCAAAATTTCAAAATGGACTAATTTTAAGATTCACTAAAAATTAAGAAACCAAAAACATATTTAATCCTATTTAAAAGATCAAAAATCTTATTGAATTATGTTTAAAGTCGGTTTTCTAATATAGTATCACAACTACTTAAAAATTTTTAAATAAAATTTATTGTTTGTTGAATTCTATTATATCATAAGTTATCAAACCAACCATAATGTTTTGTTTCACACTAAAGAAAACCAATGAAAAATATATTGACATGATGAGAGGAATCGGTAATCTTACATCAATCATAAATAAAATGAATATATATTGTATATAAGTGCATACAAGCACAACATATTTTATAAGGTTAAATTAAATTTAATTGTATAATATTTTAATTTTGAACATAAACAACAATAAGTTAGTTAATTAATGATGTTGTTCCAAACATTCTAGTATTGTGCTAACTTAGAAATTTATATATGCTCCACTTAAACTAAATTAATATATTATATATGTAGTTTTATCTGTCATAATTCTCAAATTTCACCATGTTTCCTTCATAGACCAGCTATGCCAGTTTCCAATTTGAGATTTGTACGTTAGCTTCCAAGAAGAAATTATGGGAAAAGAATCTGAATGCATTAGGTAGAAGAAAGAGGGTGACAGAGTCAATAACCACTCACTATTTTATCCACATATATAGTTATACAAAGTTGGTGACACAGTAAGTAAATGGAGTTGGTGTTATATATATAACCCTCCTCGCACACCATTTTCTTGTCACTGCCAAAGCTTCCTCCAATCACAACCTTAAACCTTAAACCTTCTTCTTCTTCTCAGAAAATAGACATGGCTAAAGCAATTGCAGCTTCTTTCTTGCTTCTGATGCTGGCTTTTCCCACTGTCTTCGCTGTTGACTATGATGTTGGTGACACCAGTGGATGGGCCTCAGGGGTTGATTACACCAATTGGGTCTCTGGCAAAACTTTCAAAGTCGGTGATAATTTGGGTAAGCAGTTTAAATATTCCTTCTTCTTTTCACACATATTTCGTTTAAGATTGTATAAATATTTCTTCCTCTTTCCACACATATCGTCTAAAACGGTTTAAATACTCTTTCTTCCTTTCACGTAGAATAATTTATATTGATAGTTAAGATTTGGGTTAAATATATTTTTGATCCGTTAACTTTAAGTGAATTTTAAAATTAGTTCCTTTCGAAATTTTGGACCAATTTAGTCTTTCATCTTTCGAAATATGTGGATTTAGTATTTTAATCAAATTTTGTTAGATTTATTTGATGTTTCGTACACATTTCAGGATTGTATTTTGTATTTAAGTTGTTTATCTTGTTTGACATATTTTTGCTTTAACCATAAATCAAATACTATTTAAAACGCGTTTAAAATGTCAAATAAAAACAAAATTTAATTAAAATGACTAAATTTACGTATTTCAAAAGATGAAGGACTAAATTGATTCAAAATTTCGAAATAATGGACTAATTCCAAAATTCACAGTTAAGAAACAAAATCATATTTAACCCAATAATTTATCATGATAGTTAAGATTTTTATCATGCTAAAGCTAACTAATTTGTGATGTCTTATGTTGAAAAAAACAGTGTTCAAGTATGATTCGAGCCATGAAGTTGATGAGGTTAACGAGAATGGCTACAGCAGTTGCAGTTCAAGCAACCTCATCAAGAACCACAATGATGGAAACAGCAAGATTGCATTGTCTTCAACCGGAAACAGGTACTTCATATGCCCAAGGCCAGGGCACTGTGCCGGAGGAATGAAGCTTCAGATCAATGTGGTGGCCGCCAACTCCACCACCCCTTCGACCCCTTCAACACCTTCTTCTCCGCCGTCTGAGTCAGGTTCTCCTTCCACCACCAACACCACTTCACCGCCGTCAAAGCCTAACGGAGCGGTGGGAGTTTCCGGCAGCATTGGGCTTCTGGCGGCTGCTTCGGCGGTTGTTCTTGGTTTCATGGGCTAGGGAAGAGACAGTGCTGTTTTTTCATCTTTATTCATCGATATGTTTTTTTTTTTTTGAGTTGCTGTGAGCTTCATTTGATTCACATGTTTGCCTCATCTTCTTCATGTCTATCACCCTTTGACTTAAGAAAATGACACATTTCTTCAACTTTTCCTTTCTATTTCATTTAATTATAGGGTTATGTTATGTAATCTTAAAAAATAAAATCATTTTATTCTGCCATCCAATTATAGATATTTATAGTAGTTATTTAGAAAAAAAATAGCAACAATAATTCTGATTAATTGATAAAATCAAATTTTTTATATTAAAAAGATGATTAATTGATAAAAATGGGATAAAAATTACATAATAAAATTATAAATAAATTTTTATTTTAGAAAATAAAATAATCAAATTCATAATTGCGTTTGCATTCATTATAATTAATCATTTATTGTTCTGATTAAATTGATTAAAATTGATTTTTTAATATAGAATTAGTATGTACGTGTTTGGTTTCTAAAATAATTTAAAGGTAAAATAAAATTCACATTAAATAAAAAATAACTAATTTTTTATTTTACGTTGAAATTAAGCTCGAATCAATCTTCCAACGCCGAATCAAACACATCCATGATTAATTATTTGTTAGTAAATTGTTCTAATCCAATGGGTTGATAAAATGAATAGATAATTTGAATTTTGCGGTTGGAATGATTTATATAGCGAAAAGTTGTGATAAGATTAAAACTTTTTCTTTTCACTTTCTATTATACCTACGATGATGGTGTCGTTTTCTTTATTTTGTTTTGTCATCTTTCAGTTAACAATTATTGACCATGAAACAATTCCAATGCATTTAAGTGGTGGTCGTTTTCACAAGGAAGAAATAAAATAGATATATTTAAAAAAAAACGAGTTTTAAGAAAAAAATGCACTTTCTCCTCTTTTTTTTTTTTTTTTTTTTTTATTTTTGTCCTTTCGTTTAAAATATTTGAACTCATGTGAGCAAATAATCAACTACTACAGTTAAATATTTTGGTGATAAACTAAAGCACCATGTTTTTTTCTTATTAAGAATACAACTGGCATAAACTCATTAACACTTATTTTTTAATTACTACTTATAGATTAAGCCAACCACTACCACTACCACATGCTTATCACTTTCAATATTAGCCTTCGTGTTGAACTTTTATTTGTTGATAATTATTATTTATTTGCCAAAAGCTGAGTGCAATAATATATTCTGTTGACAACCATGAAGTTGGTAGACTTGAAATTTTGTAAATAAAATTTTAAATTCATTTATTGTCAATTAAAAAATATGTTTGATAGAAGAAATCTCACTAAAATCAGTTCGGCAGATACTTTTTAAAATTAACTATAAATAAAATCACATTACAAGAAAATCATTAAATTGGTATTGAACATTAGTATTCAAGTTTTAACTACTTGTAAATTAGTCTCAACACCACACTATTTTGTTTTTACTGTTAAGACTAAAATTTAGTAGGTGTATGAAAAAACTTGTAGATATATTGATATCTTTGTTTAATTAAATATAAAGTTTTATCTTAAAAGTTTATATAGCAACTAATATATAAACTCCAAATTGGAAAGATAATACTATATTCTTGTGGATGAGTAATGGTGCAAATTAAATATTGTTGGTACCTTTATTTTTGGGATTATGTGTATGCATAAAGGCACATTTTCCAAATTTAAAATGGCTTAAAGAAAACTAGATGGATTAGTTAGGTATGGTCAAATTAATTATAAACTCCAATCACACAATATCTCAAAGTGTGGATAACAAGTTTCAAACTCAGAAAATGCATTTCACAAAAGTCATGTGGTCCTACATCATCTACCACTTTTTACCAGTTCCTATATAGTTTATATAATGAGAATTTGCAACTCCTCCACCACCATAACTTAATTAACCTATAATTCTAGGTCTCCCAATATAGATTAAATTTTAATTTACAAGTAAGTTTTTCAATTATGAAGTTTTAATGTCAACACTCAGACTAAAATATTGAAGTTTTATGGGTATTACATGGACATTGGTAAAAGTCTTTGCCGGCAAATTATACTTAGTTAACCTAATCCTAAGATTTACAATATGAATTACATTTTAGTTTACATGTAAGCTTTTCAATTATGGAGTTTTAATGTCAAGATTTCTATAAGACAAGGATGTTAAAGTTTATAGATAGTTACAAAGAAGTTCATAACGACTTTAGTGTAACTTAATTAACCTAACCATAAGACTCATAATATGAAATAAATTTCAATTTACATATTTTTTATCAATAAAAAACTCTCTTTCCTCTCTCTCTCTCTCTCTCTCTCTCTCTCTCTCTCTATATATATATATATATATATATATATATATATATATATATATATATATAAATAAAGAATACAAGGGATATTCAAATTCAATTTATAAAAATTTTAATTTACATGTACTTTTTTATTATAAAGTTTTAATCTCAAGACTTTTCTTGAATAGGAATATTAAAATGGATAGTTAATGAACCACTTTGGGTGTATAATTTAATTTCAACTTATTGTAGTGAAAGTTTTATTTTTTTATAAATTTGTATATTTTTTAATTGAATTTTTATTAAATTCTTATTATTTATTGAATACTTAAAATTTCCATACATTTTAATTGAGTTTTTGTTATTTAGTATTTTTGTTAATTAAATGACAATTTTTAATTGAGTATTTACTAATTAATTACTTTACTGGTTAAATGACGCGATTCTCATCTTTCTTGCTTCATAATCTTGTTTTCTTATTTTCATAGAAAATTGTGTTTAATACAATAATATTATGAAAAAAAAATAGTCACATAAGGAAAACTTTGTTGTTAACCTAAATGAGTTCCTCCTCGAGGAAATATTATATCGGGTGGGTGCAGGAAGAAAACGATAGGGTACAGGAAGTATTTTCCAAATATTAATGGCCCTTCAAGGTCTAAAGGAACAGCCAGAACATCTCACCTAGGACAATTGCTTTCTGCACCCCATCATTTTATTTAAATGCATGTATTGAACTATTCTAACCAATGAAGTTGATGTTGGGAGTAGCAGTGCGATAATGCTTTCAAAAAAGGAAGTCATTATTAAAATTTCCGAAGGAAATAATTACTACATAAAATCCGTTGCGAATACAAGGTTCGTTCAATCTAAAGGGCACCATTTAAGAAACACAGACAAAATTATGATTGAACAATAAACTAAACATATTTTGAAAAATTTTCAAGCTCCATAACAACTACTTAAGCATCCACAAGCTAAAGAAATATCACTACAATACGTAATCAAGGACAACCATCTGTTTACTCTATCAGATAACAAACACAACACAATACATTGTCAAATACTACATAAACTGTACTTGTGATTAATCATCTTCTCTTTCGGGAGGTAATCCACAAGGCAGGAGCATTTTCTGCACCAAAGATAGAATCTGTCATATAACTTATAAGGAAAAGATGATGACTTTGTAAACTACACTAAAGAGAAGGTTAACGGGGTCTGGATTCTCTATTGATTTTTGGTGTTGTCCCTCTGATGGACCTTCAAAATATACTGATATTGGTATATTAAAAAAATTATTAATATATTTTAGAATACCAAAATATTTTGAAAGCACAACAGAGAAACAACACTAAAAATCCAGCAGAGAATCCAAGTTCAGGTTAACATGACAAGAAAAAATTCAGAGAAGGGTCATGCTATAACTACTCTTTAGATAATTGTATATTATACTTCTTGCATGCTAATTACTTTCAGAATTCCAAGGCCACCCCTCGCTCTTGATTGGATTAGGATGAATAAACATGTTGCAGGTTCAGAGACACCACAAAGCTCTGTCCCGCAATGTTTTTCCTACCCCATATCTCCAATTAAGAAGCTTCACATTGCTCAAATGCTACATAATTGTGGTATAGGGTGGTCACTTTTATGAATGTATGTGCTGAAATTATGATGTTTCATTGAGCGAAGGGAGACTATGAATAATACCCTATTCATATTGTGATGTTTTACTGTTTTAACGACACATAAGCACACTAAACCTCCCTTACACAATTATACTAACAAAACACTCCTGATCCTAAAGAGCACATAGCTGCTTAAAGACAGCTTAAACCCCTCTAAGATAAGACTATCTAAGATGTGATGTGGTAAGATATTGTAGATATTCTAGGATAAAAGCAAGATACTGATGGATATTTTTTTATGATATAACATTATGATCCATCATGTTAGATCCACAACCCATATTGGGCCAACACAAAAACTCTACTAAAATAACAGGATAAGCAAACAATAACGGCAGCAGTCAACAACTTCAGCAGAAAAGCATCACAAGTAACAAGTGATTTTCTTTTCACCATTGTCTCAAAAGTCCATAGACAACATGTTTGGCAGAAATTAATATATTTCACTACAAAGAAATGTTAGTAACACACTCTTGTCTATGCTATTGGGCAAAATTAACTTGAGACACTTCAGTTACACCAGTAACTGTTCCCACTCTTCGTTCATGAACTCTTCCAATACATTAGAACACTGAAAAGAAAAGTGTACTGCTAGCATTTATCTTTTACTAAGATGACAGTGAAACAAACTACTGGACATAGATAAAGACCTGACTTAATATCAAAGCTAGAAGACTATTGGGTTTTTATGAAGGAAGACACCAGGAGATTTGTCCCCAATGAGTTGTGAAGAAGATATAAGGGATAAGAGACCAGGACACCATTTCGAATTCAAAATTTTATAACAATGAGTTTACTAGTTCTTTTACTTATATATTAGTCATTTTACTCGGTTTTACCATATGTGTGACTTTCAACTCAGCTTGAACTCTTAACAATCTCTTCAATCTCTTTCTCAGGTGTGAGTCTCTTCACATTGGAACACATAACTCTCTAACACGAGTATCTTAGTGGTAAAAAACCCTTAAACTTTAGGTTCCTTCACCTACTTTATACCATAATTGTCGAGTCATCACCAGAATGAACCATAGGCTCTGCTCTGATACTACTGTCAGTTTTTCTCGGGAGATTCAGTCCTAATATGTTGTGAACAAGCCTATATAAAAGACTATGCCAATAAGTTCATGGGTTCTTTTACTTGTATATTAGTCATTTCACTCATTTTTAGAGTGGGACTTCCAATTCACTTGAACTCTTACCAAAGACAAGACACATCTATTATAAAGCAGAGACAAAAAATGCAACTAAGTTGAAGGGGAAAAAAAATGTCAACAGAGAAAGAAAAATAACCTGCATAAAACTATAGCGTTCCCTTCCAATAGATTCATTTTCAGCAATAGAAAAGTATGCCAGTAAAGGGTAGTGGCCAATGTATGACGCATAGCTATCACGCTGAATGTTCACTGCCCACTCACTGCACACACATTACAAGCAAGAAAAAACAAACAATTGGCAAATAATTTATAAAAAAAAAGAAAAAAAAAACAAAATTGAGAATGGATTTTGGGGAAAAGAATGAGAGCGAAACTGACAATCTGTTCATATCGGCATGACCAGTTCCAACATATTTGGCTTGGAGATGCTCGAGCTGAGAGTTGATGTTAAACCTATCACTGGCCTGCATAAAACGCCCAAATTAATTTTGGTACCCAAATTTCAAAACCCTAATTAACTCTAATTCACCCAGGGATAGGAAAATTGATAAGTAAAATAACAATTGTATTGCGGGATTTGAAAGAAATTGGGAAAAGAGTGTACCTGCATGGTGTGGGATTGATGGGTTGAATTGAGTTGCTATAGACCAAATTACTCTCTCCCAATTCTTAGGGACAGGGAAGAGAGGGTTTTCCAAGCTTTAAGATTTAATGTTTGCTCATCACTTCTTCCTCGTATAGTGTGGTTGGTTTCGATATCCGATATCTTTCGATAATTAAAACTACAATAAGATACTCCTATAATTCTTTATTTTATTTTATCTAATACAATAAATTCATATGTAAATTATTTGAAAGTTACTGTAAAAGACAAAAGATATAATAAATAATAAATAAGTTTAAAGAAAAAAAATAGAAAGGAATAAACATTTATTCAAAATTATGTCATATTAAAAATAAAGATAACGTAAATAAATTTGACGATTTATATTGATAGGTCGTTCTTCTTTATCTTGTTTGTTTTAATTGTTTATTTTTTTTTCTTTTGTGATGCATCATCCTCTCTCTCTATATTCTTTATTTTTAATTATATTTCTAATTCTGATAAATTTGATTTTTTTTTATCTTGTCATGCATGTCACTTGTTCATGTGTCACAACATATTATTTTATCATTTTTAAATTTTATAATTTAATTTATAACTTTATAATTTATAATTTTTAAAATTTTAATTTGAAATTATATAAATATAAAATTATGATTTTGTGAAATATAAAATTATGATATATTTTTAATTTTTATTTAAATAATAAAATCGTGATTATATAACTATACAATTTCGGATTAAAATAATAATTAAAATAATAAAATTATAATTATCAAGGATTTGATATAAGAATTTATTTTTCTCATGAATAACTACAAATCTATTTGATTAAGTTAAAGTATTATTTCAGAAAATTTGTATAAATTTTATAGAAATAAAAAGTAATGTATTATTTTTATTGAAAAATTTATTAATTACATGATATATTTTTATTTTAACTAAAACTTTTAATTTTATATTTTCACTACATTAAAGAAAACCTAAATGTATATTTTAAAAATCATTGTTTCTCTAAAATATTATTTAAAAAAATTAAACATGATAATATATATTTTTTGATATTTAAGATAAAATAAAATATTTTCTTTAAACAAAGGTTTCTTCAAGTATTTATTATCACTTATTAGAATTTGCCTTAATGGAGTTTAATCTCTAACATTGGATTTGAAAGATGTAAAATCAACTTCAAAAATTATTCTCAATAAGTTACTTGTGTTCTTGCATTATTTCGATGGAGTTGGTCTTGTCCTTACTTCTCAGTCTCTTAACCATAAGAATTATACCAAATGGAGCAGAGCTATGCACGTGGCCATTTCTTTGAAAAAGAAAATGTTCGCTTGTCGATGGAAGTCTTTTGCAACCTCTATTAGTGCAAAAATAATATACTTTGATTTAAAAAAAAAAAAACCTCTAATGGCATTTTTTAAATTATCGTCATAGTATATGTTGTAGTTCTAAGTTAATCGAAACCTATACCTTGATTAGGGATGTCAAAAAATTCATACTCATATGTATCCATAAATAAAATTCGCAACGGATAGTAAATGGATATTGAAAATGGATATCCGCGGATAATGTGTACATGTATTTTTTTTATACTCGTATATTAACGGTGCGGGTACGAGTATCATAACATCCGCACCCGTGAATACCTGTACCCGCTATACTCTAATTTAAATTAAAAGAAATTATTAAAATATTAACACATAGATTTTGAATAGGTTATTTTTTATCAATTGGTTTTAAAAAATCTTCATTTGTTTGTAAACTGCCATTCAACACTATTTAAATGACTTATTTTCCCTTTGTTTGAAATTTATAAAGGTTATGCGTTGTATTTTTATTTGAATTCATGCTTAATTTTTTATTAAATATTAAAATTTTCTTTTGTAAATACTCACCGGTACATATGAATATCCGTGAATATTAAAAAAAATATGCAGATATATATCCGCACAAATATGGATATGGGTACGGGGCGAATATTTATCTAGCAGGTAGGTTACGGGAGCTACTACCCGTATCCTACTTGCTCCGTCGACATCCCTAATCCTGACTACTTGAATGTAGCTTTAGTTCTCTCAAACAACCAAAGCCTATACTCAAATAGTAAGGGTATAGGCTTTAATTAACTTAAAATCATAGCCTATACTTTGTCAATAATTTCAAAAATACTACTATATTTTTAAAAGATTTTACCCGAGTGTCTAAGTATAGATCCCGATTCTATGTACAACCAAAGCCTATACTTTAATTGTCTAAGTATAGGCTTCGATTCTTTGAGTGAACCATAGCTTATACTCAGTCAGTTTGTATAGGTTTTGGTTTTACATAGAACCAAAACCTTTACCCCTCTATAGAAGGTTAATTTGTGAATATTTACAAGCCTGCGAAAGGTTCTATTGCATCGCGTCGTTGTAGAACTCATCGTTCTTCTTCACCATCGTTGTAGAACTCGCATTTTCCTCCATAAAGTCCTTCGTTGAGGTTCATTTATCTCTTTTGTCTTGTTTTTCTTCTTTTTCGTTGAGGTTTGTTTATCGTTGCAGAACTCTAATGTTCTTCTTGTTTCTTTTAGTATCGTTGTATTTTAGGTTTTCAATTGCCATCATGACACGTTTAAGGCACTCTTAGTGTCTCCATGGTGACCCATTGTTGCAGTTCTCTTGGTATTTTGTATTTTAGGATCTTTTTGAATTGGAATTTGTAAAAAAGGGTCAGTTGAAAATTTTTTCTTAAAATAAAGGCAATTCGTCAAGGTGGAGGACGGCATTACAAGTGAACTCGTCCTCCACCTCGTCGGTTTCTATTTTTTTTTTTTAAAGTGAAATTGTTATATAGGAAGCTGGTTTCTGTTAAGTGAAAAAGTGAAGTCGTCCTCGTACATTACGACTTCACTTCTCCTTTTTACGTTGACAACAAAACTTATAAAAAAAATAATGGAGTATAAACTGTTGTTGTAGGAGTTGAAGTGGAAGTCAGTAGAATCATTTTGGGGTGTAAGGTTGCGTGAATGGGTTTGTTACCTTTTTGTTAATGGTGGACTTTTTATATATGGATGGATTTGTTTGTGTTTGACGTAAAAAATGATGCATGAGCAAAGGGTTTATTTGTTTGTAGTTATGAGAATAAGAAGAAGAAAGGACAATAATATGAAATTGGACGCATGCAAGGTAGCCTATAGGTGCAGGTGTGGTCGTCCTCCCTCTTTTCCATCTTCCAACCCTAATCAACATGACAGGTCCCCATACATCGTCCTCCAGAACAACAAAACTTATAAGAAAAGTTATAACTGCCAATGTAAGAAAAAAAAAAAAGTGAAGTCAAAATGTATAAGGGACAACTTCACTTTTTTACTCAGCAGAAATCGAGTTCTAGGATTTCACTTTTT
>Ga0214544_1001236_pt1 | contig 52213 bp, 17 predicted proteins | sample CNSS3metaG_FD_160074 | JGI IMG/M metagenome (GOLD analysis project Ga0214544, IMG submission 160074) | Root nodule microbial communities from cowpea collected in UCLA plant growth center, Los Angeles, California, USA - CNSS3 | ecosystem: Host-associated > Plants > Roots > Nodule | place: USA...
AAACATATTTAATCCAAAAACAAATACACATTAATTTAATGAATTGTTTTTGTTCATTTTTTCTTACAAAATTTGTATGATTTTTTTATTTATATATATATATATATATATATATATATATATATATATATATATATATATATATATATATATATATATATATAACTGCCATTCTTTAAAACAATTCCATTTATATACTCATATCCAAACTTTTTCTGGTTGTCAATGCCTTCAAATCTTATTTACATGTTTGTTTGGTTGTCAATATTAAGGGCTGCCGCTTGGATCAAATTGACGAAATATATATATCTACAATTTCTCGTTACTAATATCTCATACGAACAAATAAAATAGAAAACTTATTAATTATATTTAATAACTTTTTTAATTACGTTTAATGCTAATTCAGAGAATAAATTTGATAAGAATAATAATAATCATAATTAAAATTATTATATGTTGTCATATTCAATAGAGGAATACATCTCCTTAGAGAGTACTAAATAGTCAAAGTTCAAAATAAAAGAATAAGATTACAAAATATTGTCAAAGTTAATCACAAAAACACACATTAATAAATTCAATATTCGGATGTGTGAAATCATTGTCCACTTTAACGACAATTATATCTTCTTCTTTTAAGACATTTTTAGTACAAAATTATTTCCAACTTTTACCTATCTCTATAAATTTTTAGGTTTATTTCATATAAAAGTTTTATAGTTGACTCTAATATTAGGTCTTTATAAAGAATCACATCTTATAAACCTTGACTCTGGATGAAGTTTGAAGGTGCATAGCATTGTTACAAAACATTGGAATTCTATGGTTAAGTTGTAATAAAGCAACAATAAATTTTTTTTGTAATAAAAAAATGAATAAATATATATCAAATGACTTGTTTTGCTTTAATATACTTAGTCAATTTTACAATAAAGAGAAATATTCTTTGTTGTTGAGTGGGGCAAGATGTATAAACGATTATTTTACTCATTTTTATATATTATGAAACTTTTATTCCATCTTCAATTTTTATGATAAAAGTTAAAAGTAAAAATATAAAATTATTGAAATAGATATGTTAATGTGGGTATATCTTGAAAAGTTGTTATAGTAATATTTAATTAATCTTAAACTTTAATAATTATTATTTATAGATCAATAATTTTATTTTTATTTTTATTTTTATGTTGGGTATTCTATTATTTACATGACAAAATATTGTAAAATATTTTCAAACAAATTTAAAATAAACTATTCGCTCTTGTGGCAATGGAAATTAACTTTTTCTAATTTTATGTAATATTTTTTGAAATTAATAATTATTTTATCAATTTTATCTTTTAAATATTTATATTCTAATTTTATCTTTTAAATAACTATTTTTTAAAACTAAAATAACTGTCTTATAATTTTTACAATCTAAATAACCATTAATTTAAATTTAATTATTATTAAATTAATGTAATTATTTTATTATTTACTCTTTCAGATATCTTTTTATCTAAATTTAATTATTTTTAAAATTAAATTAATTATTAACAATTAAAAAAATTACTGACACAGTAATATTGAATAAAATAAAATAAAGTACAAACCATTGGAATACACATTCTCATCCTAATTTTCTAATACGAGTTGGCACCCACTGTTTATTTCCAAATCTCCTAGCATGCAGCCATTTGTAGAGAGGGATGCTTCACCTGAACTTTTCTCAAGCCACTCAAAGACCACAATTCATTTGGGAGAGTGTCTAACCTTAGACAACGGTGGATCACCACATTCTGCAGCCTCCACATTGCACCATTCTCTAACATCCACTTTCTAAGTTTTAAATTTTTCATTTCAACCACTTCCAGTTCTGGAAAGCTGCCTCTGCCACAATTAACGACAAAGGAATCCCCACGCGAAGCTCGAATACCCAAAAGTCTCAAAATTTTGAGTTTGGTGTGATTTCCCAAACCATTCATCCCCTCATCACTGATGCAGTCAATCTCTGACAACGTTACCTCTATGACGTTTGGAGGGAATTCAAGCGCACATATTAGACGGTCAAAAGCATTCCCAATGGTTAAGATAGTTAGACAATTCAATTGTCCTAGGCTTCGTAACAATTCTTGCGGCTTCAAACCATTGTTCCTTTTCATACTTTCATCGCTCCACTGCTCTACACCTGCATCATCTCTTTTTCGGAGGACAATCACTAACTTGTTCAAATAACTTAATTCTTGTAAGCTCTGCAACAATTTGGGCAATTCACCTTCGCATTCAGAACTCAGTCTCAACCCTAGCTTCTTAAGATTGGGGAATGTTCCTTTTTTTATCAGAGATGTTGCTTGGCTATTGAGCACCAGGGTAGACGCGGTTTGAACATTCCACTTCTTCTCATCTGATGAACAACTGCCTCGTAACTCGATAGCCCATGGTGTATTCAAATGCCTTAAATGTTTCAGTTTCCATATTTGGGCAGGGAAAGAAATTGGAAAAATTTTATGCCTCGGAGCACCTAGCTCTACGGTTTCTAAATTCCAAAGGTTAAGTATCGAATCTGGAACAAACATAAAATCCTCTATATCTATTCTAAGGTACCTTAAATGGATAAAGTTCCATATATCGGAAGGGATCTTACTAGAGAGGTTTAGTCCAAAATCCAACACACGAACCAATTTCAATCTTTCAAAAAGCCATTTCCAGTGCCGACTGCGAACATAGTAAAATGAGCCAAAGAAGAACAGGGAACGAACACATGAATGATCATTGTTGCTTGAAGAAATGTAGTGATCCATCTTACTGTGAATAGATAGTCTGCGAGGTTTTGTTGGAATTAGAATATTATGGTCTGTGCAAACTTCAAAAACTCTGTCCTCCTTGCTCTCTAATATGCATAGATCTCGAAGAAGATCATGAACCCGACACGTCTCTGCACCTGCATTTTGCTACTTGGACCAAACTACGATCAATGAGCTCGTACAAGTAGTCTTCTGCAACGTCATCTGGGTCTCTGCTCCCTGTATCTTGTATAAAACCCTCAGCAACCCATTTTTGCAATAACGGCGTAACAGGTATTTCAAAGTCTTCAGGGAATAACCCAAGATAGAGAAAACATGGTTTTAGTCTCCTTGGTAAATTATCATAGCTGAGTTTCAAAACTATATCCTTCACTTGGGTCTCATCTCGAGTGAGATACCAATTAACATGACCCACCACTTTAGACCATTCTCTATGCGACTTTTCTTTGTTGGCTAGTAGCCCGGCTAAGACAATGATGGAGAGCGGTAAACCATGACAACTTTTAACCATCTTCTTTCCCAGAGACTCCAAATCAGAAGGGTAGTCTTCACCCCTAAACACTTTCTTGTGAAACAACTCCCAACTTTCTTCTTCATTGAGGAATTGAAGATAGTGAGGAACATCATGGGCAGCATGCAAGGCCACCTCTTTCAAACGACTTGTGATCAATACTCTGCTGCCTCTGTTGTTGTCCGGAAAAGCATCTTGCACCTCATCCCAATCTTGCTTTTTCCACAGGTCATCTACCACCACAAGATACCTTTTCCTCTCCAAGCAGTTCCGCACCAATTTCTTCAGCTCCTCCTCACTAAGCTCGTTAATGTCTCTTGTGCTTTTCTTACCTTTTTTCATGCCTCTGCGTTGTTGTTCAAAATATGGCATCAACTGCTTAAGGAGGCCAATTAAAAGCTCCTTAGCTCTGCACTCGTTTGACACATAAACCCACGCGTGACACATGAAGCGTTTCTTCACCTGGCTGCTGTTGTAAACCTTTCGGGCAAGGGTGGTCTTCCCCAATCCCCCCATGCCAACGATAGACACAGCTTTACGATTTAAACTACCTTCCAGGAGTCGGTTGATGACATCCTTGGAGTCCTCGACAAAGCCAACCACATCTTCTTCCTCCACATTTCTTCTTAGCTTCTGCACTGACTAAGCCCTTTTCTCCTCCTCCTCCTCTTCTGCTGCGTATTGATTATTGCTTTCTTTGAAAGCATCATATTTGTCCTTGTTGTCGCGTATTTCGTTGAGAGTGGCTATGATCTTGTCTATTTTTTCGGCTACGTCGCGAAACAACCTTGCTTGGCCAAAGCCACAGAGCATCTTCCCAAGAATGGTTCTCCTCTTGTAAATGGAAACTTTGGCTACGAATGTGTCGATAACATCCTCAGCTAAGTGGGACACATCTCTGATTTGGTTCAACACTGTATGTTCCATTCCCTTCTTGCTCTTTGTGCTACTGAGCAGCTCTTTGATCCTCTGAAGTTCGTACTGGAGGGACTGGACCACAAGCTGGGCTAAATGATCCAAAACAAAGGAAACTACACTGTCTGCCATTACAGCGGGCTAAGTGATCTGTTCTTGGATACTGTGTTTGTGGTTGGTGATGGAAGAAAGAGTAAGAGGGAGTTACTTACTAAGGCACCAGAAAAACCAATGCAGTACGTACCAAAGAATATCATAATATATATTATGGAAAGTGGTTGCAATCAAGAATTTACAAAGACTTGGCATCAACCATGAACGCGATTTAGCTGAACCTTCCCCTTAAGTGCATAATCTCACCTTCTGTTCATTTTCAAAGTTAAAAATTTATCACGATACAATATTTAATTGCATAATCATCCTAGCTTTAACTTATTAAAACAGGAAATTAAATTTATAAAGAATTTAGGATCTCTTTTTCTATTGACTTTTCGTCAACCATGAACAGGCTCAATGAATCAGATTCTTTATTGATTTTTTTATTGTTATGAGCATTTTGAAGAAAGTGGGTGTAGATTTTGAACTGTGTTTTCTTAGTTACAGTGTCTGTGTTTGAGATTGGTGATTGGAGAAGAGAAACAGGGATTTACTAAGGTACCAGAAAAAGCAATAGAGTGTAGCTGGCGACCACTTACGAAGGAATATCCAAATGTATGTTATGAAAAGAGGCTGCAATAATGAATTTATAAAGACTTGGGTTTTATACTGTTCAACTGAACCTTCCACTTAAGTGCATAATCTCAGTAGCGTGGTACCTTCCTGCTATGTGCACAATCATTTGTTTCGTCGTTATTAGATGCAATAGAATAATACGTAAGAGATTGATTTTTGTTTTTCCACATGTATAGTATGAAAAGAATATCCAAATGTATAGTATGAAAAGTGGCTGCAATAATAAAGACGAAAATGTTAACCATGACTTGATTTTGTTTTTGTATGAAAAGAATTGGGTTTAAGGGTTCTGGTTTTGTTTTTGCATTGACTCGTAAACCATGACTACTTTTGAAGTGAAGCTTCCCCTTGAGTGCATAATGTGAGTAGCGTGGCACCTTCCTGTGCTTTTTTACCAATTAATAAGCTTTCGAAGTAAATTACGAATTTGGTTTCACTTTTTTTTTTTTTAATTACGTGCAGTAGTAGTGCCTATTTAGCACGAATTTACATAATTTTTTTGTTTATATATGAAAGAAGACAACAACAACAACCATTTAAGAGAATGGGTAAAAACAAAAACACAACCATTACAACATAAAATCACTACTTAAAGATTTTGATTAAAAACAATATCATGAATCAGAGGTTATATCATATAAAAGTATATTTTTAATGTGACACTACTTAATGCTTTATTTTATTTTATTCATAAAAGTATATTTCCGAACATTTATTCTTTTAATGTTTAATTAACCTTAAACTTTTATAATTTTATTTATAGATCAATCATTTTAATTATATTTTTATATTGTATATTCCGTAATTCATATGGCCTAATATCGTAAAATATTTTAAAATAAATTTAAAAGGAAATAAAAATATCGTATTTTTAAGGAAACATAATATTTTTATCATGTTGCTTAGTTAAAAAATATTTTAATATTAATCAATAGCATTGATATCAGTGTCAATATTTTTAAAATTTATTATTAAATTAATAAAATAAATATTGTGAATAGTGTAATAATTATAAAATAAGTAGTGCGATATAAAAGTATTAGCTAGGTGTAACACCCTATTTAAATAATATCCTTAATTTAAATGAAATGTCACACCGATAGAGTAGAAGAAACAAATCCAAAAGTATAATCACTAGTCCTTACAATATCAAAAAAAAAAAATACTAGAAGAAACCAAGGCACACCACGATATCAGATACAAAGTATAATACAAGAACTTGACAGTAGTTATTAAAGTACTAAAGGACAAAATAGTACATAGGCCATAGGGCATAGCCCTATAAGAAAGCCCAAGACAAAAGAATCCAACCCAGATGGGCTACGCAGCGGAACCATCACCTCCCTGTTGACCTCGGGTGTTCCTCGTATCTGCTCAAATCAATAAATTGATGATCATCGCAAAAGGAAAAGAACCACAAACAAGCAAAAGGGTAAGCTAGAGTATAAAACAGTTTATCATACAATTACATGCTATTTCACATTCCAACCAGTATATCTCATCCAAACATGTTATGACCTTTCAAACAATACACTAAGACTCAGATTCGACTCATCCGGATACATATAGTTTAGTCGGATTCAGCGAATGCTTGCACTTGTGGTGGATTTCTCTGCTCACTCCCGAGCTGCTCACCCCCGAGCTAAGTGTTACAATGTTACAATGTCTCAAATCCCACACACAAGGTTAGCCCTTGATGAATTTCAGGTCTCCTGCTACTCTCACCACAAGAGTCAGTCCACTCTATGTGAGACTAACTGACTCCTTAGAGCGTAAGGATGCAACCTTACCTTGAATCCTTACTAAATTATATAGATGGGGCACCACCATGAACTCCCACTAACAGGAGTCATGGAATTACGTCCCGACCACTGAAGCACCACCATGAGGTCTCACCTAGAGGCTCATGGAATTACGTCCTGACAACATACCAATCATATTCAAACAATCATGTAATATTTATCATGCTTATAAATCTCATGCCAACCTTTATAATCCATCCTCTTACATGTTCCATGTTGAATCCATTCCAAATCATCCTTCCTAATCCATTAATATAGAAGTGTAATTCATACCGACACCATGCCACTTTGATTACCAACCATCTCATACAAGTCATATGCCAAGGTCATGTTAAACCTATCAATCACAAACCATGAACCATTCTATTCATACCCATTCGCCCAATTCATGCTTTTAAAAGTAATTGAATCAACAAGTTCAAGTTAAAGTAAGGAATTAAAATTCTACAACAATTCTCGCTTAAGCTAAAATCTTTCGCTTAAGCTAAACTGACAGATTTTCACTGATTCACAAAATTCCAAATAACAAAAATTTAAAAAACACAAGCACGTTGTATAAAACGTTGGCATCATATTTCATGCTTTAAAAGGGTGAACAAATCAATCATGGGAGCATACAAACATTTAAACAATCGTGCTGTCAATCTCGCTCAAGTTAAGGAGCTCTTATTCAGGCGACAGGGTCTCTCGCTCAAGCCAAAAGCTTTCGCTTAAGCGAGATTGAAAACAAAGAGTACTTCGAGTTCTCGCTCAAGCTAGCCCATCTCGTTCAAAGAAAGGCCTTCACTCAGGCGAGCACTCGAAACTAAAGGGGGTGAGTTACTGTCATTGTCGCTTAGGCGAGAGCTCCTCGCTTAGGCGAGAGCTTCCTGTTTGGGCGAGAAACAACTCGCTTAGGCGAGCATAGTAGATCTCACCTGCTCTCACGCATGCAAAGCCAAAAATCCATCCAGAAAAAATACACTGATTATTTTCACACCATCAAAAACACATCAAATTATCAAGAGCACCCAACAGAACCAAAACAGGCACATTATTTATAAAAGCACAAAAAATCCTAGCTTCCCTCATCTGGACAGATGCTAGTGGAAAGCACATGCACATACGGCAACGAACCCAACAGCTCGAGGAGCATACTCAAGAGGTGGAGTAGAGGATGAGGTTGAGCTAACTTGAATCTGAATGAGCTTCAAGCCCTGTCAGAGCACTATTTGAGGGAAAAAGAGGAGTAAGGTGGTTGATTTTGCAAAGTGGGCAGAACATGAGAGGGTTAGGCTGGTTTAGGGGTTTTGGGATGTCCTATGGGCCAGCCTTAGGCCCAATTGACTAAGAGAGACACTTAAATTTTAGGACAAAATTAAAGTGGGTCTTACACTAGGAAACAAAAGTATATTATATACTATTATTGATACTTTATGTAATGAAAGGATAAATCTAGCAACACAAAATAGTTGTAACCGAAAATAGAAAAAATATTTATATAAATCAATCCATAATAGATGGGATAACAATGTGGTATACTTTCTTTTAAGTCATTTACTCATTCATATTTTTTCTCCAATCCATTCAAAAGTAATTCGTTTATTTATGTCCAGTTCATCTAAAAGTAACTCTCTCTTTCATGATTCAATCCAGTTCAAAATTATTTATACTTTTGGGTTTTGTTAGGGCTATGACCATGTATTGCTTGACTCCTTAATACTTTATCTTCTCCTGTTAGACTTTTATCTGGTTTTTATCTGACATCGTGGTGTGCCGAGGATAGTAGGGATTGTGTTTAAGATCCTAAGATTGTACTGTTGTACTATTTATGTGGGACATTTTTTTTAATTACGCTTATTAATTAAATGGGACGTTACATATATTGTCAATATTTTTAAAAATTATTATTAAACTAATAAAATAAATATTGTAAATAGTGTAATAATTATAAAATAAATAGTGCGATATAAAAATGATATAAAAATATTAGCCAGGAAACAAAAGTATATTATATACTATTATTAATACTTTATGTAATGAAAATCTAGCTGCACAAAATAGTTGTAACGGAAAATAGAAAAAATATTTATATAAATCAATCTATAACAGATACACAAAATAGTTGTAACCGAAAATAGAAAAAATATTTGTATAAATCAATCCATAACAGATGGGATAACAATGTGGTATACTTTTTTTTAAGTCATTTGCTCATTCATATTTTTTCTCCAATCCATTCAAAAGCAATTTGTTTACTTATGTCTAGTTCATCTATTAGTTCAAAATTATTTATACTTTTAATATATTTATACATAAAAATTATATATTATAAAATTATAAATATAACTTATTTTAAGAAATAGACTTATAGAAAATATTATTTTACTAATTTAATTATATAAATGTAAAATTTATAATAATTTTATGCAAATCGTTGATTAGCCTGCAAACTCCTTGATAAAACATTATCCAAAACAGGTCAAAAAAATTAGTTAACATTTTTTTTACGTGGAATAAAATAATCTAATCCACTTTTCACGTCCCAAATGGAGGACAAACCAAAATTGATAAGTCGATCTTGCATTGTCATCTTTAATAACATATTCAAAGGCAAAAACTTGATCAGCAAAATATAATAAAATTGTCTAATCCTTATAGAAAAAAACAATAAACAAAGAATATTTTAGGAACAAGAGGTTATCCAATTTGTAGACTTGTGTGAAAATATAAGTTTATTGTCTTTTATTTAAACTAAATTTAGAAAAATCATTCGACCTTTATAACATATCGTTTGTCTAAAATTAAACTATTATTAAAATTTAAGAAATTAAAGTTAAGACATTATTAATATTTGAAATTCTGATATAAATGTTACAATGCATTGAATAAAATTAATTACAATGTTCTACCTAAAATATTTCTCCAAAAGAAATTTTCATAACTATAAATTCTATCAAGATCATCCTGCATGACGAGTTGAATTCCATATAAAATAAAATGTATTTATAGATAAATCATTTAAATTGTATATTTATGTTGTGTATTCTATTATTTAAATATTATTGTAAAATGTTTCGAAACAATTTTACAATAAAATAAAAATATCAAAATTTAAGGAGACATAATATTTTCAGTGTTAATTAATTACAATATTTTAATATAAAAAAAATGGTGTCCATCAATGTCAGCTACACGAAATAACTGAAAAAAAAAAAAAAACTAATTGTATAACTCAGTTGATAACGGAAGAAATTCAAAAGAGAAAGGCAGAAAGCTAAAATAAAACTCTATAATCCAACAAAAAAATATCCTGGAACAAAAGGTCCTCCAATTTGTGGTGTACATTATAAATATTTGTTTTTTGAAATTTATTTGAATTAGATTTTAGAAAATCTTTCAATTTTAAATATCATTTATCTGAAAAAATATTTTAAATTATCTTAGACGTTAAAATTAAGATATTCTTAATATGGTAAATTTGCACTCTATAAAAAAAATTACAAACTTCTTTTGTCTAATATATATCTTGTAGTTTTAAAATTTACTTTTAAAAATAAAAATTTCAGGATCATCAATGACGAGTTGAATCCTATTCCCTATTTCTAAATTTTGTAGCATGCGAGCCATTTGATTTGAGGGTTTCGTTATCTCCACTTTCCTCAACCCACTCAAACACCATAGTTCATTGGGGAGATCTTTCAACCTTTCACAATGGATGATGACTAAACTTTTAAGCCTCGGCATTGCATCAGTGTCTAATCTCCACTCTCCAACATTCAAATATTCCATTTCAAATACTTCCAATCTTGGGAAGCCGCATCCAACGCAATTCAGGTCAAAGAAATTCCTAGACGAAATTAGATCTCCCGAAATTCTCAAAATTTTGAGTTTGGTGTGACTTTCCAAACCATTCATCCCTTCATCAGTGATCCAATTAATCCCTCTCAATGTTAACTCGATAAGGTTTGGAGGAAATGTGAGGGCACAGGTCAGAAGATCCAAGGCATTGATAATGTTTAAGACAGTTAGACAACTAAATTGCCCTAAACTTTGTAACAGTTCTTGTGGTTTGCAACCATTGTTTCTTTCCACACTCTCATTTATCGAGTCTACACCTATATCATACCTATCTCGAAGGAGAATCCCCAACTTATACAAATGAGTTAACTGTTGTAGGCTCTGCAACAAGTTGGATAATTCGTTGTTGTTCCCAGAAACCACTTTCAACCTTATTCTTTTAATATTGGGGAATGTTCCTTTCTTTATCAGGGATGTTGCTTGTTTATTAAGTAGAAGGGCAGAAATGGTTTGAAGATTCCACATCTTCTCATCTGATCCTGAACAATTGCCTCGCAGCTTGATAGGCCCTCGTGTATTCAAATGCCTTAAATGTTTGAGTTTCTACATTTGCATAGGAAAAGAAACTGGAATGTTATGGCTCAAAGGACCTAGGTCTATGGTTTCTAGAGACAAGAGGTTAAGTATTGAAGTTGGAACAAATGTAACATAGACCAAGTCTATTCTCAAGTACCTTAAGTGGATAAAGTTCCCTAAATTAGAAGGGATCTTTCTGCAGCTGGTCGGTCTAAGCTCTAACACTCGAACCAATTTGAAGCATTCCAAAAGCCATTTCCAGTCCCTTTCACGAACATAGTAATCTTGGCCAAAAAAGAACAAGGAACGTATATGTGAATGATCGTTGTTACTTGAAGAGATGTAGTGACCCATGTCACTGTGAATGGACAGTCTGCGAGGTTTGGTCGGGATTAGAATGTTATTGTCTATGCAAACATCAAAAACTTTGTCTTCTTTGCTCTCTGATATGCAAAGATCTCGAAGAAGTTCATGAATCTGACACGTCTCCAAACTTCCATTACTCTCCACTCTTCCTATTTGGACCAAACTACGATCGATGAGCTCGTACAAGTAGTCTTCTGCAACATCGTCTGGGTCTCTATTCCCTGTATTTTGTATAAAACCCTCTGCAATCCATTTTTGCAATAATGGCCTAACAGGGATTTCTATGTCTCCAGGAAATATCCCAAGATAAAGAAAACATGGTTTTAATCTTTTTGGCAAGTTGTCGTAGCTAAGTTTGAGAACTGTGTCTTTCACTTGGGTCTCATCTTGAGTAAGATACCAATTGACATGACCCACCACTTTAGACCATTCTCGATGAGACTTTTCCTTGTTGCCCAGTAGCCCTGCTAAAACAATGATGGAGAGCGGCAACCCACGACAACTTTGAACCATCTGCTTTCCCAGAGTCTCCAAATCAAAAGGACAGTCTTCACCTCTAAACACTTTCTTGCAAAACAACTCCCAACTTTCTTCTTCACTGAGAAATTGAAGATAGTGAGGAACATCATGGGCAGCATGCAAGGCCACCTCTTTCAAACGACTTGTGATCAATATTCTGCTGCCTCTGTTGTTGTCTGGAAAAGCATCTTGCACCTCCTCCCAATCTTGTGTTTTCCAGAGATCATCTACCACCACAAGATACCTTTCACTCTCCAAGCAGTTCTGCACCAGTTTCTTCAGCTCTTCCTCACTCAGGTTGTTAATGTCTCGAGCGATTTTCTTACCCTCCTTGTTGCCTCTCCATTGCTGCTCAAAATTTGGAATCAAATGCTTAAGAAGGCCAAACAAAAGCTCCCTAACTCTGCACTCGTTTGACACATAAACCCACGCTTGACACATAAAGTGTTGCTTCACCTGGGTGCTGTTATAGACCTTTCGGGCAAGAGTGGTCTTCCCCAATCCCCCCATGCCAACGATAGACACAGCTTTACGATTTGAACCACCTTCCAGGAGTCGGTTGATGACATCCTTGGAGTCATGGACAAAGCCAACTACACCTTCTTCCTCCACATTTCTTCTTAGCTTGTGCAGTAATTTCGCCCTTTTCTCCTCTTCCTCTTCTTCTGCTGCGGATTGACTATTGGTTTCTTTGAAAGCATCATATTTGTTCTTGTTCTCGCGTATTTCATTGAGAGTGGTTTTGATCTTGTCTATTTTTTCGGCTACGTGGTGGAGCAACCTTGCTTGGCCAAAGCCACGGAGCATCCTCCCGAGAATGGTTCTTCTCTTGTAAATGGAAACTTTGGCTACGAATGTGTCGATGACATCCTCAGCTAAGTGGGCCACATCTCTGATTTGGTTCAACACTGTATGTTCCATTCCCTTCTTGCTCTTTGTGGTATTGAGGAGCTCATTGATCATTTGCAGCTCGTGCTGGAGGGATTGAATCCTGTCTTCCACGCCACACAGCAAGTTAGCTTCGCGTGCCGCAAGTTGGGCTAAGTGATCTAAAACAAAGGAAACTACACTCTCTGCCATTAGCGGGAACGTGGGTGTAGATTTTGATCTGTGCTTTCTTAGATACTATGTTTGTGGTTGGTGATGGAAGAAGAGAATACAGGGATCTACTAAGGCACCAGAAAAAAAAAATAGTGTAGCTTGCAACCACATGGGAGAAAGAAGAATATCCAAATATATATTATGAAAAGTGACTGCAATAAAGAATTTATAAAGACTCGGGGTCATTTTGCGCTGCTGTTTGGATCAAATTAACTAAATATATATCCTAACAATTTTTCATCATTAATATCTCATGTTCACAAATCATTAATTTATTTTGCTTAATTAATAATGTCAAACTAAATCCATTAAAAGGTTTAATGGAAAGTTAACTTAATGGAGATTGAGGTGTCAAGCATTATAATTTTTTTTTTTATATTCCTCAAAGATTACTACTTTCTTCGAATTCACCTTTATTCCATTGATAACGGAGTCTCTACAGAAGAAAAGTGTAAATATGTCATGCATTATTGTTATCATTGCTTTTGCTTTTAAGACCAAGTGCCCCACTCCGAAAGAGTAGTTAGAAATAAAAGAATATTAATAGCTAAGTTTCCTACACTTTTTTCTTTTCTTATCATAAATAGCCTTGCACTCCACTAGTTTCAACAAAAGAAGGCAAATCAGTATTCTACTGTACTTTCTAAATAAAAAATTATTTACTATATAAATTTAAATTTGTGAAACTATAATTCAAATTTATCGGACACTTGCCATGCACAATAAAATAGAAATGATACGTACATTGTTACGATTGGATTTCACTAACTTCACTTCCATGCATACTTATACTTAATCAACTCAATTTTAATTTCATCTCAATTTCATAGGATATAAATGAGGTACAAATCTCATCTTACAAGTCGTCAATTTTATAGAGTTGAAATAAGCTTTAAACTCACTTCTAACATTATTTGACAACTTGAGCACGTATGTTTCCTTATTAACTTCTGATCCTTTAGAATTCTTATCAAACAAACAAACAAACTTAATATCAAAAGTCTAATATTATTAATGAACCATGTTACATCTATAGATATAAACTCCAATAGGTACTTTATTTCATTTATTTCAATTCTAAATTATATAAGATATTTTCCCATATCCTATGAATCAATAATCAATTCATGGATAATTAAGTTACAACAAAGCTTAATTAAAAAAAACAAAATATTAACATTAAAATGGAACAACGATACATTAACCCTAACAAATAGATTTAATCTCCGTTAGAAAAAGCTTACAAAATGGAAGAAAAAAATAGAAAGAAAATGGAACCTGTCATTTTGACATCTTTCCAGTTCTATCCTTTTTCATGTTTCTTTGAATTCTATTTTGTCTTGCTCAACCAAAGTGAAATGCTTCTTGTTCATTTATTAAATATGAGGATTAAAGTCATAACTAACTTAAAATGACAAAAATATACAAATTACAAAAGTAAAATAAAGTTGAAAACTAAACAAGATAAAAGTTAAAGAAGATTAAATTTAAATCAGATTTTGTTAATGAAAAATATAAAAATTAACATTAATATGAAAGTAAATTATAAATAGGTAACCATTACATACGAATTTTAGAAATCTATAAATTCATACGTTGATATTCATACTTTTATCCATATATAATTACTAAATATATTCATCACTTATTTAGTGTTCAAAATCTAATTTGTGGGCTCGCATGAAAATATTTGTTTATTATCTTTTATTTAAATTAGATTTTGAAAAATCATTCAGATATTATTTATCAAATTAAATTATTTTTTAAATTTAAGAAATTAAAGTCAAGATATTATTAATATTCAAAATTCTGATATAAATGTTACAATGCATCCAATAAAATAAATTACAATGTTCTACCTAAAAGATTTCTCCAAAAGAGATTTTCATAACTATAAATTCTATCAAGATCATCCTCCATGACGAGTTGAATTCCATTGTTCAATTCCAAATTTCGTAGAATGTGAGTCAATTGTTCAGATGGTTCTGTAACCTGCACTTTTTTCAACTCACTCAAACACCATAGTTCACTCGGAAGATCATCTAACCTTCCACAACGGTAGATGAGCAAACTATTAAGCCTTGACATTGCACCATTGCCTAGTTTCCATTTTCCAACTGCCAAAAATTCCATTTCAAACACTTCCAGATGTGGAAAGTTGCCTTCGACACAATTAAGGTCAAAGGAATTCTCATATGGAACATTATCTCCACAAAGTCTCAAAATTTTGAGTTTTGTGTGATTTCCCAAACCATTCATCCCGTCATCATTGATGCACCTAATCTCTGACAATGTTAACTCTGTAACATTTGGAGGGAGTGTGACCGCACATGTTAGAAGGTCCAAACAATTATCGATGCTTAAGACAGTTAGAGAACTGAATTGTTCTAAGCTTTGTAACAATTCTTGCGGCTTGCAACCATTATTCCTTTCCACACTCTCCTCCACCGAGTCCTCGATGCCTTTGTCATGCCTATCTCGGAGAACGATTTCTAAATTATTCAAATTACTTAATTGTAGTAAGCTCTGCAACAATATGGGAAATTCACCTTTGTTTCTAGAAGCCACTTTCAACCCTATTCTCTTAAGATTGGGGAATGTTCCTTTCTTTATCAGAGATATTGCTTGTCGGTTGAGTAGAAGGGCAGGGATGGATTGAAGATTCCACATCTTCTCGGTTGATTCTGAACAACTACCTCGCAACTTCATAGGCCCTCTTGTATTTAAATGCCTTAAATGTTTGAGTTTCCACATTTTGATAGGGAAAGAAGTTGGAATGTTACGCCTCGAAATGCCTAGGTCTATGGTTTGTAGATTCCAAAGGTTAAGTATTGAATCTGGAACAAATGTAACACAGTATGAGTCTATTCTCAGGTACCTTAAGTGGATAAAGTTCCCTATGTCGGAATGGATCTTTCCGCAGCTGTGTGGCACAAACTCTAACACGCGAATCAATTTGAAGTTGTCCAAAAGCCATTTCCACTCCCTCCCACGAACACTGTAATCTGGGCCAAAAAAGAACAGAGAACGGATACATGAATGGTCATTATTGCTTGAAGAAATGTAGTGACCCATGCTGTTGTGAATGGACAGCCTGCGAGGTTTTGTCGGGATTAGAATGTTATTATCTGTGCAAACTTCAAAAACTTTGTCCTCTTTGCTTTCTGATATGCAAAGGTCTCGAAGAAGATCATGAACCTGAATCGCCTTCACATCTCCATTAGTATCCACTCTCGCTACTTGGACCAAACTACGATCAACGAGCTCGTACAAGTAGTCTTCTGCAACGTCCTCTGGGTCTCTATTCCCTGTATCTTGTATAAAACCCTCCGCAACCCATTTTTGCAATAATGGCCTTACAGGGATTTCGCAATCTTCAAGGAATATCCCAAGATAAAGAAAACATGGTTTTAATCTCCTTGGCAAGTTGTCGTAGCTGAGTTTGAGAACTATATCCTTCACTTGAGTCTCATCTCGTGTAAGATACCAATTCACATGACCCACCACTTTAGACCATTCTCTATGTGACTTTTCCTTGTTGGCTAGCAACCCTGCTAAGACAATGATGGAGAGTGGCAAACCACGACAACTTTTAACCATCTGCTTTCCCAGAGGCTCCAAATCAGAAGGGTAGTCTTCACCCCTAAACACTTTCCTGCGAAACAACTCCCAACTTTCTTCTTCATTCAGGAATTGAAGATAATGAGGAACATCATGGGCAGTATGAAAGGCCACTTCTTTCAAACGACTAGTGATCAATATTCTGCTACCTCTGTTGTTGTCCGGAAAAGCATCTTGCACCTCGTCCCAATCTTTCCTTTTCCAGAGATCATCTACCACCACAAGATACCTTTCCCTCTCCAAGCATTCCCGCACCAGTTTCTTCATCTCCTCCTCACTCAAGCTACTAATGTCTCCAGTGCCTTTCTTACCTTTCTTGTTTCCTCTGCGTTGTTGTTCAAAATTTGGCTTCAAATGCTTAAGAAGGCCAAGCAAAAGCTCCTTAACTCTGCACTCGTTTGACACATAAACCCACGCACGGCACTTGAAGTGTTGCTTCACCTGGGTGCTGTTATAGACCTTTCGGGCAAGGGTGGTCTTCCCCAATCCCCCCATGCCAATGGTCGAGACAGCATTACGATTTGAACCACCTTCCAGGAGTCGCTTGATGAGATCCTTGGAGTCATGAACAAAGCCAACCACGTCATCTTCCTCCACATATCTTCTTAGCTTGTGCAGTGATTTTGCTCTTTCCTTCTCCTCCTCTTCCTCTTCTTCTGCTGCAGATTGATTATTGGTTTCTTTGAAAGCATCATATTTGCTTTTGTTGTCGCGTATTTCATTGAGAGTGGCTTTGATCTTGTCTATTTTTTCTGCTACATCGCGAAGCAACTTTGCTTGGCCAAAGCCAAGGAGCATCCTCCCCAGAATGGTTCTCCTCTTGTAAATGGAAACTTTGGCCACGAATGTGTCGATGACATCCTGAGCTAAGTGGGACACATCTCTGATTTGGTTCAACACTGTATGTTCCATTCCCTTCTTGCTCCTTGTGCTACTGAGCAGTTCTTTGATCATCTGAAGTTCGTACTGGAGGGACTGAACCCTGTCCTCCACGCCATACAGCAAGTTAGCTTCGCGTGCCGCAAGCTGGGCCAAGTGATCTAAAACAAAGGAAACTACACTCTCTGCCATTACAGCGTGGACGAGCGTGTAGATTTTGATCTGTGCTTGGATACAGTGTTTGTGGTTGGTGATGGAAGAAGAGGAACAAGGATTTAGTAAGAATATCCAAATTATATGATGAGAAATGACTGCAATGAAAATTTATATGGACTTGGATTCAAGAGTTCTGGTTTTGTTTTTCCACTGACTTTGCGTCAACCATGAACACTGTTGAAACGAAACTTCCCCTTAAGTGTGTAATGGCACCTTCTTGCCATGTGCGTTGCATTTGCCCAAGTTGCCATAGAATATTTCATCTGTATTAGATGCAATAGTTGCAGACACACAACTCCAACATCTACTTTTTTCTTTTTTTAATAATATGTTGTTAAAGATTTTTTTTTCTTTTTTAAATATGTATTGGACCATATTGAGTTTGAGTTTTCTGATTTTAATATATTTATGAAATAATAAATTAAAAGTTTTGAGTTTAAATTTTAATTTTTTTATAGAAAATATATTAGGCTGCTGCTTGTATGAGAAAGTACGTGAAAAGTTTATATTTAACTTAATTGATATGATAAAATAAATTTGATTATGTATTAATACATTTATCAAAAAATTGAAAACAATATCATCATGTAAAAAAATATTTCTAAATATATAAGTTAATGTTAACACTTAAAATTAAAATATATTAAAATAAATTATTTATAAGATATACAATTTAAACTAATAAATTTTATTTTATTTTATATTTTAATATATATTTTTCTAAATATGAAACATATATTTACAAATTATTAAAAAAAAATTATTTTATTTTATTTTATTTTAATTAACTTTTTATTATAATATATATATATATATATATATATATATATATATTAATAAATATTAAAAATAAAAATTATACAAATTTCAAGAAATCATTTTTTATTGAATTTTTATAATTTTTTTATGATTTTTTATTTATATGTATAATTGTCATTCTATAACAAGTCCGTTTATATACTCATTCAATTTTATTTTTCAATTTTAACTCTGATAGTGATAGAATTTATCTTCCAATTTCAATTTTTTTCTTGTTTATATATATATATATATATATATATATATATATATATATATATATATTTAAAAAGATTGTTTGGTACAAAAAATGATCATTTGATAGTCAAATATAGAAGTAAAATGGTCATAAAAATAACTTTTTATATTTGTAAAAAAAAATGAAGAATATTGAAGGATAATATAATAAAAAATAATTGAATGTCAAAATATCATATTATATATATATATATATTATCACATAATTTGTTTGTTTATTAAATAAGTGAACAAATTTATATAATAAAAATATGACTTAGAAGAGGATTGGATCTAAAGTTATTAGGCTTCAGGTTTGACGCGTTTCCCTTGTATTGAGGGTTAAATATTTGCAATCTCTTACGAATTAATGATTGTTTTAGATCTTTCCAAAAGCCTATTTTCTAACGTTCAATGGTCAAAAACCGGTGGAAATTTCAAAGAACAATTATCACGGCCTAACCTTATTGATTGCAAAAGAAGCATTGTTTCTCCCTCACTTAGACTCTATTATAGTCAAATTTTGGTTGTTTCGCTGTTTAAATTTTCAGTTTGATGCTATTTAAATTTCAAGTCGTACTTTGCCGAGAGGAAACAACCATGTTCCCTCATTCATATATATTTTGTTAACATCGTATTGTTATGTCTGGTTCAAACCCAGATGGTTTTTTAAACCATTTAATGGTTTTAAGATTTTCCGTGGTCAATTAGACTCTATTTTTACATTCAACAACCTACAAATATTCTTAAGATGTGATCCCATGATATGCCATAGATGAAACAACACTTTTATCATCACTTTCGAACAAAAATTCTTTACAAACTCAAATATTTTCTTAGGAACTATGATAGCACGATCCAACAATAGTAATACATTTCAAAATAAGTATGCATTGGATAATTTGAAAAAAAATGAATTGATAAACTCGTTTTATTAACATACACATGGATCTCAATCTACTCTTACCTAATCAATGATATACTCTCTCATATCTTAAGAAATACAAAATATTAATTAGAAAATTGAACTATTTTATTATTACTCGTCTTGACATTTTTCATTTTTAGTTAATGTGATGAGCCAATTTTTTACTCTTCTATGTGCAAATTACTAGAATCAATCATTCGTATATTGAAGTACATTAAATAATCTCATTGAAAATGTTTACTGTATGGTCATAATAACCACACTAAAGTTATATGTTGTTCATATGCTAATTGGATAGGATTTCTTTCATCTCCAAATGTTATATATTCGTTGGTGATCACTTAATATCTTGGAAGAACTGGAACAAAAATGTTATGGTTAGTTAGATCTAGTTAAAAAATAAAATATAGAGTTATAGCCTACCATTTATGAATTTATTTTTCTTAAACAATTATTTAAAGAATTACAATTTGGATATGTCACCTACATGATCTGTCTTTAATGACTCACATGATATACTTTTAATGAAAGAATCAAACACATTGAAATTGATTATCATTTTATTCAGAAAAATATTATATTTGTAGACATTAAAATTAAATTTGTTAACTCATATTATCAATTAAAAAATATTTTCATTAAATCTTTACAAAAATTGATTATATTTATAATAAACTTAATAAATATGATTTATATTATCTTAGATATTATATTATTAGATATTATTATATATTATGAGATGTTATCAAATATTATGAGAAATTGTTAGATATCATGTAATTTATTATATATGTATTTTTATTATAAATACATATTTTCCACAAGGAATTTAACATGTTTATCTCCTTTATTATTTTTTTTCAACATGTAAAATACATTGACACAATAAATAACAAACTATTTTGTACAATAATTCTCTTAGATCTCACTAATACAATCCAAAATATTGAAATCTGTCCAATCTGTCCGAGATTGATGATCTTCTGTGACAAGTTGAACCCCATTCTTTATTTCCAAATTCCTTAGCATGCGAGCCATTTCTTCTGAGGGTTTCATTACCTGCACTTTTCTCAAACTACTCAATGACCATATTTCATTTGGTAAATCATCTAACCTTGCACAATTCTGAATCATCACACTATGAAGCCTCAACATTCCACCATTGCCTAATTTCCACTTTCCAACTTTCAAATCTTCCATTTCAATCACTTCCAATTGCGAGAAGCCACCTTCAACACAATTCAAGTCAAAGGATTCCCCAGACCAGGTTACATCTCCTAAAAGTCTCAATTTTTTTAGTTTGGTGTGATTTCCCAAACCATTCATCCCCTCATCACTTATGCAGTTAATCTCTGACAACGTTAACTCTGTAACGTTTGGAGGGAATGTGAGCGCATAGGTTAGAAGGTCGAAAGCATTCTCAATGGTTAAGATAGTTAGACAATTGAATTGTCCTAGGTTTCGTAACAATTCTTGTGGCTTGAAACCACTGTTCCTTTTCACACTTTCATCGGTTGAGTGCTCTGCACCTGCATCATCTCTATCTCGGAGGACAATCACTAACTTGTTCAAATAGCTTAATTGCTGTAAGCTCTGCAACAATTTGGGTAATTCACCTTCGGATTCAGAAGTCACTCTCAACCCTAGCCTCTTAACATTGGGGAAAGTTCCTTTTTTTATCAGAGATGTTGCTTGGCTATTGATTACTAGGGAAGAGACGGTTTGAACATTCCACATTTTCACATCTGATCCTGAACAACTGCCTCGCAGCTCGATAGCCCGTAGTGTATTCAAATGCCTTAAATGTTTTAGTTTCCATATTTTGGCAGGGAAAGAAATTGGAACATTACGCCTCGGAGGACCTAGGTCTATGGTTTGTAAATTCCAAAGGTTAAGTATCGAATCTGGAACAAACATAACATACTCTATATCTATTCTAAGGTACCTTAAATGGATAAAGTTCCCTATATCGGAAGGGATCTTATTAGAGCCGTTTACTCCAAACTCCAACACTCGAACCAATTTCAAACTTTCAAAAAGCCATTTCCAGTCCCAACTGCGAACATAGTAAATTGAGCCAAAGAAGAACATGGAACGAACACATGAATGATCATTGTTGCTTGAAGAAATGTAGTGATCCATCTTACTGTGAATAGATAGTCTGCGAGGTTTTGTTGGAATTAGAATATTATGGTCTGTGCAAACTTCAAAAACTCTGTCCTCCTTGCTCTCTAATATGCAAAGATCTCGAAGAAGATCATGAACCCGACACGTCTCTGCACTTGCATTAGTATCCACTTTTGCTACTTGGACCAAACTACGATCAATGAGCTCGTACAAGTAGTCTTCTGCAACATCATCTGGGTCTCTGCTCCCTGTATCTTGTATAAAACCCTCAGCAACCCATTTTTGCAATAATGGCGTAACAGGTATTTCAAAGTCTTCAGGAAACAACCCAAGATAGAGAAAACATGGTTTTAGTCTCCTTGGTAAATTGTCATAGCTGAGTTTCAGAACTATATCCTTCACTTGGGTCTCGTCCTGAGTAAGATACCAATTAACATGACCCACCACTTTAGACCATTCTCTATGTGACTTTTCCTTGTTGGCCAGCAACCCTGCTAAGACAATGATGGAGAGTGGCAAACCACGACAACTTTTAACCATCTGCTTTCCCAGAGACTCCAAATCAGAAGGGTAGTCTTCACCCCTAAACACTTTCCTGTGAAACAACTCCCAACTTTCTTTTTCATTGAGGAATTGAAGATAGTGAGGAACATCATGGGTAGCATGCAAGGCCACCTCTTTCAAACGACTTGTGATCAATATTCTGCTGCCTCTGTTGTTGTCCGGAAAAGCATCTTGCACCTCATCCCAATCTTGCTTTTTCCACAGGTCATCTACCACCACAAGATACCTTTTCCACTCCAAGCAGTTCCGCACCAATTTCTTCAGCTCCTCCTCACTAAGCTCGTTAATGTCTCCTGCGCTTTTCTTACCTTTTTTCTTTCCTCTGCCTTGCTGTTCAAAATTTGGCATCAAATGCTTAAGAAGGCCAATTAAAAGCTCCTTAGCTCTGCACTCGTTTGACACATAAACCCACGCCCGACACATGAAGCGTTGCTTCACCTGGCTGCTGTTATAAACCTTTCGGGCAAGAGTGGTCTTCCCCAATCCTCCCATGCCAACGATAGACACAGCTTTACGATTTGAACCACCTTCCAGGAGTCGCTTGATGATATCCTTGGAGTCATGGACAAAGCCAACCACATCTTCCTCCTCCACATTTCTTCTTAGCTTCTGCACTGACTGCGCCCTTTTCTCCTCCTCCTCCTCTTCTGCTGCGGATTGATTCTTGGTTTCTTTGAAAGCATCATATTTGTCCTTGTTGTCGCGTATTTCGTTGAGAGTGGTTTTGATCTTGTCTATTTTGTCGGCTACGCGGTGGAGCAACCTTAATTGGCCAAAGCCACGGAGCATCCTCCCCAGAATGGTTCTTCTCTTGTAAATGGAAACTTTGGCTACGAATGTGTCGATGACATCCTCAGCTAAGTGGGACACATCTCTGATTTGGTTCAACACTGTATGTTCCATTCCCTTCTTGCTCCTTGTGCTACTGAGCAGCTCTTTGATCATTTGAAGTTCGTACTGGAGGGACTGGACCCTGTCCTCCACGCCATACAGCAAGTTAGCTTCGCGTGCCACAAGCTGGGCTAAGTGATCTAAAACAAAGGAAACTACACTCTCTTCCATTACAGCGTGGACGAGCGTGTAGATTTGGAAAGTGTTTGTGGTTGGTGATGGAAGAAGAGTAACAGGGATTTACTAAGGCACAAGAAAAAGCAAAAGAATGTAGCTTGCAATCTCATACAAAAGAATATCCAAATGTATAGTATGAAAAGTGTCTGCAATCAAGACTGTATAAAGAGTCTGGTTCAAGGGTTGTGGTTTTGTTTTTGCATATTGACTCGTCAACCATGGCTACTTCTGAACTTGAGTGCAGAATGTGAGTAGCGTGGCACCTTCGTGCTATGTGCATTGCACCTTCTTTCTACCCATTTGGCTTAGAATATTTATATTTATGACAGCACAACACAACCGTGTTAACCCTGTTTCGTCGTTATTACATGTGATAGAATAGTATGTGTAAGAGATTGTTTTGTTTTTCCACATTCTGTGGGTATAGCCACTTGTTGTATATCAACATGATCCTCCCAAATTATTCAAATTGCGAACACAGCGCTCCAACCTTTGTCTTATATACTTTAAATACAAATTGACTTAACTATATATCCTAACAATATCTCATCACTACTATCTTATATTCACAAATAAAATAGACGAACTTATTAATATACTAAATATGTTAATTAATTTATTTTGGTTAGTAAGGTAAAACTAAATTCATTAAAAGGTTTAAAGGAAAATAAAGGATCTAGTCATTTGAAATTTAAAAATAATAATTTTTCTACAAAAAGTGTTATGGTATTCTATTAATATTTTCAATTGTAAAAGAATCTTATAATATTCAATCAATACTATATAAATTCTTTTAACAATGCAATAAAATCAGATGATATTTAAATTGAATTTTAAGAAAAAGTATAAAAAGTCACTCAATATTAAAAGTTGTACAATTTTTGATGAATTACTTTTGTTTTTTGAATTTTTATAAAATTTGTATGGTTTTTATTTATATGTATAATTTTCATTCCTTAAAACATTTCCAGTTATTCAATATTCACATGAAAATAATTTTGAACTTGATAATATATATATATATATATATATAATTTTATAAAAGAAAAATAATTATTTTTGTAGTATATATATAATAGAGTGCTCTTAGTATCACACGATTTGTTTATTAAACAAGTGGATACTTTTTTATATTCAAAATTATCTGTTAACAAATATCACATTTTGAATTATTTAGATATAAAAATATAAATGAGAAAATGATAATGCACAGACTATTATTCTATATTTTTATATATGATGAAAAGAAATTTTTTATTAATAATTAATTTTAATAACAAAAAATAATTAATTATTGATTTATAAACTAAAAAATATTGATAATTAACATAGTTTTAAAATTATAGTAAATTAATTTCTTAATTGATTATTAGCTACTAAAATTTTAACTATAAAAAAGTTATTAGAGACTAATTTTTTAGTAACTAAAAACTTTGATAATTGATATTAATAATCAATTCAGACACTAATTCACTTTAATGAGCAATTTAAAATTTATTTTAATTTAATTTTTAATTTATATTTGATATCTGAATTACTCACTACAAAAACTATTTCTTTAATTTCTATAATTGATCACTTATTTAATATATTTTTTTTAAATACGTAAGTTAATGTACGAAGGAATAAGATAACCAATATAGTGATGCTTACATTATCTTTTAATTAGACAAAATTAAATTTTTAATTATTAAATTTTAACTATTTTCTCTTATAATATAATATTTTTTAAGTAGTTTTAAAATATTAAAAATAAAAAAATAAAAAATCACTTAAAAATATCATTAAAAATCATAAAAAAATTATCAAAATTTAATAGTTAAAATATTATTATTTTTCGCTCAAATAGTATAATAACTATGGTAAATGAAGAATCTTGCGTTAGTTTTTCTATTCTCTCCTCAAACTATGTCACATTAAAGGTCAATGAATGCATACAACGAGTACAAATTAAAGTATATTTACATTGAACAACCGACATAAAGATTTAAAATGAGTATATGATGAACATCTATAACTATTAATTTCAAGTAAGTATTTTAAAGCGACCTAAATTCATGTAGGATAAGATAGAGTTTAGATTCGTTATTGTAAATTTTTCTAATGTTTTTTTTTCTTCAAAATATATTGATGCTCAATAATTTTAAATATATTAAAGTTATTTTTAAAATATTAAAACATTATGTTTTTATTATTCAACAAAGGATAACACAATAAAACTATAAAAAAAAATTCAGACTTAATAAAATGCTAATCGACACAAATTTTGGAATTTAAGAAAGAAATTGGTTCATTACTTAAATTTAAAAACATTAGAAAGGACAACGTTTTACCAAACTAGATATTCTATTTATGTTGAAATAATAATTATCTTATTCAACTTAAATTACCTAAACAATGAAACAAAATTAATTATACTCAAAGAAGATAGTTTATCCATGTTTTATTTGCTGCAAATCATCTTGAAATAAGGTAATTCATCTTGAAAGACTTAAACTATTTAATTCATGTTATTATACAGCACTAATAAAAATAAACTAAATATAACAAAATGTTGAATGAATTATCTCAGTTCAAAAATCATTAATATTTGTAGGATTAAGACTATCATCCAATAAATAATGTAATTAGTTAATTCTACTGTTTATATGTTATATCAAAATCAATAAATAATCTTCTTAACTTGAACGTTAATCACAAACAATGCAACAAACTTATATTTTATAATAGATAACATTTAGAATATGTATGAATTTTATATCTATTGAACATAATATTTTCATTATCTTATAGTTACGATCAAGTCATTCATATAAAATTATTTTTAATTTTTTATTTATTTTATATTATCTCTTAAGATTGTTCATAAGGTTTAGGATTATTTTTATACTTGATCAATGTGATGAAATATCGTATTTTTTAATCTTTTGAGAAAGATTTACATATTGTCTCCATCTAAATTTTTTCTATTTTTTTTCATTTAAAATATTATCTTACATTTTTATTATTTGTTATAATAATTATTTAGTTTGATAAATATTTTTTTTCTTTTATTTGTATCTCTATCTTATTAGCAGCAAAATATTTGTTAATAAAGTATACTATGAAATCCATCCAAAATTTGTCGAATTTATCGACCACTTCACTGCAATTAATAATAATTAGTTGATAATTAAAAAGTTTTTTACATTATATTAACTAAAATACCATATTTTCCTTTCTTCACCGTATATCCATTATAAATTGTAAACATATATATTTATTTTTTCACTGGTGAATAAAATTGAAGTAAAGTTGACCCATTAGTTTCTTTTGACTTTCTTCATAATTTTAACAAATATTTTATAAGAATATGCTTAGATGATAAAGATTCTAAAGTCTTTGCTAATTTTTTAAAGGAAATCAAATATTTTCCTTTTCCACTTCCAATAAATTATTTTAAATAAAGCTCGTTTTAAAATAATTGTTTTAAAAAAATAGAGTACAAATATTAATAAAATATTCAATTTTATTATTATACTATCAACTACTACTACAAAATTTATTTAAATGTTTAATTCTTATCTTTTTTAAAATATCATTTTCAATATCATCAAACTCAGTATGTAAACAATGAAAGTATTATCTAAATTGTAACAAAACCTTTGTAGTTTTTTTTTTTTATTTTTTATTTTTTATATTCAACTCTAAACTGCAATAGTTATTTTATTTAGTTAAAAGATTATATTAATGTAACAAATGTTATTAACAGTTTATCTATTTCTTTATCTTTCTATTTACCTATCTATCTATGTTATTAACATCAAATACTCTAAACCAAAATAGGTGACTGATTTTATTTTTCTATGGGGTTTAACAAATACTATGATCTTTTCATATCTAAAAATTGATATTTAGCAATAGAAAAACGATATTACATCATGTTTTTAGGTATTAATTAATAACTTTTATAACCTCTTACAAAAGAATATATCTATTATAAAAATGTATCGATTAAAATCTAGCCATCAAATATATTTGAACTGTATTTTATCTAATTGGATTAGATAATTTATTTATTTTAAATAATAGTCTATCATTTAATCTTTTAAAGTGAGAACTGGTAATATAAAATGGGTAAGACAACCAAACACAGAATCAATTTTGTGGTGTGGTTTTGGACGTGAAAATCAGAGTAACAGAGACAGGTATTTTTCTACATTTAAGTAAAGCGTATGAGTATATATATAGTATTCGTAGGGTATACGGTATACCCCAATACTTCCAAAGGGGTTATATGTGGAAAAGTACAATTTGGTTCTGAAATTATTTAAAATCACAATCACAAATATCACCGTTCTTTAAGGCAAGAAGAAGGGTCACAGTGGCGTTTTTACTTAACCCATTCCAATTCCAATTCTTTCAGTAACCCTAACCTAACCCTAAACCAAAAATTCAGAGGCTTTCTGTGTTGTGTCTGTCGATGCTCCGCGTTGGTGCTGCCAAGGCTCAATCGGAGAGGAGGGTTCCTTTGTTAAATGCTCTCGCTCTTCTCTCTCTGCTCTCCCTTTTTCCCTTTCATGTCTTCAATCACCGCATCTGCCTCTGCTCCTCCTTCAGGGTCTCCAAAAACCCTACTTTTTGATTTTCATCCCAACCCTCTTCCTCTTTTCCATTCTCGTCCTTTGATATTCAATTTCAGCCTTTTGGGTTTCCAACTTCCATCTCCTCACCAACACGAGTGATTCTAAGGTGCGATTTCGCCACGCTAATTCTCAATTTTGTCCTTTTCCGCCTCTCGTTGCTGCATTGATTTTCTGTCATTCTTTACTGTTCCTTAGTTCGAGTTGTCTTTGATCTCCGTTGTCAGTCTCTTGTGTGAATTGAGGGTTTTAGTGTTTCTGATGAATGTACAATAATTGATTGATTTTTCTATTACGATTCTTATTTAGTATAATGCCATGTTTTGTTTGCCCTTCTTCCTTTTTATCTGCTTCGTTGTAGTTTTATTTTTGGGAGTTTGCTACTTATGAATTCATTATTTGTTGAAATTTTAATGCAGTTTTTCTTTGTTGAATTTGTGCGCCTTTTATCGGCAGATGCTACTATTTGGGTCATTTACTGAAGATGAAACCCGATCACTGCTGTCCAAGCAGTCTTCTGGGAAAAATGAAAAGTCTGTGGAGAAGAATCAGCTGCAGTTTGGATCTCTGAATTCTGTTACTGTTGAGTCAAACAACCTGCAAAACTCATCAAAGGCATCAGTTAGTGCTCCGCCCTCTGATTCTCAGAAATGTAATGGAGTGAAAAATGATAATGATACTTCGTCTGAAGTGCCAGGAGCAATTAGAGAGAATGGCAGCATTACCAATTTCTCCACTAGACCCAGGAGTACGAGTAGTGTGAATGAAGTTGAAGAGAAAAATTCAAATTCTTTTACATTACTTGATGAAGATGGTCCCTCAAACAAGTTTTCAAATTTGAGCCTAGATGCTTCCGAGACTGAAAACTTGAGGAACGTACATAAAACTGGCAATGGAGATGATTCTTCATTAAAGTTCTCCCATCGAGAACCCGCAAAGGCACCTAATGGACATGCTGTTCTGCCTGTTAAAGACATACTGCCTCGAGGCCTTATCAACTCTGGGAATCTTTGCTTTCTTAATGCAACCGTGCAGGCCCTGTTGTCATGCTCACCTTTTGTTCATCTTTTACAGCAATTAAGAACTCGCAACATTCCCAAGGTTAGCTTGTCTGCTGCTGCATGTCAACTAATGCTGCCACCTACAGATTTTAGCTTAACTTATAGACCGCATTATATCATTAAACGAATACAGACCTAAAATCTGTATTATACATTTTGATTTCCCTTATGATAGTAAAGTATTGATCTGACACTATTGCATGTTTATTTTTCTGTATTATATCAGGTTGGATATCCTACATTGACAGCATTTGTTGAGTTCATAACCCAATTTAATGTGCCAAGCAACACTTACATAAACAGGCCAGATACGGATCTGTTTGAGTCTGGGAGGCCATTTTGCCCTGTTATGTTTGAAAGTGTTCTAAAAAATTTTACTCCAGATGTGCCAAACAGCATTTCAGGAAGACCAAGGTTGGTGATGATTCATTATTTTTTTTCTGTTTTTATGTTACTTTCCTACTAGTTGGTTTATTTTTAATCAGTAATCAAATGTTAAAAGCATAATCGCATTGTCAAAAAATAATTTATCAATGATCATTCATGTTTATAATCCTTGTCAGGCATACATGGATGTATATAGATATAATCTTCATTTTCTTTCTTTCTCCATCCTCTTTTGGAACTCTTCAAATGTGCTCCCACTTGTATTCCTCATTTAAACAATTTTAACTGTGTACCGATGTGTCTCGGATTTCCTAGACCCATCCAGAAAGTTTTTTGGTAATTTGAAAGTGTGCTGCATAGTGTCATGTTGTAATATAATAATCAGTATCAACATGTCACTTTCAGGCAGGAAGATGCTCAGGAATTTCTGAGCTTTGTAATGGATCAAATGCATGATGAATTACTCAAGCTTGAAGGACAATCTTCAAGTCGTAATGGCACCAAATTTTCTCTTGTTTCTTCTGTGGATGATGATGAATGGGAAACAGTGGGGCCGAAGAATAAATCTGCTGTAACAAGGACTCAAAGCCTGGACCCATCAGAATTATCAGATATTTTTGGAGGAGAGCTTAAAAGTGTGGTGATAGCTGAAGGTACAAAACTTAACTATATTATACAGTGTTAGTGAAGGAATTTGCTTGTTTTAACTGTAAAGTCCATTAAGATTTTGTGGAATTTCATCTGGTCAGTCTATTGCTTCATTGCTGAATAATTGTAATTCTGGAATTTTACTTTTTGTTCTTGCCAAAATTCACCTTACCTTTCATTGTTGATATTAAAACTTGAAACAAGAAATGCAAATGTAAGTGAAGTATCTAAAACACAATGTGGCCATCTCATGATTTATTTTTTGTCATTTAGGAAATAGACCTTCGGCCACTGTTCAACCGTATCTCTTACTCCATCTTGACATCTATCCTAACACTGTACACACTATCAAGGATGCACTTCGCTTGTTTTCTGCATCAGAAACTCTTGAAGGGTACCGTATATCGCCCGCTGCAAAGGTATTTAGCCCTTTTATTTATATGCTTACAATGATTTTAATGGAGGATATAGCTTTAGAAACTCTTTTGTACTCTATATTATGTGTGGAATTGTATGTTCTTTGAGTTTGAATCCTTGGGTTCTTTCTTTTACTGACTTTCTCCACTTTATATTTGTTTAAATTGCAAACTATATTTTATAGTTTTTTTTACCCAATCTCTTCAGTGATTTTTGGTGTCAATACAACAATCTATTTGCACATCTGTATCCATAATGTCACTCTTACACATCGATGTAAAACATGGAACATCAACTGCTTTCAAAATTCTAAAACTCAGGCTGTTTAATGGAAGACAAGAAACTAATGTCTGAATTTTAGCTACTTTGCTGCCTTTCATGGGCTTCATGTCTGCTCCCATCGGCAATTCTGGCAGCATTTCTTTGTATTAATTCAACAATTCTGACATTCAATCTTGGCTTTTTATAGTGGGCAATTATAGCCTTTGGTTGCAATAAAGGATATGCTTTGTACTGCTGCAATTAAAATATCCATTTAAATTTCTTTCAGGCCGGTGTGGTGACTGCAAGAAAATCTGTACAAATAGAGACGCTTCCTAAAATAATGATATTGCACCTGATGCGTTTTGGTTACGGAAGCCAGGGAACCACCAAGTTGCATAAGGCTGTGCACTTTCCTCTTGAGTTGGTATTGAGTCGTGATTTGCTTGTTTCACCATCTACTAAGGTAACGTAATATGTCTTTTATATTCTAGCCTCTGTTTCGGATGTATATGTGTGATCGTGTTGATAAACCATGGCCTCTCTTTTTGGTTTCTAGAATGCAGCTACTTTATTGTCAATGATATACTGATTTTTTGTGTGGAGAGTTAACTTTGGAAATTGGTCTGTGAAGTTTTTGCATAATAAATTTGTTTATATCCTCAAAGATTGCTACTTTTTTCAAATTCACTTTATTCCATTAATTTGTGGAATCTCTCTTATAAAAAAAATGGATAGATAGCTAAGTTTTTGATACATTGTTCTTACCATGAACAACTTCCGACCACTAATTTCAACAAAAATCAGGCAAGGGAGTATATTATGTTGCTGATTTTAAGTGAATGTTTCTACTCAGTATCTTAAGAAAAGGAAACTTTAATCTTAAGAATGTAAGAAGATATTTGAGTACCACTGTGATAACTGGTACTTTAATCTTCCACTTTCTGGAGTATTATTCAATGTTTGATTGGAGGAGGGCACGTGGCTGAGTGTTTTTTATGTTTCTGCAGGGTCGAAAGTATGAACTTGTTGCTACAATCACTCACCATGGAAGGGAGCCTTCCAAGGGGCACTACACAGCTGATGCCCGATACCCGAATGGTCGGTGGCTACGATTTGATGATGCATCTGTTTTTGCTATTGGAACAAATCAGGTGCTGCATGATCAAGCCTATGTCCTCTTCTACAGACAGCTGTGAAAATATTCATGTTGTGTCAAATATCAATTCCCTTCCCGCACCTGACACAAAAACACTACTCCCCTATAAAAAAGGATGGCCAGTATTAATATCTTGCATGGGGGAGAATGTGGGTGATTATTTATTAGTTGGTCAATGTCCTTTGCTCAGGGCTCAGGGCTCAGTTTGCTAAAATGTCATAAATGGTTGTGTTGTAACATTTTTTTATGTTATCTTAAACTAGAAAAGTTTTGTAGTCCTAGTTTAGGACATGAACATGTATTTATGGTAACATCGAGTAAAGGTTTATAAGAATGTGCTGGATATTATGAAGAATTAATTGACTTGGAAAAGGATTGGATCTAAAGTTATAAGAATGTGCTGGATATTATGAAGAATTAATTGACTTGGAAAAGGATTGGATCTAAAGTTATTAAGCTTCAGCTTTGATGCGTTTTTTCGTTTATTGAGTGTTAAATATTGCAGCTTTTTTTGTGATTTAATGATTCTTTAGATCTCTGCGATTCCAGAAGCCATGATAAAATTTTCGGACGTTTGCTTGTCTAAAACCGGTGGAAAATTTGAAGAACAATTGATGACGGCCTAACCGTATTGGTTGCAAGTGGTTTTAGACAGAAGCATGGTTTTTCTTTATCATTTGACTCTATTGTAATCAAATTTAGGTTGTTTTGCTGTTTAAATTTCAGCTTAATTCTATTCAAATTTTCAAGTCTAACTTTGCCGAGAACGATATACAAGCAAATTGCTGGCATCTTCCTCATTTTTAATTGTGAAGAATGAAAATGGGTTCTTCCCCGTTTGTGTATTACTTTTTACAGTAAATTCTTTCATGTTTTTTCTTCTTTCTTGGGGTTATTCGACTCTGACGTTTTAGTTGAAACATGTTAATGATTTTCTCTAATTGAATAGAGAAATCTCATTTTAATTCCATAAGTGCAGTTGAAAAAGTCCAACTCAACCAACATTTAAAATTGTTACTTTTGAAATAGCTTGTTGCTTTAGATATTTTTAAAATGAACGACTTTCAAATTTGTTGGCTGCACCTGCATTACTTTCAAGTTTTATACTTGTTGCTTAAATTGATTGCTTCATTTCTTTCACATGGTTCGCAGACTTACATTCTTCCTCTTCCTCAAAAAGCAAAGGTTGTTGGTACAAAAATAATAGGAAACATCTTTTGAATATATTAAGCATAACAAAACATCATATGGGGTGTTCCTCTTCTACATGGTCCAAACCCAGCCAACTAAATATTGCTTCAGGAGAGATAAAGAAATTAGGTTGTCTGGCTCTCTGGCTAGTGAACGGTGTCTTTTTAGACAATTTAAAGCAATGAATTGCCAGGTTTTAAGATTTTTCGTGGTCCAACCAGATAAACATCACTGCTTTTTCTTTCTTTGTACCAAATGGACGGTGGAAGAGCATAAAGGACACTCTAAATTAGGCACAAAGGACCTCTCTCTAGTTAAAGTCAATGTCTTCAGAATATCACACTTGGATTACTTCTGCTCAAACAAAATTGTGGAATATTTGTAGCATCTAGGAACTTACACTAGTATTATTATTACCATTTAAAAATAAACCAGCTGAGTAAATTGCGTGTGTATATCTCAAAGAATCAGAAAACTACATATAGTTTATTTGGCGACTGCTATTGGTTTTTCATTTCATCCTCCTTTACCCCTTTTCTTATTTATGTCAGTTGCTGGTTTCCATGAATGAAGATAGTTTTAATCACTCGTCTCCCACTATTTCACACAATCTATATATTTTAGTTCCAACATTGTTTTTACACATACATTTAGGAATATCTTTAGTTTCTATAATTTGAAATGATAGAAGCTAAAATAAATTAAAAGGTGTATTGTAAAGACTAAAATATAAATACTGTACATCAAGTAAGTAATTGTTAAAAGGTAAAAAAGCAATAACATTTTCTACACCATATTCTTGTTCTGATCTCATTTGTTTCCAATAACAAAATAAGAAGCAGAATGAGTAATCTGATTTAGATATCATAGATCCTAGGACATGATTCCTTGACTCAAATAACATAATTGTTTGTCGCAAGAATCTTTTTTCCTTTTCCATTCTTAATCCATAGTCTTTTGTTTGGTGGTGGTAGTTGTATTTGTATTGGCTGCTGAAGAGCTCATAAGATATTTGGAGACATTAATCTCTTTAAGGTGCTTATCACTGTAACAAAGTGCAATTTCTGCTGTCCTTTTCCTAAAGGTTATGTCTATTTAGAGCTTCGAATGGATGCAACATTCATCATGCTACTAACAAAAGAACATAATTTATTTCCATTGATTGAATCCTTTATGGGCATAGTTACAATTGTATACAAATATAAAGGTAAAATTTAAGAAAAGAAAGAAAACTATAACCACACCACTCTGCTAGGTCCCCTATTTTCTTCACCAACAAAACAATAAAAAATAAACCACCCTAACATTCTACAATCAGCTCAGAAAAAATATATGAAATTGACAACAATGGCAAACCGAAACTCCAAGAAACAAACAAAATCTTCAGTGTTCTCCTTCTCTTAGCAGCTTTAGTCTAAAGTAACTCTTTCATTTCGATCTATCTGCAACCTAAAACAAATTCAAAGGAGAAAATGAATCAAGAAGAAGCACTGCAGACACTGTTAAAATAGATCGTGTGCTTCATCACTTAGTTCCTTTATGCTAGCATGAACTTATTCTCTGTGCCAAATTGTGTAGAGCCATTATCCTCTACTTCTGCATCATTATACCTTGGAACCCACCAAACTCTCACACTTTTGTCAAGGCTTCCACTGTACAATAAAAAACCACCACCAATTCTACTAGATGATGAGGCTTGTAAACACTTCACAGGCCCTTCATGGCCATTTATGACACCAACTTTACAAAGCTTACCAAAAGCCTCTCTTCTCCAAATCCCTATGCTTTTATCTGCTGATCCACTGCACAAAAACTCCTCCATTAGACACATGCACAACACAGCCATTTCATGTGCTTTGGTCTCAGAAACCAGCTTCCAACTCTCAGAACCCCCACTCCCCTCCCACCCCATCACAAACCCATCGGATCCTCCTCCATAAACCCATTTCCCATCCTCAGAAACAACAATAGCATTAAAAGAAACATCTTTATGACCCTCCAAAACCCCCTTCAAACAATGCTCCCCCTTCCCCTCTTTTCTCCCCCAAGCCTTAATCTTTCCATCGGCAGAAGCAGAAAACACCACCCCTTTACACGCCACAAGCCCATTGATTGCATCATCATGAGCTTTAACCGATTCCAAACACTTCAAATCCGAGAGCCTCCACACCTTCAGAGTCTTATCCCACGACCCAGAATAAATCAACCCGTTATAAACAGTCAAGCAAGAAATGCTATCTGCATGCTCAATCCACAAACGCTTGTGGTGCCTCCGCGTTTGGACATAGTTGCTCTGCTTCATGAACTTCCCCAGATAGTCCTTGGTCGTGGGAAGAGAATCAACAAGCTTGAACACGTTCTCCGAGCTCCTTGACACCTTCCAAACTCTGATCCTGCTATCTTGATGTGCGGTGAAAACCTTGTTCCCAACCGTTGCAAGAGCTTTCACCGACCCTTCTCCTTGTCCGAACTTTGCAAAGACCCTTAAGTCCGGTTGCTGCCAGACTATGATATCCTTACCCTGAGAGGCACTCAGGATGAACTCACCACACAGGGCCAAGCATGAAACAGAACCCACGTGTCCGGAGAGAACCGCGAGTGATCGGTGAGAATTGAAATTGAAGAAGGCAGGAACAACTATGGGTATGCGTTGGGAACAAAAGGGGCTGTCATCGTTCTCGCTGCTGATGCTGCTGCTGCTGCTACTGCTACAGCTGGTTGATGTTGATGTTGGGTTTGTCCAAAGTTTGGATTTTGAATTCATTGGAGCGGAAAGATGAACTCGGGGAAGGAGCGTATTCATTGCAGCAAATGTAACGGGTGACAGGGAAGGAGCGTTGTGATGAAACAAAGGAATTATAGAAAGAATGACAGAGAGAGAGAAAGAAAGACAGAGAGTGGTTCCTTGTTGATGAGGGAAATGTTTTGTTAAGGTTTGAGGTTAATAATTGTGTTGTGTTGTGTTAACGGCTACATTGACTGAGAAACTGTGATGCAACAATGGCCCTTTTGTAATGAGATGTTGCATGTTTTGAGCTGTTAGCCATTTTTTCTGCATTTTTTTATTCCACCAATTATGATCTGCCATGTGGAAAACCCTAAAAGGCTCTTCCTTTCCAATTAAGCATTTGGGTATTTCTTTCAGGTCAGGTTTTCCATTTCTGCAACTTGTTTTCTGTTCTCAAAATTGGTTCAGTCTTTGTTTTTATAACTATCTGATGTAATTGAATTTTGATGTTTGATTTGATGCATCTAATTGTGAGATTTAAGTGTTTTAGGCTGTAATTGTATTTAAAATTTTCAATTACCATAAATGTACCTTATATTCTAGTTTTGTAAATTAGAATTCTTTAATATATTAATTGTGTACTTTTTGTAGAAATTAAAGAATATTTATTTAAATTTTTAATTTAATTACCACATTAAAAAGGTTAAATAAGAGTAACATGATTTTTGTTGTAAATTTTTTATTTTAAATTTAAAAATTTAGATTTTCACTTCCACGGGATTGTTTTTTGTGAAAACTTGACCAAAAATCATTTGAAAAATATATATCATTTTGGGCTTTTATGAGTGTTGTCTATTGAAAGATGAACTAACATGAAAAATCATACTTTCCTAATTTTACATATTCAGAAAATTATAATTCTTTTTCCAAAAATAATTCTCAAAATTTTTGATATATTATAATTGTAAAACTATTTGCAGTCTCAACTAGTTAAAGTTATCTCAAATATAAATTTTAAATTCAGATTGTAAAATATTTTTAATATAAAAAGTTAAAATTAAGTAATAACGTAATATACTGACTATGCAATCATACCATCCGTTTTTTCTAATTGAATTCTTGAACTTTACTAGTAAAATTTATATGGTTTTGTTCACCGTTACTTAGAAAGAATAACAATTAAATAATATTTATTAGAAGTTATAAATAATATAAAATATTATATTTTTTAAATAAAAGGTTACTTTTTTCTCTTAAAATAGTTGTACTTTTTTATTTCTTAACTATTATTAAGAAAATTTAATTTTTTATATTATTATTTGTTGTAACTAAGAAATATTTATTCATTTTATCAATTACTATTAAATAAAATTGACTGATGAAATCCTGTTTTCTAATTACATTTAATGGAGTCTTGTTTTCTAATTACATTTTTTTCTTCCACAAATTAAAAAAATTAGTTAAACATGTAAAATATATGATTTTGTTATTACTAAAGTGTTTCAACATCATATTATAATTTATAATATATATATATATATATATATATATATATATATATATATTATATCACGATAACTAAATTAATTTAGTGGAATTTGAGACTTTTTCAAATATATGCATCCATAAATAATAAAATAATTAAATTACATAGAAAACAGAGTGTATATATGAAAAGTATATTTGAAAGGAGATAGGTAGAGCGTGTGTAAGAGAAAGAAAGATGGTTAATGTGATTGGTAGAGAGCAACACTTTTGTATTGTTAGCTCACAAGAATCTTGTCAATATAACAAAATCACACATATGTTTATTTATTAATTCATGACTGAGAACATGAAAGAAAGATAAAATATACAAATTTTGTCAACTTTTATCTGCATGAATAGATTTCTTAGTTTAATTTCTATGCACAGTAACTATGAATCAATAACAAATAACAAAATTATGATAATTAGAGCTTATAAACAACGTAACATAAAAATTATCAAATTTATAATAGTTCATGTTATTTTGCAGTTATAAGAACAAAATCTAAGTAGTTTGTGTGCAGATTTTTCTGTGTTTTACTACTTGAGGATTGTATTTTAATGTTTTGAAGGCAGAACCACTGCCCAAGAACTCTCCATTTTAGAAAAGTAATTAACAAACAATTGATTGAAAAGTGGTCGGCTGCAAACACATGTAACCACTAGTTTAATCTTCCATCATTACCACCTTTGTCTTTTACAATAGAACAATGTGATTCCCAAGAAATGGGGGAAGAAATTGCAGTAAAAAGTATCCTAAAAAAATCCTCAGATGATATAACCTTTGAAAAGTTAAAAGAAAAGTTTCTTCTTTCTATTAAATTATGGTGATCAAGCAAACTATAATTAATTAAATTTCCAAGTAAGTGTAAGGTTAGACTCTAATTATGTGTTTCTAAAGTTCAATTTAATCAAACTTATTTTTGTTTCTCTTGATCCAAGTTGAGAGAGGTCTTTTGAATTAATAGAAAGTGTTATTTTCATAAGAGAAAAAAAAACAATGAAATTTGTTGACATAAACGATCTTAGAAATTCAAATGAGTCTAAGTTTCACATGGATAAAATAAAAAAAGTTGAGTGTATCTTATAAGAAAGATAATTCATAATTCATAAATCCGATGTCTTAAGATTTTAGGTTGGAAATAATATCAATTCCTTGTGTAAATTTGACTATATAAGTGAAGAATCTTAGATATGAAGATTAAGTTTTCACTATAGGAGTTTAATATATCCCTCTAAACAAAATTTATATGCATAGTGACAATTTTGTTACAGTCACTCAACCACTCTAAACAATAATATAAACTGATTAGCTATGAAATCTTATTTGTTCATTCATTGTTTCATCATACTAAACTAATTACTTTTTCTTAATGCGTGGTTGATAGAATAATTAGAAGCAATAATGCTGAAGTTTGTGCAGTAGGTGAGTTTGGTGAGCTGGTTTGGTATTTTAGCCAGGAAGAATAAATATGCTGAAGAATTGAACTCAGTTCTCTCACTGCATGAGGTGTCAAGCATGCTTTTGATAGCTTTGTACTTGCAGAAGCTATCACTATCAGATGTTGTGACTTGTGACTTAAAGGAAGTTCCAATAGCTACCTTCTGTGTTTACCAAGTTTTCTGCAACCAAAGTTTTAAGAACAAATAGCACAAGTAGTTTTAAGTAAGACCAAACTAAACCTCAGAGCTTGATGTAAAGTAGCATGTTATGAGAGTGTAATCTGATAAAGCTGTTTCCACTCAGTGATTAATAACATTTTACATTTAAGGAAGTTCCAAACAATTGATTTGATTCAGATTCTGATGTTTAAATAATGGTTCAGTGTGATAGGAGATGCATTTGGACATTCCTTCTTGAAAACGTGAATATCTGCTTTATCCAACATAGGAAATGTTTGGTTCTGATATATGGCACAACATTACTGGTTTATACTGTGGAAATCTAGTTTTGAATTTAATGAAGTGTTGAGAGATAGCCACCTGGAGGAGCAGTAACATTAAAGTAAACTAGGTTTAGAAAAAGTGTCAGAAAAAAGTTGGAAAGTGCAGCATAGTTTATGTGATTTGGTAGAAAGAAACAATTTATGTTATTGTTAGCTCACATGAATCACATCAACTCAACAAACTTGACTTTGTCCTTCTTATAAACTAATGTGAATTGCATCTGTGAGAGAGATAATGAGATTGGTGCTAACTTCTTTTCTTTTGCTTCTATTTTATTGGTTCATTCACAGGACCACGCAGGTTCTGACATAGATCAGTTGAATTGAAGTTGGTCGGCTATAAACATTGCATTAACTAATCAAAGATTATCTTAAAGAAACAAGAGAACACACATAAGTAATACAAACAAGGTTAAAATTCTTTTATAGGGTTAGTATTATCATCTATCAGTAGAAATTGCCTCTGAAGAACTTCCACACATACACAAAATTAAGTGTTTAATGTTGTAGTATAGTCAAACTATGCACATAAGAAAAATCTATGATAGATAAAGATATTTGTATACATACACGTGATTATGCCTTTTCAAAAAGGACTGATTAAGGCATCAATTTGAAAGTTGAAATATAATAATCTTAAAATGGAGGAAATTGATTGATAGATCCTATACATGGGCAAGACTAAATAAGGACCACTGGCCCAAATGGGAGAAGGGGTCCCCAATAAAGGAGGTGCGGAAAGTAAAAGCAATTTCATTTCCTACTCCATCTTCACCTTGCTAGTTGAGTAAACAAACCCAGATGTGAAGAAAAGCAATTGAATTCGGATGATGGCCAAAATCATAAGCCAGCCTTTCATCACATCACATAGTCATTAATATATATATATATATATATATATATATATATATATATATATTTTTCTCTTATCTCTATATTTTATATTCATAAAACACATGGTAAGTTATGGTGGTTTCACAACTAACTTTCTGACTTGGGTTTGAGGAATGAATGAATGAAACGGGTTTATTTTGATCCACGGGGTGTGTTTTGGTGGTACTGTACAAAGAAAAAAAAACTCTGGACTAAAATTGTTATGTGGCCCAAAGGAATCATAAAAATCTGAAGTTACTGAATCAAGTCAATTTAAATTGGTGACAGAAAACAAAGTCAATTCATATTGAATGAGGATTATAAAGCTTTAAATGTTTTTTTGGTGATTATTACTTGCTCAATTATATACTTCCTCTTTGAGCATTTTTCACATAAAAAGTTCCACCCTTGCAACATCAATGATGAATCCCACAATAGCTTATTGAGGTACTTCCTAAAAGTACTCCTAGCATTGCTTAATGCTAATTATTTGCCAGGAAGAAACAATAAAAGCGAGTTTGAACTTGCACTTTTCATTATGAACTATGATCATATGATGCCCATTTTAGTACATGATTTGATAGTATGTAATGCTTACAATGATTGTTGGAACTTACTTACACCCTATCTTGTATATAAGTTGTGTAAAATTACAGTTATATACATTATAAAGAGTGAAAAATTGTTCCTACATCTTTGTCTTTCACTAAAACCTGATATTGTTTTTATGTGTATGGTCTCTATCTATAATATAATCTCTCCTTCTTGGTAGAGCTGTCACTTTGTAATGTGGAAACTGTCCATAACTTCTTTTGTATTTGAGACGACAAACTACAATGAAGTAGATAAGAGTCAGTGTAATTTGTATATAATATGTTTCTTACAAATGCTTAAAATAAAATAAAAAACTTTAGAGGTATGAAGTCATTTTAAAGACATTAAATCAGAACAAAAAATAATAAGAAACAAGGAATGGTAGTTTTATTTCATTCGCAGCTTTAATGACAAGGTTCTCTTTTGCTGACTGGAGCATGTTTGGTAAAAGTAAAATTTTGTAATAGAAATATGATATATCTAAAGATGTTATCTTAGTATCATGATCTCTCAAGTTTTTTTAAAAAAAATTTGTATGTGTTTCCTCATTTAGTTAGAACTTTTATAATTTTAGAAATATTCTATTATAATCAGATTTTTTAGAATATAATTATATATATTATGTATTTATTATCATTCACTTGTATAAAATGGATTCTGTTGTATAGTTTATCATCTGTCGTATAATTTTATAAATATGTAATTTTCTTTTTCAAAAAATTTGGAAGATGACAAATGGAGGAAATATAATGTGTGCCACATTAATTTTTTGTTCTGAAAGAGGAAATCATTCATCTTTATGCTTATATGTAGATAGGTTGATGCCCACATAAAAGTCTGCCATGAAAGAAATGTTACTCAGTTGGATTGACTTAAAAAGTAAATTGTAGAACTACGTATTATTATTGCAATTTGCCATTGGGAGAAATAATTGAGACATAATGTGACTAATACTTTTTCTTTTTGTTCTTGTTCTGTGATTGATTATTGCTTAAATAGATGCCTGTTTTTTCTTTCTTTTTTCTTTTGGATCTTATCTAAAGAAAACAGAGTGCACAGAAAGGAATCCACAAATAAATCCTTTATCTATATGTAGAAATATAGAAAACAGATGAAAAATGAATGGGTTAAAAAATAAATAAACTCTATCTATTTCATGTGACTATGGAAGCGAGTGAGAGTAGAATACTACCAAGTAAGCACTAACCTCCAGGCTCAAGTCCTTCGTTGTAGCATGTGATCTTAGATAACCAAATTCGGTAATCCTTTTCAGGCTCCAGCTCTCCGCCTATATATGTAAGAGAATATAAGATGTGATTGCTCAGTAAAAAATCAAAACCACTATCTTGAAGATATGAATGTATATTTTAAAAAATTATTTTATGTAATTTTCTTGAACAGAGAGAAAATATGTGAAGTGTGGAGGATTGAGAAGAAAAGAAAAGACAATGAAAAGAAAATTACATTGCTTGAAAAGTTGTCCAAGGTGAAGCCAGCCATGCCAATGACAACATGCACAGGAGCACTGTAATTTCGGCCATCATATGTATCCACTCCATTTTTATCTTTTGTAGGCATGGCTTTACATTTATGTTGAAACACGGAACAAGTTCTCTCATAATTATGTACATGGCCAAAAAGAGCCAAGTCAACCTATTTCATTTTCACATAACGATCACTTACCACAAACATATCAATGAACTGTACTGTACACAAGATCCAAGAAGCTTGATTTTCTAACCTTATTCTGAAATAGCAATGGCTCCACAGCTTCATTAAATTTGTTTTCAGATGAAAACAATCCCGGGTGAGAGGTGTACATCGGTCTATGTCTGCACGTTAAAATGTCATGCATAATATGCTTGATAGATAGATCCAATGATGTTGTGAATTTGGGGAAAGCAATTCTTTAAAAAAGTGCATAACTCACTTACCCCATGAAGATTAGCCAAGGAGTTTTCTGTCGATTAACCGATGCCATGTCCTTTTTCATCCATGCATACTGCAACAGGGAAGCTACACATATTATGTAACTGTTCAATCGAACTAAAAATAAAAGAAACATAACAGTGGCTTCCCTCATTTTACCTGCTCAGAATTTTCTGACCAATCATGCTCAGTTGATATTACTGTGAAATGAACACTTCCTTGTTCAATAGAGTACCAAGGCTTATCTTTTGCTGAAGTTGGCATTGGGAAATATGTTTCATAAGGTACTCCACATTCACCACCAGAGTCAGGAGTAATATATACTGAACCAGAATCTACGTAATCCCTGAGTGAAAACAAAAAGTTTAGAAATGATACTCAATAATTTTTACAGGCAATTAAGTAATGATTTTGTGGGAACTTTTGTGTAAACTCTTCTAGTAAGGTATACTAGAGGAAAACATTCGCTGGACAGAATTGTCGTTAATGTGTATGAAATACCTCTCATGGTTCCCTATTGCTGTCATATAAGAAACCCGGGAAGCTACTGGATTGATAAGGTGAAGGAAGAAATCCCATTCTGCTAGAAAACCTGTCGCATAGCTTATGTCTCCGATGTGAAACACTGAATTTACTTTGTTGGAATTTACATCTTTGGCTATAGCTTTAATCACTGAAAGAGCTCCGGGCTGTTTGAAAAACAAGACAGGAGATGGTCAGTACATGATACCAAAACCTGTCACTAGTAGCCAAATTCTTACTTAGTGCGTGTATCATATACATATCATATAAAATCTAAATGATAAAATGTTCGAAGTAGCAGTTTTACCTGAATGTAGTGTTCTTTGGAAGCATCGAGAGGAGTTTTGCCCATATCACCAAATGCTATGAATCTGAGCTCATCCGATCCTCCAGCTGGTGGTGTTGAAAACTGGATTTGATTACTCCAACCAACCGAGTCACTGGGCCATAAGAAGAAGGGAAATTAGCTTTCTTAATTGGTTAAATCTCAATTCCTAAAGTTCAAGTACGAATTAGAATTCTACATTATATAAAATAGCTTCGTTGAGCAACATTTAAGTGAGGAAGATTCACAAGTCTATTTATTTAATATTTTAGGTTGAGTGTGATATCAAATTTACTTAGGATCTATCATGCAATAGATCCTACACACATAGTGAAAGAGATTTACAATTGAGGAGGATAGCATTAAGATTTGAGTGTTTGTTGAATCACTTAGTACTGGTTTGGACAATAGCTTTAAACATAGTTTCTGGAAATACTCTTTATATTTTTGGTACTCTGAATGTACTAATGGTGATCTAAACACACCTTAAGTAGCCTGCCAGTCAGGTTCTTTTATTTGACAGACATTCAGTTTAAAATCAACTTCGGCTAGGATTATTGTCAATGCCTTTAAATGGCTAAAGAGATACTTTCTCAAACTATATCTTCAATTTATCCCATAAAGTTAATACCTTCCATATTTGTAGGAGAAGGGGCTTGAAGGCTTTAGTCCTGTCATAAGTGCTGAATGGATGTATCCCGGATCATGCCATCCAAAATCCTTAGCAGGACTCGGCAGAGCTGAACCTGTCAATTTCAAGTGGAAATCAACAATAATGGGCAAAACCATTATTAAACCGATTACAAATGTTTTGTCATAAAAAATAAGGTAAAATACTACTTCACTTAATTTATGGCAATATATCGTATTATTTATTAGCAGACTTTGATTGAGAATTATGTCAAACACATAAAATGCATACTTGTTTATGAGTAAGGAAAACTAAAGTAAAGCTATCACTCACTACACATATCAGCTTGAGAAAATGTGGTGACTGTTGAAGTAACTGCTTCTCCATTTCCATATTGGATTTGCTGAGGCTCCTTGTCTCCACTAACCCATGTCAATCTCATCTGCAGCTCCAAATCACACACATTTGAGAATAAACGACAGAGAATATATGAAGAAGAAAAAGTAGCTTGTTACTCACTGATTCTCCGGTTGAATCTATGCTTGATAGATGCCCATAGAGTGGCCTCTTGGGATTAGCAAAACTCACGGGCGTGGACCTTCCCACAAGGCAGGGTTTCAGGAATCCACCAGAGAAGAACACGAACTCAATGTCACTTCTAATATTGATGACATGAAACTGTATTGAACCACTGCACGTTGAGATAACGCATTTCCCATCTTGGTATTTCTTGCATTCTTTGTTTTTGCAACTGAGGTAGTTTGGATCATTTTTCATGTACTGTGCCTGCGTTATCGTTAATCCGAATTCACATATTAGAATCGATTGATAAATTACAAAATCGTTTAATTTTCATATAATTTGCTTTTAAGAAAAATTGAGATAGGTGCAACTCATCTTGGCTCCCTAGGATGCATACACACAAACTAAGTAATACTAAGATTAATCCCCAAACCTCATTTTCAGGTCATTAATGTTAGAAGTTTCTTGTTCATTATTAAGGAATCCACTCACTATGCTTCAAATCTTTCATCTTGTAGTTTTCAAGATTGTCCAAATTTTCTGCTTTTGGACAATTCGTCAAAAGCATATTAGCAAAACGTAGATCAAAATATTAATACAAAAAAAAAAAAAAAAAAAAAAATAAAGAAACACGTTTATATGAGAATTTTGTTGCGGACAGTGACCAAAAGAGGCATTTCACATGTAGTGCGAAAACCTCCGATTCCGTGTTTATAATTACTAACGACACTTGCAAGGGAGACAAGATAATCACGAAGAAGAATAATATATTATTAACGAATTACGAATAAGAATATGCCTTTATTCCTTCCTCGTCGAAAACACAACAAAATAAATTAACAAGATGCGTAAATCTTGCGTGAGAAAAAAAAATGATAATACTGATTTTTATCTTGCAATAACAATAACAATAGCAGATTGCGTGAACGTCATGTCAGCACAATTGTAACAACTTGTAATTTTTCCTTACCAAATTCCAATCTTATAAATTATGAAATGTTTCATATTATTTTCAAATTTTAACATTCTCTTATAAACCTAAAATTATCTTATATATAAAAAAAAAAAACATCATAAATACTCAAATGTTAAGGGAAAAAACAAGGTTTGAATAAAACCCGATAAAGAGGGGAATCCTTTTTAATTTTAAAAAGAAAATTATTACTTGTATAACAAATTTCAAAACAAAATAGAGAAATGGAGAAAAAAAAATTGTTATATTTTGATATACAAATAGCATAACTAAAAAAGGTTATAGAAGAAGTAAATCATAGATAATTTAAATTAGAATAACTAAAGGTGCAATTTTATATCGTTCACACATTATAAAGACTGAAAAATGAACTTTATTTATTTTACTTTAGATATTAGTGTTGTGGGTGGCCTGAATACGTGTTTGGTTCGACTTGCACTCTTGCACACAATTTTTTTTTTTGACAAGAATTTATGTGAATGTAAACCCAGTGCATCCATGCAAGAAATCAAATACAAACATTATTTATTTCCACATCAATCTATCTGATTTTGACGCATGAATAAAATGAAATCGTTTAATTTTTTTTTTTTTTGTAAATGATTAAGTGTAAGACACATTTTCTGAATACTAAGCAAGTGATTCTTTTGGTTGATTGCACGAAGAGACAAGATTGGATGTATACTAGAATGGACTTGGGCCGAAAATAATACTCATAAACACTAAAACAACCAACCCTTAATCTTAATTTTTATGATAATCGCTTTAAAAATTGTATTTATAATGGTTTTACTTAACTCACAGGATAAAAATATTTACACTGACCACATTGAAAATTAGATTTTCTAACTTTAATAAAACCTTCGAAATTTATGAATGGTTGAGAGATAAAAACAAATGAAAAATGTTTACATGTTTCCACATGTGACAATCTTTTCCCACTGGTTCATTTGTGTAAGGCTAAATAATTTAATAGAAGGATTATGTAAAAATATTAGAGATAGATGCAATGGAAGAGGACAAAGCAACCACGTTATGGATTGAGAGTTGAAATCTTTAAGAAACGTCCAAGTTATGTTGATGCACAGTGTAAAAGCAATGGGAAACATTGAAAAAGATACACGTGGACACTGTTGCACATCATTCGAATATAGAAGTAGAAGGGTCTAATATAAAAGAAAAAAAATTAATTCTGATCCACACAAAAAAAAAGGAAAAAACCACTTTACCACTCATTTTAATAATATAATAATATATACTGGTATTTTAAGTTTAAAAATTAAAGAGAATACAATTTCCAACAAGGATTTTTCAACTTTAATTATGAAGGTGATTTGGAAAAATAAAATCCACAATAAAGAAATTAACAGAAATTAAGGCATTATATTGTAACCTTTCTTATAAGACTTCTTAGATAAAACATAAATATGAATAAAAATTTTCAACAAGAATCTTATAAAACTTGCATATTAAAAATTAGCATAAAACTTTAAAAAGAATTAAAAATTCATGAACTTTTTCAGTGTGAACATAATAGATACCAAGTTGGAGTTGAGTATTTGCCACTTGTCAGTATCAAAAAAGTCAAATTAAACATGTCAAAAGAAACAAAGTCTCTGTACATGTTTTGTGGTATGTGGGAAAGGCAGAAAAAATAATTAATGCCCCTTACTCGCATTATGAATATTGGGAATTAACGTACTCTTTTCAAAAATATTTCTTATATGAATTAAATTTTGATGTTTTTTCTTTTCTCGTCATTTTATGAATTTTATTAGAGTAAATTTTAACTATAATTTTAATATTATGTTAAAAAGTGAATTTTAAATTTAATCAATTTCATAAAATTAAATATAAAATAAAGTTTTCATTCAATTATATTTTATAAAATTGTCTCACTTTTATTTGATGTAAAAGTTCGAAACAATTATTTTCATACTTTTTTAGATTGACGATGCTAATTACCTTTTTGTCAAGTGATCCTTCATGTGATATTCCAACAAATCATCAATATGAATTGTTTGTTTGAACTTTTTATTGTTATCATTATAATAATATATATATATATATATATATATATATATATTATATAATCCCTCAATATGAACGACAATCAATCTTTTAGGACATAACTAGGTTGTTTTATTAAACTATACGGGAATCAGAAATAATATAATATAATGGTAACAAAAGGGAGAAGGACCGGTTGAAGATAAGGTAGTTGAAAAGGGATACCATAAGTATTAATTTGCCAAAGGAGCAAATTTTGTACTAATATTACCCAAATAATAGGTGTGGCATTTATGAGTCTCGCTATGAACATTGAATGAATGCACGGTGCTTGTTTGTTTATTTATTTTGTTTTTATTGTTGGATAGGATATTTTAAGCAAGCAGAAAACAGGAAGAATAAAGTAATGACCTCAAATGAAAGAAAATGGTCGTGACAAAAATGGAGCATTAAAATAATACAAAGGAAAACAGAGAAAGAAAAGTAAATAGTAAGTTCATGTGTTTGATGAACATACCTTAACAGGGTAGTGGCATAACAGAGGAAGTTTGGCCGTATCACCGGTTTGTAGATAGAACAACTCATTCAGCACACAAGATTTCACACTGTGCATCAACAAAACCAAATTGTTGTTATTGGAATTTGAAGAACTGATATAAACAGTAAATAACAGTAACATAACGATAACGATGATAATGATGATGAAGAGCAAGGTTACAACTCCATTATCATCACATGAATGAATTCTTACTCAGAATTTGAAGGTGAGATCATAGCAACCCAATCACCGTCTGAAGGATTGGAAACCCCTGTGACAGTAACTGTCACAAACTCCTCATCCGATAGAGTGGAATTTGAGAGGACATTAACTTTGAGGGAGGGATTTGAAGCAGAGCAATCGCTCAAAATTCGTCTGTTTATCATTCTGAATTCTGACAGTGCGGTGAAATTGCGGTGCAGCAGTGTGGTGTTAGAAACCACCAAGTTCAGAAGTGAGGGAGTGAGAGTTTCAGAGGTCGAACAGCAACTAAGGCTAAGGAAAAAAACCAGTAAAATGGAAACATGTTTGAGGAGAATTCGATTACGAGACCCCATTGAAGAAAAACAATTCAACACACAAATTTGCAAGTTATGCATAATAACACTTTCCTTTCCAAGAAAGAAAATAAGATCTTGCCTCTGGGCTCGTCCCAACTTTCCCTCTCTTAAATAACATGCACTCGCCTTTCACACTTCTCTTTTTCTTTCCCAAAATATCCCTTTCCGTTTCCCAAACGTGTAATTGTGAATGGTAACAGTTTCCTTTTGCTTTCTCTTCTCTTCTCTCTCTGTCTGCTTTCTCATGAACAAACGAAGATCTGCTCGTGTGGGTTTCAATGCAGTGGTGACACCGCCATCGTTGCAGCACTGCTTTGAGTACAATAATACTTAATAAAGCAATTCCACAAACACATCATCTACACATTGCTCCCACCTCCAAAAGCCTCTCACCTGGACCACAAAGATCATTTCAAGAAAACTAAACTAAAAAAAGAAAATCTTTCACGAACACAACAAAAATGCACCATGATAGCAACATACGTATACTCACTCACAGTAAAGAAAAAACATTTCAAGATTTACATAAATGCATAAAACCGTGCCGATGAAAAAAACGATTGAAATTTGGCATAAACTTACACGAATAATGTTAAACAAGGAGTAGTGGAGATTATTGTGATTTGAATGGAAAGGATGGAGAATTGAATTGAGAGAATCAAGAAAGAACAGTGAAAAGGAGGGAAATGTGAAGAGGGATTGAGAATGTTAGGACTTTAGTTTATTTTTATTTATAAGGAAAATCTTATAATTTGTTTGCTTGCTTCCTGAATCTGATTAATCATGGTAGTTAGTTAGACGATAGCGAAATATACTTTATTATAAGCATAAGCATTTAATACCATACTCTCTAACGTGGTGGTTCGTTCGAGGATACAAGAGTTTTAATTCGTCCGTTGATGCTTGGTTTGTTTTGTTGGTAACGATGTTTTCCTTCTTTTTATTCATTTTCATGTGTAATAATAAGTTATGATGGTATTGTTAGGTTTTTAAAGAGGGGTATCACTTGGAAGATACTGTACTTAATGAGACATGAGTCTAAGGTATTAAGGCTATTCTCAATGCAAAATTAAAACTTTAAGGCGATGGATTTATGAGTCTTTACTCTGATATAATGTTCTATTTTTTTATTTTTAGTCAATGTGAGACTTATACTCACACTTGAATTCCTAATCAATATTTCACGTTGTGCCGTTTGGCTCTGCACTCGTGTTTTTCCTTTTTTGTCTTAATTATTTAAGCTATTTTTGAGCTTGCGATTACAGGAACAGTTTGCTTGAAGGTAAGTGAGGTTAACATAAATAATTGGATACATGGAAGAGAAGAAAGCAACAACGTTGTGGATTGGGTTTGAAACCTTAAAAAAGAAGCGTAGAAAGCTAGAATTCCACCATGCCGAAGGCAAAGCTGTGTCGACATAAATACTGGTAATATACAGTTGGAGCCTTGTTGTCACAATTGAAAAGTCAAACTAAACTTTTTAGAAAGAAAGAAAGAAAGAACTCTTTTATGTGCTAAAAAAAAACAACTAATGCCACTTTATTAGCATTAATGAATCATGGGAATTGCTCACATTGTTTTCATAAATGAAGTACTTGATATAACTGATATGATTTTAGAAATGTATTCTTAAAATTTTGATTAATTTATGAAGAATGCTAATCAGTGTTATAAGAGTACTGGTTAAAGAAAATTAATTTGCATTGATTTCTTGATTTTACATCGAAAGATTAAATATTTAAATACATTAATTAAGATATTATAAATGCATATAACAAATTTTATAAAGATAAAACTACTTTTTTAAACTTGTAGATAATAACATACAGAAGAATTACTTTGAAATTTTTAAGTCTCTACTAAAAAGAAAAATAAATATCTCTAGTGGTATTTTAAGAGTTTCTGAAGGTGAAAGTTTTAAATGTGAAGACCGTAAACCTTTGAAAGGTATGTCTTTAAGTTTTATAAAAAAATTGATACTTTAGTTGTTTTTTTGTAAATTTTTTAGATGTTTAACAAAAAAATTTTTGCTGGTTATTATGTTAATTTAAACTTCCTTATGTTTAATTATATTTAATTTTTAACAACATTAAAATATAGTTATTTTATTATTTAATTATTTTTTAACTTTTATCGATGAACATTAAATAAAATATGAAACCCACATGTACAATACTTATGAACAGTTTTGTCTTTTAAATAAAACAAAATTGTATTAATGGTGATTAAGTCAGATTTAATTTAATATTACACTTATCTATGTATTTTTTATAGAATTCAACGCATATTAATTACCTTAATCGGTACATTCTTATGGTATTCATTTAATTTAACGCATAGATCCTTAATTTATATCAATGAATTTTCTCTTTTTTATTCATTAATTGCAATGGCATTGTTTTCGTATGGAATAGACGTAGTTTGGTTTTGATGAGTACTCCATATTAAAGTTTTTTTCACATTAAAATTTTTTAGTGTCCTCGAGTTTATTTTTTCTCTATTATGTACACTTTATTATTTAAGATATTATTTATAAATTTAAATAAAAAAATCATCTAGATTTTACTTCTTATTTCTTATTATATTTCGTTATCTTTCCGACATTTCAAGCATCATTTTCTTAAGATTCGACTATGTCTAAGCATTTACAATGAAACAAAATTATCTTACTATTATTAGAATTTATGTAATTAAAGAAACACTAATAATGGTTAAAACTTCATATGTATTTTGGTTTCTTTCTTGTTGCACCGGCGTTTCGGTAGTATTATCAAAGACGGAAATAAAATAATCAACTAAGGTATGTTTGCCAGGATTATTTATTTATTTATTTTTTACTTTTTTAATAGTAGAAGTTAGTTTAAACCCCTACTATATAAAATCTCTATTAAAGAATAAGTAATTTGTTTTTTTAGAAGAATGATGAAAGTAAAGAGCCTTTAGAAAAGCAAAAGCTTTTGAACTACTTATAAATAGGGATGGCAACGGGGCGGGACGGAGACGGGTTTCGCTATCCCATACCCATCCCCGCATAAAAAATTCATCCTCATCCTCATACCTAAACTCAACGGGTATCAAACTTTTTTCCCATCCCCATCCCCACCGGGTAACGGGTATAATCTCGTACCCATACCCGTACCCGTGTTCTAACTACTTCAATATTAATTTTTATAAAAAAAAAATTACGGTAAAGAAAACATAATATTATGAAATATTCAATATTAGGAGGATTTTCTTCGATGCCAAATACCTTAAAATAA
>Ga0214544_1001238_pt1 | contig 52167 bp, 22 predicted proteins | sample CNSS3metaG_FD_160074 | JGI IMG/M metagenome (GOLD analysis project Ga0214544, IMG submission 160074) | Root nodule microbial communities from cowpea collected in UCLA plant growth center, Los Angeles, California, USA - CNSS3 | ecosystem: Host-associated > Plants > Roots > Nodule | place: USA...
ATAAAAAAATATAAAAAAAAATTCAAAAAAAAAAAAAAATGGGGGAGCCGTGGCTCCCCCCTGTCACAACCTAGGTCCGCCAGTGAGTATATGTATGTGTTTATATGTAGCAATACTAAGATGAACTGGCTCGCCTCTTTATATAATTGCGTTCCCTGCAAGGAATTTTTATAGTTTTTTATATTTTATGAGATTTCCCTTACGAATATTTTTGTTTCCAGGATTTTACGAACTTACGGAAAAAATTATAATTTTTATTCTATCATTGAATGAAGTTTACTTTTCATGAAATATTGACTTTTTTATTATTATTATTATTAAATATTATTCTTTTTATTCGTTTTTAAGTGTTCTTCAAGAATTTTTGAGAAAAAAATAGAATTCAATTTTTAAATTTAATAAAATATTTATAAATTTGTTATTGTTCTCTTTCCATTTTTTAAATTATAGTGAATGAATATATGTAAAATAGTTTAATATTAAATAAAATAAGGTCATAAGTATCAAAACAATTAATATTATCTTAAATTTTAAAAATACAATTTAAATAAAGTAAATAAATATTAAATAAAACATAAGATGTAAACAAAAATTGACATTATCTGAAATATAAAAAATTTTAATTAAAACCACGATTACCAATGAAGTATTTTAAATGTTTTGCATACATTCAAATAAATACTTCAATTTCATTTAAAACAACCAACATACACACAAGTGTTGTACGCATTTTTTAAATATACATGATATTATATTAGTAGGTGATGATAATGTAATGTTTTTAAGTTAATATATAAAATAAAATTATATTTATTAAAAATAAAGTGAAATATATTAGAAAAGATGAAAGAATAAATGTTGATAAATAGAGAAAAAAAGAAAAAGCAAAGATAGACAATTTTTTAAAAAAACTTGTAAAAATAACGGTCAATTTTCAAAAATGTAATAAATAATTATATGTTAAAGAATAAAATTGATATTTTGAAATATGAACACAAAAGAGGGAATCATCTCTAAATATTGTAATAAATTAGTACTTTTTCTCTCTCATTTATATGTATTTGTAAAATGGAGATTTATTTTTTGTGATTGGACACAACATTTTCGAAACAGAAAAGAGATAAAAAAAATATTCATGGACATTTTAATTTTATTTATATATATTACTTATTTATTTTTTGTTTACATATTTTTTTTAATTTATGACATAACTTATAAATCTATTTTTTGTATTCTCTCAAAAATGTACATAATTATTTCTCCAGGATTTTGGTTTGATTCGTGTCTAGTGTATTTTGGATAAACTAAGTTGACTCGATGTGGATTTTTTTTCAATTAGATTAGCAAACTATTCTTTTTCAATATAATTAAAGTGTTTTGATATCTAAGATTTCACAATTAGGACCAAATCCAAATGAATATATAACTCTTCAAGTCCAAATGAATATATAACTCTTCAATACTATGAATTAATTTACAAGCATATTCAATTTTCTGAATTCTCTTTTAACGTGTATTATAATTAAGAATTCATGTATTTTTTTTCAACGATCATATTTTTGTGTTTTTTTATTTAAATATAAAATAATAGGTAGAGAATATAAAGATAAAATGGAGAAAGAAGAATGAGATGAAGATAAAAGTGAAGTATCAATAAAACTAAATTAGTGAGATAAAAGATAAACTAATACAAGTAATTCACGAACATGGTGATCCAAAATTGTTATATTTTATTGGATTTGTCATTTCTGTTCGCATGTTTACAGAGTTTCTGAATTACACCCACAATTGGATCCCATATTTTACATTTAAATAACATATTCCCCTTTTGTGAAAGTTAAGTCACAAATAAAAATAAAACATACTACATAACTAATTATGATTATCGTACCTATAGGGCGGATCTTAGCTTTGACATGAAATCCCCCAACGTTTATTTATTTATTTTCTATATATATTTTAAAAATATATTTATATTAATTTAGTTTAAAAAAAAAAATTTAAAAACCACATTTACCATCTTTCCTGTAATTTCTTTTATTTCTTTATTTGGTTTCTTTTTTCTTCTGTATCTTCGCCTCTTCCTTTCCTTATCTTTTTATCTCAATTTTCGTACTCAATCTCTCATTATTTTCAAACTCAAATTGTGCCATGACAAAATTGAGGAGTTAAAGAACATTTTGGATCGAATGATTTGTTCTTTTGAGTAAGTTCTTTTTTTATCCTTTTTTCTTTTCGAACCAATATGTTTTTCTCTTGTATATGGCTTTTCCACGCTCTAATCATATATCTATCTTTTAGAGATCATAAAATCATGCTCTAATTGTTGATCAAACTCTTCTTTGGATAGATAAAACTATTTTAGGCTTTGAAATTGTGTAAGGCTATTAGGAATCTACTTTAAGGTAAGAGAAGCTAATCATTTAAAAGTTGTTAATTTTCTTAAAATATTGAGTCTTTGTTTTGATATTTAATTTGGGATATTCATAATTTTATCATTCCCTAAATAGGTGAAAGGTGATAAATTTATATTAAAAAAATGATAATAAAGAGTAAAATAATCGATTTTTTTTTCAGGAAGAAGACTTGTGATGAAAGTGAAAAAAAAAATACATCAACATCATCTAAACTTGAGAAACTTCTTGAGAATCCAAAAATTAAAGAAAATAAAAAATAACTTTCTAATGTTTTTAGAGTTACATGTAATGAATGTGAAAATGTTTTATAACCTGATGTGGAAAACGTCCTCAAATTTGATAATAACCACCAAATCAAATTGATGATGTATGTAGAACTTATTTAACATGAGTCCATATCAAATGCACCTAGAAAATTATTAGAAGATGATCATCAAAAAGATTTCAATACTCATAATTTAACTTATTTTCAAAATTTATATTTAAAAAAAAAAAGTTTATCTTATGATCGAGTATAGAAAGAAAGAAAATAATTTTATTGATATGAGTGAAGATGATAGAAAAAAAAATTATATAAATTATTTTTTTAACTAATATAAAATAATGTAATGATTAATATAAAATAATACTATATTTTTTTATTATTTTCATTAAAAATATGATAAATAACATAAAATTCTTATTGTTTTAAATAATACATCCTTTTCAAATAACCCAATGAATGGTTGGAAATAGTTCACTTTATTGAATCTTTTTGAACAAATATCTCACTGCTCAATATTGTCACATTAGAGGGGACTACTATTTCAAAAGAAGTAAATCATTGTACTCTCAACATCTTTGTTGTCACACCACTTACTTATTATCAACAACGTTTAGAATTTATCGATTTTATTAAGAAAAAATACATCTAAACATATATAAAAAATAACACAAATTTTTTAATTAATTATATATATTGAATTTAGAAAATTTTAATTTGTACTTCTATTTTTAATTTTATGAATTAATTATCTAAATAATCTCGTATTTCACTTTCTTTCAATTTTTTTTAATTTTGATTTTAATTAAATAATTAAAATATTTTACTCTTTTCATTTAATTTCGCTCAACATATTTTTTTATTATTGTTATTATTATTAATATTATTATTAGATAAATTTTTTAAATCATCAATTTTGAATTTTATTATACTATCTTTAGTATTTTTTTTTTCACATTATTGATTCGTCTACTTCTAAATAAGTTTATGTCCGGTATTGTTGTCATTACAATTCTATTAAAAATGAAAAAAAAAGAAAAACAAAATATTACATCATGATAAAACTATATCACATACAAAACAATCTATTATTCAAAACAAAGTCATAATTTTCTTCACAAAAATTATTTTATACGTTGAATTTCATATACTAGTCAATCCTCTTATGTTCCATAAAATACCTTTAATTTTTATAAATTTTTGTTTTGAAAGATTTAGTATTAATTTTTTTTCTTGAGTTTACCTATATTAATTTTCTTTATAATTTGATTTGCCTGCTTCAATTCATATATTAATAATTGAAAACAAAGTTAACAATATTTTTGTTACCATGTTGTTCAAAGACTCAAGAAGAATTGTGACAACACTCACTCTTATTTGTGTGTTATTTCTTTAAAATATGATAAATATTGATTAAATTAGATTTGAAACTTGCTCCCCTAGCTGCGTTTCCTGCAAATGTAACGTACGCAGAGACTCTTATTACATAAATGATCTTTTATATTTTATGAGATTTCTTTTACGAAAAAATTGTTTAAAGGATTTTACAAAACTTACGGAAAAAAGTTACAGATAACTCATTTTTAATAAATTTTTATAAAAATGAAAAAATCTTACAAAAGTATAAATACTAAATGAAAATCTTTGAATAATAATCAATTTTAATAACAAAAATAATTAGTGATCAATTTAGATATTAATTTATAAATTAAAAATTATTGATAACTAAAATAGTCTTATTATAAATAAAAAATTATAATTGATTTGTGAATTGATCTCTATATTAGTCATTAAAATTGACTACCAAATAAATTAGTCAAATACTAATTGTGTAAATTCCAAATATTCAATCCTATAAATTATTCATTTACTAGGTAATATAAAAAAAAAACTTATCTTATTTATTCCCATTTATAACTAATTTTTGTTTCATTTAAAAAAAAATGTTTTACAGTAACAATTTGTATTATCTCTCAAAGGTTAGACTAATTTGATTTTATCACACTTTTAATCATATATTTTTTTTCCTTTGAACAATTTCATTTAGTGGTATATCAAATAATTTCTAGGTAACACACTACAAAAAAAAGTTGACATTTTTGAATGTTAAAATTATAAATTTTAGTGGTTAAAAACTGTTAAGAGTGACATTTCTAACGGTTTAACAAATTATCAGAATTACATACGTTAAAAATAGTTTATGAAAAAAATATTTAACCACCGATATAAAATTTACTATTATTTATAAAAAGTAATCATATTTTAATAATTAAAAACCACCACAAAATATTTTATTACTATTTAAGAGAAATTGAAGATTTAAAATCGCTAAAATTTCTTTAAATTGTTTTTAAAACGATTTAAAATTCTAAAAAGTATTTATGAATTATTTTTATAATTTTTATAATTATTATTAATTTTATTTAAAAATATTTTAAAAGATAATAATAATTGTATTAATAATTTTATCATATTCAAAAAATTAATAATCTAATTATATTATATAATAAATTAAAAAAATAATAATCTAATGTATCATATAATAAATATTCATGTGTCAATATCTTTAACCCCACAAAAATTCCTCTAAGGTAAGTTGTTTTACCAAAAAAAAAATCCAACTTTCATTTTCATTTGAAGAAAACGCACGATCACAAATACATGATTTAACAAAATAATATCGGATCACACTACTAGGTTTAAAAATATTATAAATAAATTGATCTCCAAATTAGTCATTGATCAATTGTGTAAATTCTAAGTATTAAATCATATAAATTATTCATTTATCAGATAATATTTGAAAAAAAACTTATTTTATTAATTCTCTTTTATACTTAATTTATTCTATTTTATTATTATTTAACAGTTATTAAGATTTAAAATCGTTAAAAGTTGTTTAAATTATTTTTAAAAAATTTTAAAAAACCAAAAATTATTTATGAATTATTTTTTATAAATTTTATTTAAAATTATTTTAAAAGATAATAATAATTGTATTAATAATTTTATCATATTTGAAAAAGTAATCTAATTGTATTATATAATAATTTTAAAAATTAATAATCTAATGTATCATATAATAAGTATTCATGTGTTGATATCTAACCACACAAAAATCTCTCTAAGTTGTTTTATTGAAAAATATCTCACCTTTCATTCTTATTCGAAGAAAACGAATAACCACACGTATATGATTTAACAAAATAATATCTAATCACTTTATTAGGTCTAAAAATATCACAAATGAATTAGTTTTTAAATTGATCAAAGATTAATAGTGTAAATTCCAAGTGTTCAATTATATAAATTATTTATTCATTTATTAGGTAATAAAAAATTTATCTTATTTTTTTTTATACTTAATTTTTGTTTCATTTGAAAAACTTTTAGTTTTGCTATAATAATTTGCATTATCTCTCAACGATTAGATTAGTTTAATATTCGAAAAGTTTTTACATATTTCTAAAGTACTTTTTATCTTATCACACCTTTAATCATACTTTTTTTTGTACAATTTCATTTATTGGTGTATCAAATCATTTTCCAAGACACACATATGATTATTTTGACTTCTTTTTAATATATATATTTTTTTACTTTATGTTTATTTATGCCATGTAAATTATTGTTTTAATAAATTATTATATAATTTTTTTTAACTCATTCTAGTAAGTCTAATTTTACCCCCACAATTGTATAAAGACAGTTCATTCATTGTATATAATAACTTGATGTGATTGTCATGAAGTTCAAATTATGTATATTATTTTTTTAGTTTTTTTCTCTATGCGATTTTATTTAAGTAGCATATTTTAATATTTATTAATGTATAAAAAATATTTTTCATTCAAATTTAGAAAAATAAACTAGAGAAACATTTTAAATATTTGTAAACTCGAATGCTTGTTTTCTTTTTATAATTAAAAAAAATTACTTTTATTAACTTTTTTTATTAATATTTATAAAATTAATAAATATTCTGATTGTCATGTAATTTTATTTATGTATAATTATATAATATTTGGTATAATTTTTCCATTTTTATCTATTTGTTATTTAATAATCGATTTTAAATTTATACAATGGTCATTTATTTTTAAATATTTGACATCAAATAATATTTCATCAATTTAATATTGACTATTTGAAAATATCATATTTTCTTCACCTTAATTTTTAACTTTTTTATAAAAAATAATTAATTAATATTAAAACAATAATAAAATAGCTACATGTATAAGATTACCCAATGGAGATGGAATACAATAAAATTTTATACTTTTCAAATATAGGTATAATTACTAATTTATTTTTTTAATTTTTTAGTTTCGTTTATTTTGGTCCCCTTATTATTTGTTGGTTCAATTTAGTTCTTCAATTATTTAAAAATGTTCAATTTGGTCATTTTCATTAAGTTGAAATTAACATTGTATCAGTACATGTCACGTGTCAAGTCATGAAATTTTCAAATTTTTCTTAACTTTTTTTTTTATTTTTTAAAAATATATAGACTGTCACGTGTCAAGTTACAATTGTCACATGACAGGTTACCATCGTGTCACATGGCAGGTTCAACCGTGCCACAAAATATGAACTCAACCAAAATTTTGTAGAAATGCATTGAATGAACTCATAAACTGTGATGGGTAGTTGTTGTTAGACGATGTACACATTATATTATTTAAAATAAAAACGTAGAGATAGTTGTGCCCACATTATTTTTGATGCAAAAAATTAAAATAAAAGTGTCCCTTTCAAATGGACCACACCGTCTCTATTTTGCTTCCATAGTTACAACGCACGTGAAAGTTGAAAGCTTCCTTGTATAGCGCATGTGTCAAGAATGGACGCGCAAGGGACACTTTCGCGATCATTTTTTCGTTTTGGGTGGATATTAGTGGGACTTTATTAATATGTTCTTGTAGTGAGTATATTTTTTTTCTCACTTCTAGGAAAATCATCCAAGTTAATTTAAGAAGTAGAAAAATTTTAAAAAAATTTCAAAAATGGGCAAATTGTGCAACCTCTGCACAATTTCATCCTCAAGAAATCATGCACCTCCATAACATTTTCTTTGATTTTGGTGGGTCAACCAATAAAATCTACAAATCGTGTGTGTGTGTGACGGTGGGGGGTGGGCGGGACTAGATGATTTTCACCTAGAAATTGTGTGGGGGCAAACGTCTTTGGTGTTGTTATAGATTACGAAAGGATGTAATTGATTACCAAAGGCAAAGTTGTTGTGCTTGGTTTTTGTAATCAATTACACACTTAATGTAATCGATTACAAGAGATTTTTTACATTTTATTATTGATTACACTGTCAATCTGATCGAAAAAATGGTAGGAAATGTGATTAATGTTTTACAAATAATGAAAGTTGTAAGATTTAAGATGGGAGAAAGTGGTGGCGCACATGACCCATGTCTTCCTCAAGTCAACCAACCTGAGCATCTAGATTGTGAAATCGGGTACCAAAAAAAGCGTGAAGGTCGCAAATCTCATGAATTTACTTGCGGCCAAATTTAAATTTCGTCTAACTAAAACCATTCACTTTGGAGTGACCAATCTAAATTACAATGTTATATACTATTTCATACAACAACTTCGTGGTAATCCATTACAGAAACCCAGAACCCCACATTTGATGTTTGTAATCTATTACATATACTTCATAATCGATTACAACTGCTCAAAGTCGTGTTGGGCCCTCATGACTTCAAAGTTGACAAATTGACCAACGAAAAATGTGTTTGGAGCGACGATTTCTTCTTTTGAAAATGATAGGAGCTGCACGATTTGTCCATTTTTGAAATTTTTTAAAAATGTGTCCATTTACGTAATTAACAAGGCAAATTTGCCTAAAAGTGAAAAAAAGAGAGAATATAGTTATAATATACTTAACCTTTATACCACTTTTAATTATGTTTAATAAACTATATATTAATTGATCATCATGTCATACTTTAATTATGCCTTTAGTAATGTATTATTTAAATAGTATCGGACCATTTATGTATAATTATGTGTAATATAATATCATATGAGATATAATAAAACTTAATCAATTGTGCATGTGAATTTAATGGTTCAATATATAATTTAATACAAATTTAAAGATAATCATAAAGTAGAACAACATTAAAAAAATCATGAGTTTTTATTATAAATATTGTTGTAGCGCATTAGGCCCGCATATTACAAGCCAGGTTGACCAACTTGTCTAAAATACGCGTGTTGGAATCATTATTTCGCCTCTCACTTCACTTGGTCCGTGGGTCCACGGGCTGACCTGTATAATTGGGAGATTCTTAAACACACATGACTGTTGCAACAATACACACAACAAAAACGAAACCAATTCATACAGCAAACCAAATCAGGAGCAATAGTACACACACATGACTGTTGCAAGAATACACACAACAAAAATGAAACCAATTTCAATAGCAAACCTAATAAACAACAACAATACACACACATATGATTGTTGCAACAATACACACAACAAAAACGATGATTTAGGCGCATTCGACTTCGTTGCAAAAAGTTGGCCAGAATCGTAATGGGTGGTTGATGAAAGGGCAGGAATCGTGAAAGGGGTGGAGGAGAGGTGTTTCTACGTTGTGGTGGTCGTGAATCGTGAAAGGGGTGGAGTAGATGCGCTCTTGCGACTGTGGTGTGGTGGTTGTGAATGGGTGGGGCAACAATGTTAGCGAGGTGAATCGGTGGGGGCAGCAGCGTGAGCGTGAAAGTGAGTAGGATTATCTCTCTCTCTACAGTGTCCACTTCAAGCTTATGTGACCAATGTGACTTACTAACTTAGGGTAAGCTTACGCGGGCTGCAGGCCAACCTCTACGGGCCATGGATTTTGCGGGTCGAGCTTTGGTGAACCTACGAGTTCAAATTTTCGACCCGTCCCGTGCATTTTAGGCGGGTTTGTGGCATTGGCGAAACTATTTAGGGACATAGGAGAGCCACGACTCTCCCAAAATTTTTGAATTTTTTTTATATATATTTATTTATTTATTAAAATTATATTTATATATTATTTATATTAAATTTATGTTATGAAAAATTATAATAAAAGATAAAATAAAAAGTTTAATGGAGATATTGATTTATAAAAGATATTAGAGTTTTTTTTTCTGGCTATAAGATCTTTTCATCACGTAAATTATCATGAAAGTGTGTGCGGAGAAATAAATACAAAGAGATAAATAGAGGTTGGGGAATACATAGATTGAGATTGAAATATACATTCTCAGATGATCTCTCACATATCAAGGTTAGTATCTTATTATGATTTATATATGTTAAATTTATTATTTTTTTAGAATGTTTATTCCAAATTAAGTTTATCCCAAATTAGTATAAATCCTAATTATGATTTTAGGAATTTTTTTATGAAATTTGTATGAACCTTAATTATAATTTTTCCCAAAATTATTATAACCCTTGATTATGAAATTTAGGGATTTTATGTTTTCTGCTGCCTATGGTAAATTTTTTAAAAGTTTTGAATTTATACAGTGTTTCTTATTTAATCAAATTTGTATGGGTTTTGTTATGTTTTGCATTATGATAATTGTGATTTGTGAATATAAATTTTATCTTTTTTTCTAAATAGGTGGAAGGTGATAAATTTATATTAGAAAGATTATGATAAAGAGTAAAAGAATTGATTCTTTTTTCGAGAGAGAAAGGTTTGTGATAAAGATGAAAAAAAATGCATCGAGAATAACTAAACTTAAGAAATTTCATGAGCATAAAAAATTCAAGACAATGAAAAACAAATTTCTAAAGTTCATAGAGTTACATATAATGAATTTAAAAATTCATTAGAACGTGATCCAGGAAAAACGTCCTTAAATTTGATAATACCCGACAAATCAAATTGATGAGGTACGAATGGCTTATCAAAATGGTATTCATGATTTGGTATCATGATATAGTCACGAAGGATAGTGATATGTTTTTGAATTATATTATAATGTGTGCTTGTTTTAAGCAGAGGAAATGAAAAGAAAAAATAAAATTTTTTTTTCTAATTAAAAAATATATATATGTAACAAATTTAATTTGGTGTCCCTAAATTTTTTGTCAAATTTTCGCCACTGGTCTGTGGGTCGGTCTACCAGACCAAACCCTTATTACCACTCCTGCTAACACATACAACATCAACTTGATGTAAATATATGCACAAATATACAAGTTAAAATTTTATTTGAATCTCCTTTTCAATAACAAAACGTTATCAATAATAGCTAAAAATTGTTACCGAAACCATATTTTATCTAATGCTAAAACTCTTGTTTATACTAGTGATATTATAATAAATAATTGTCTTTTTTTTTAATATAACTATAATATTAATATTTTTAATTGTAAAAAATATTATATAATCTTTGATGTTTTTATTACAAATATTTAGCCCTTATTTAGTTATCATTTATAATTAATTAATTAGCTAGATAAAATATCTTTGATATTGTTTATACATACTTTTTTTAGAGCATCTTTTATAGGAAGGTCAAATATCAAAATCTTTTATATAGTATAGATATAGATATTATATATAGGTATGATCTGTCTCTCAATATGGACTTTTTTATTTTTGTCGGATAATGCTTTGTTTATTGAAAGAAATGCAATGTAAATAATTTTTTTATTGAGTGGTGTGATCACACCAATTAAAAACAGGAATATGACACATGCACGATTTCCATGCAGAGCACGATCTCCATGTTGGTGGTGAACTTATAACATGTAATTAATTAACATTTTTTATAAAATTGATTTCTTTTTTTCTCGTTAGTTATCTCACTCATTTTGTCTTTTATTTCATATGTCTATATTAAACAAAATTATAAAAATATTATATTATGCAACATTTTTCACATGAAATCCTCTCCCCAATTATCTTGTTTGTCGTGTGTAAAATCTATAAGTTATTTTCTAATCTACACAAAAGTTAAAACCTAAAAGATAAATAATTGTATCTCATATATAAGAAATAGTGTTTGGAGTATTAGTATAAAAATAAGTCTAATAAGACTATCTTTACTTCTTCAAACCTCGAGTTCAAGATAGAAAAAAAATGTCATGGAAAAAAGACATCTAAAGATAACTAATTAGATTTTTACTAAATCAATCTTTGACAAAGTAATATATATATATATATATATATATATATATATATATATATATATATATATATAGTATAAACTATTTTAAACATAAAAAATCTCAAATATTGTAAAACAATATCATTTATAACATACCTTTCGTTTACTATAGATTTAATTTTAAATAACTATATTTTGTATCAAGTTCCAATAAGAATTCGTGAATGAAACATTTTATTTTTAATTGATATTTGTACATGTAAACAATGTTAGCTAACGTTTTTTTATCTGTTTATTTATTTTTTCTATTTATATTCAAGATCGGAAAATATACCTACTAACTTTCTTAATAGTGTGAATTAGTTTTATTTTTAATTATATTTTATATCAAAGAAAGTACTAGATATTAGTTAATTTAAATTTAAATAAATAAACGAATAAATGTACGCAAAATTTGAAGATTTAAACTACAATTTAACCATTGGTTTTTAATCTTTTGGTGGAGATTAATTGTTTTATGAGTTGTTTCACAGGCTTTAAAGGAGAAAGGAAAAAAATTACAAACCATATTCAATTGTTTTAAATCTTGAAATTAAATTTTAAACCTTATTCAAGATATACATGTGATGGATCTCTGAAGAGAGGAGAGAGTTTATTGGGAAAAACAGAATAACAATGAGACTAGAACCGAATTCACATAAAAGATTAACACCACCATCTAACTCAAAATCTCCCTGGAACGAAAGTATATCTAATCATGAGTACTTATCATTGTTCATTAGAAGCTCTAATACTCTAATATCACTAATGGATCTATTAAAAGGGGAGAATTCATTAGGGAGACACAACAACAATGAGTCATGAGTCCAACTCTCACAAGGAATTGACACTACTTTTAATCCAAAACCTCCATCAAGCAAAAGTATTCATAATCACAAGTATCACTTTTTGTACAACCATTCATCTTAACAGGAGCTTAGGAGCTCTAATACCATTAACGGATTTATCAAGAAGGGAGAATCCATTTGGGAGACACAACAACAATAAGACTTGAGTTCAATTCACATAAGGGATTGACACTACTTTTAACCCAAAACCTTTTTCGAGCGGAGCACTCACAATAACAAGTACCTATTTTCATATCGCCATCCATATTAACAAGATTTCTTATACCACTGGTGGGTCTATCGAGAGGAGAGAATTCATTGGGGGAGAGACAATGAACAATGAGACTTTAGTCCAACTCACATAAGGGATACTTCTAACCTAAAACTTCTCTCGAGCAGAAGCATTCCCAACCACGAATACCCCTTTTCATATCGTTGTTCATCTTAACAAGAGCTATAATACCATTAATGGGTCTATCGAGAGAGGAAATTTCATTAGGGGAACAAAACAACAATGAGACCTGAGTCCAACTCTCATAAAGGATTAACACACTTCTAACCTAAAACCTCCATCGAGCAAAATTCATTCCCAACCACGAGTACCTCTTTTGTATTGTCCCTCACATAAGGAATTGTCACCACTTATAATCGAAAACTTCCTTCGAGCAAAAACATTCTCAACCATGAGTACGTCTTGTTGTACCGCCGTTCATCTTAACAGAATCTTTAATGTCACTGATGGATCTCTCAAGAGGAGAAAGTTCATTTGAGAGGCATAACAACAATAAGACTTCAATCAATCTCACATAAGGAATTGATAACACCTCTAATTCAAAATTCTTAAAACGATGACTTTAAAATCTTATATCTTATATAATGTCTAACTTTATTATTTTTATCTTATGTAAGATTTAAACTCATACTTGAAATCAAGTGTTTATAATTTGAAAAACTCGTGACTTGTGAAGTTATCTGGCATGCACAGTTTAACCGCCGACCAACATTTGGTAAAGAAAATATCAAATAATATTTTTTTAATGTAAAATTTGATACATCTTAAACTTTTTAAGAATTCAACTACAAATTGTGTACTTCAAAATATTTGTTACTCATATTAAGCCACCAAAAAATAAAATTCATAGGATTTACTTAATCTATAGTTTTATATTAAATGAAAGTATTTGTATTTCCATTGAACTGCTATTAAATGTAATTCTGACGTTTAATTTTTGTAAAGTTAATTCATTTTTTTACCGATAGAAAGGTAGTACAGTTGAGTTTCTCTTGATGTATAATTTTACATTAATAAATAAATGATATGGAGTAGTAACATCCTCTTTAATCACCAACAAACTCTTACTTTACTTTCAAATAAAAAGTTTCACAAATAGTAAATCTAACATAAAGTTAGGAAACTGGGGTTATCCTAATTCCTTATAAACTCTGCCACATACAAAAATAAAAAATAATATATATATATATATATATATATATATATATATATATATATATTACTTAAGCCCCTTATTTTTTATATTAAATATAAAAGTTTTTGTTTGCATAGTTCTACAAATAAAACTTTTGGTTTAAGAATTAGATTAAAAGTAATCTGAAATTCAGATGTACATCAAATTTTAAGGTCCACTTAGGATGGGGGTTGTGGATTTTACGGTATCTGGCAAGCCCAAATTCTAATGTTTACTAAGAAAACATATTATTTAAATTTAAGGCTTTTGCTTCCTACACCTCCATAGTTATTAAGGGAACCTATACAATAAGAGGAAAAGATCCAATTTATTAGTACCACACCATGATTTTCGATATTTGCAATCGTGGTCGTCTTGAAGAGGAAGAGGAGAGGAAGAATGCTGCAGGAGGAAAAAAAAAGAAGAAAGAAAATGCGAAAAAAAATTTATTCTGAAAAACTTTTTTGAACTTCTATTATATAGGGTTTTCGAAAACATTCCAGAACGTTTATTTCAAAAATCCCATTCTAAAATATTTATTCCATAATATATTTCATGCATTCTGAAAATTCTATTTCAAAAATCGTATTTTGAATTTTTTTTTCTAAAAACTATTTCAAAAATTTCATTATGGAAATATTACTCTGAAAATTTCAGCAAAAAGTTTGTTTTAGAAAATTTCTAACTTGGATATCACTTTTTCAAAGGATAAAATGGTCATTTTATAAAATAGAAGGGAGTGCATGAAGAAATTGTGGGAGTGCAAGAAATATAAGCCTCAATTAGAAATAAATGGATCTTCTACTATACAACACAACTATGAAAATATAATGAAAAAAATTAATTGTAAAAATATTTTATCATCATTTATTTGGATCAACGATATAACAGCAAAATAAAGAAAATAGTATAGAGGTATTTAATGAAAAGAGATAAAAATAACATTGATTAAAGAATAAAAAATATATTTTTTTATTAAAAATCATATGGAAAAAGTAATATTTTATATACTAGCTGACCTTTTTATTTTTATTTTTATTTAATATTTAAAATAGAACTTTCAATTTATATTTCAATTCCTAACAATTTTATATTCTCAATAAAAATAGTGAGATGATGGACTGTTTTGTTAAGGAGGGTACTGTGATTGAATGGCCTTATAGCTCTCCCCCTTAAGGTAAAGGTTATTTAGCTTATGTCAAGGATATTCTTTTTTTTCTTTGTTGTAATTAATCAATTTATTCTTTTAATAAAATAAAGTTTAATAATTTTATTTAATTTTTCGCTTATTATATCACATTGTATAGGATTTTTATAAAATTATTAATATTATCTTAAATTTTAAAATTTACAAATCAATTTTTAAAATATGAAAAAATATAAGTGTTATAACATTATATATTATTAATATAGATTATCCTGTTCTACCATTTAATGTTGGGCTTTTGCGATAAAAAATTTTCTCTAAATTAATAAATGAGGCTAGAAAGAAAATTTTTAAACTTTTATTTAACCAAAAAGAAAAAGCTTTCTTGAAATAATTGGAGTTCCATAAGAAAAGAAGGATCGTGATGGTTGAAATTGAAAGAAGAAGTAGAGAGGATCAGAAGAGAGTGTGAAGCTGTGGAAGAGATGGCACTCGTAACAACAGAGCCAACCATAAACGAGGGGCCTCTGTTCGCCGAGGTTGACATGGCTTCGGATTTCAACGCCCTCACTGTTCGAGCCACCGTTATTCAAGCTTCCACCATCTTCTACGACACTCCAGCTACTCTAGGTCCTTCTACTCTTCCCTTTTCATCGATTACCCTTTTTTCCTTTCTTCTCAAATTTCCCTTCTTTTCGTGTTTCTGTGTTTAAAGCGCCATCTGGGTCCTCCATTATCTAGTTTGTTGGACAATTAAATTGATTAGTGATTTCTGTGTGCAGATAAGGCAGAGAGGTTGTTGGGTGAAGCCGCAGGGCATGGGTCCCAGCTTGTGGTGTTTCCAGAGGCGTTTGTTGGAGGGTACCCTCGTGGTTCCGATTTTGGTGTTTCTATTGGAAATCGCACGGCCAAGGGAAGAGAAGAGTTTCGCAAGTATCATTCTGCAGCCATTGATGTGCCTGGTAAGGCCTAAGATCAAACACTCATTGCAGTTCAGTTGCTTACTTTGTTTATGTTGAAACTAATTACCATAAAACAGATAGGCAAAAAAAAAATTATTTGCATTCACTTTGGACACCTGAATCAAGTTGAAGCTCCAAGACATGATACTTTAGATAAATAATCACATTTTGTTTCCAGGTTTAAGAATTGATCCTGAGAGAAAAAATAAATAAAAATCCAATGATTAGCATATTTATGTTCAAATTGTATTTATCTGATCGTTTGATGTTGCTGTGTCTGTAACTCACATCTGATTACTGTTAGATTTAGGCCTTCTTGTTTGTATCTTTTCTTTCTCACGGCAGAGAAAATGAAACTAGTAAAATGCTTAGTTTTTTTAATCTCTTTCTAATGTACATGGGGGCATGGATCATAAACTTCAGCCGAAATTAATTACTAATTTACTATTCTTAGTGCAAATATAATAGGTTCAACAAGTGAAACATGAATAAGTGAATTAGGATTTAGGATTTATTTGTTATTTTAGAGTCTAATTTTCTGCTTTTGTTATTTTTCTTTTGTATGTATATATGCAAAGTTTTAATATAATTTTGTATTGAAGGTAAGATCTTAGTTCCGTATTAAACTTTTAAAGGTAACAATTGATTGCGCTAATGTAAGGAATTTTTTTTTTAATCTTTATTTATCTTCTACCGAACATAGAGTCGTCAAGGTGTGCTAAAGTCATTTATTCAACCCTGCTAACGGATTTGAGTTAAATTATACTAGAAAAATTACAATTTTTGGTATGAACCCAAATCGAATCCGGTTCAATCAAGTTGAACCCATAGTGAGTTAAACTAACTCACCAACCCATGATAATAAAAAAAGAGCTAAAAAAACGATTTGATAGCATTTTTGGTTCCTATATTTGTAACAATAATTTAAATTTTTCTCTTTATTTATTTATTTATTTAGTTGATGTGGTGGTTCCTATATTTTCTTTAAAAAAACTCAATGTGATCCTTCTATGATAATATGATTCGTCTTATTTCGCCCTTGGGATTGAACAATAAACTTGGATTGAACAAAACACTTGAAAAATAATGGTGATTGTAATCATTTTCTAAATGAAGCTATCAAACGACGTCAAGTCTTTTTAAAATATAGGAACCAAGTTGAATGAAAAATTGACAAAAGAAAAACATTGAATCGTCAAATATAGGGACAAAAATCTTATTAAGTTACTAAAAACACCCTAACCTAGCCCAATACAATTAAAAACAATGGGGTGACGAAATATACACTCTCACTGTCCCGATAGTCTCGAGCTCTCCTTCTCCTTCACTTTTTTTCTCTCAAAATCAAAATCTCCCAATTAGCATGCTCTTTTAAATTTAAGATCTATTTGCCTATTTGAGTTTTTGATTTTAAGATAAATATTTTGGATTGTTTTTTGAGATTATTTAAATTTTATTTGGATGTTATTGGAATTATCATTTAGTATTTGTGTTTGTTATGCATATTAATGATATTTAGAATTGTCATTTACACGTATTGTTCCTTACAATGAAATTTGCTGGTATTGCTTTTACTGTATTCTCTTTCTTTGTCGGTTATTAGATTTTTGTTTCTGTCATTAAATTATATAAACACTTATGCATTATTTGATAACTTTCTTCTCAAGATTGTTATGATGAATTTCCAATTAACTAATTGATGAATTATTATCTTCAATATTACTGACATAAGAGGACCATAATTTTTTAAACGGTTGTTTAAACCTAAGAACTGAAAAAAAAAAAAAAAGGATTAAATATGTTTTTGGTCTCATAACTATAAGTTAAAATTGGAATTAGTCTCTCCTCAAAACTTTGGCCTAATTTAGTCCATTAACTCTAAAACTTCGTGAATTCAGTCCTTTTAATCAAATGTTGTTAAGTTGATTTGATGTTTTAAATAAAATACATTTGAAACGTTAAATAAACTTAATAAAAGTTTATTAAAAGGATTAAATCTATGTAGTTCTAACGTTGGGGAATTAAATTGGGTTAAAGTTTTGAAAATGGACTAATTCCAATTTTTACTGAAATTTAAGGGACTAAAAACATATTTAACCTAAAAAAGAAATACTAATGAAAAGAGGATTTTATTTTTGATCTACTAGGAGTTTTCCCTGGCCTACTAGGATAGCTGGTCCACATCTTGGAGCAACCTCCCAAGGTTCTCATCATGATTCGTGAGTGAAACCTCTTTCTTCCACTTGAATTTCTAATAAGCTCATATAAGTACAATGAAGGACATATTGAACGGCAGATTGTCAGTTGAGAAACATATAAGTGAAGAAAATTCTCAAACTTAATGCCTCAGGGATCTTTTATTGAGTATGGTGTCAAACACACTTGTATGGTTGGTTCATAGTACATCGGTGAAGATTTCTCGTTGTTTTTCCCATTAGATTCCCAATAAATGGTATTAAATTAATGGAGGATACTTAAAAAGGGAAAATTGTTAATTGAAAAACATACAAGATTTTGGGTTAAGTTGGTGCCAATCACATTTGTATGGCTGGCTAATGGTCCTTTAGTGAAGATCTCGTTTTGCTTCTCCCCTTGGATTACCAATAATTTCAAATATTATAAAACCATGTCCTTTCAAATCTTTTAAATTGATATATACAACTCCATTAAAATTCATACTACAAAATCTTAGTCATAAAAGTCTTAACAAAAATTATAAGTAGTAACATTCTTCAACATACCCAAGTCCCTGAAGTTATTAGCAAATGTTGTATTGTTGTAGGTCCTGAAATTATTACTCATTGATTTTTGTTAGGACTGAGCGTTTACAAGCGTCACAATTCGATTGTGACCCGACCCACTTGACCTCTATCACGGGACAATTGATGTTACCTACAACAATTTTAAATGATAATATTTCAAAAAATCAAGTCCCTGGAATATTACTCATTGATTTTTAAACATCCGAGTTAGTCTTTCCATTAACAAATGTTGTATTGTTGCAGGTCCTGAAGTTGATAGATTAGCAACAATGGCAGGGAAGTATAAAGTCCATTTAGTGATGGGTGTGATAGAGAGGGATGGCTACACACTTTATTGCAGCGTTCTATTCTTTGATTCTCAAGGTCATTACCTGGGAAAGCACAGGAAAATCATGCCAACCGCATTGGAGCGGATTATCTGGGGATTTGGGGATGGATCAACCATTCCAGTGTTTGAAACTCCCATTGGAAAGATAGGTGCTGCCATTTGTTGGGAAAACAGAATGCCACTATTAAGGACAGCAATGTATGCCAAAGGTTAGAGTTCTTTATTTTAGTTTTTTTATCTTCTTGTTACACTTAGTCTTGAAGCATTAGAGAAGAGCATTTAAAGGTGCTTTTTCGTGTATTGGGGCTGATTTTTTACAAGTATAATGTGCTATCATGTTTTTGAGTTTCACACAGACAATCAGTGTAAAAGTTTTTTACGCTATTATCTAAGCAGAAATTATTTTTGCTAGCATATTTAACATAGTTACTATGAAAATTAACAAATTACATTGACGATTTGTTATCAGATGATACAGTGAAAGACTTTTACACTGTAAGCATATGTATTTTTTGTTCTTATCCTTTTGCCAAGTCTATGAGGATTTGTCAATGTAAAGATGACTGTCAACCGATTAAAAGTAGAGAAAATAATCGATCCACTGATAGTGTAAAGAATCTTTACTCTGTCATCCAATAACAAATTATGTATGATAAGTTTGCTGACTATTACACTAATTAGCTTAAAAACATACAGAGATTTTTTATTGGCTAACATAGTCAAAGTTTTAACACTATGATTGCATAGAAATTAAGCTTTAAAAAGTATGACTTTTAGAGTATCTTTTGCAACAGTGAATAATTTTAATCACGACAATTCATGATTAGATGTCATTTGTATACTATCAAGACATTCTAATTAGAATCTTCATGCAATAGGTGTAGAGATATACTGTGCTCCAACAGCTGATGCCAGGGATGTGTGGCAAGCATCAATGACCCACATTGCACTTGAAGGTGGATGTTTTGTTTTATCAGCAAACCAGTTCTGTAGGAGAAGGGACTACCCTCCTCCTCCAGAGTATGTTTTTGCTGGCACAGAAGAGGACCTGACACCGGATTCTGTTGTATGTGCTGGTGGTAGTGTCATTATTTCACCATCAGGGGCTGTTCTGGCTGGACCAAATTATGATGGGGAGGCACTAATCTCAGCAGACCTTGGTATGTTATGTTTACTCTTGCTGCTTCCATTGTCTTACAATGCTCAGAAGAGTGTTACTTTCTTTGATGATGTTTTTGTTGGGGACCAAGGGTTTTTTAAAGGTATGTACCAAAAGAAATCAGCAAAGGGATACCCTATAACTCTATAACAATGTCTATAGATAGATAGTTAGAAAGGGTAAGATAATTAGAAAAGATGGTAGTTAGGCAATATATAAATAACAATGTCTATAAGTCTATAACAATTGCAAACGGATACCCTATTTTGTTTACTTATTTTACCTCTTTCAACTACTATAAATCTAACAGAATGTCTCTTTCCCCTAGTATAAGTAAAGGGTTTGAGGTATTAGGTGGGCAGTGAGATTGATTTGTAACTAACTGATAAGGGACTCTCCCTTGGAACAGTTATTACTTTGAATAACTTCTTCAATCTTCCATAGTATTTCACTTTTTTCCCTCAAACTCTTCATTCTGGAACTTGCTGAGGTTGTTTTTGATTGGTTAAGATAGTCTTTGTTTGATCACTTTCTTTGTCTTTGGTTATTGAAAGATATTAACACTGTGATTCTTGAAAATTTTGCACAGATCTTGGAGAAATAGCGAGAGCTAAGTTTGATTTTGATGTGGTTGGACACTATTCAAGACCAGAAGTGCTTAGCTTGACTGTAAAGGACCATCCAACGAACCCAGTCACTTTTACATCAGCATCAAAAAAAATTGAGGACAACACCAAGTAGTGTCTTTCTTTCATGTTCAGCAACTTCTGAACCTGACCCCTTTGTATTTTAACATTTGTGTTTCATATATATGGAATTTGTTTGGGCTTTTTCTTGTACAGTAAGCTCTTGCATTTTGATTGGGTTTATATGACCTCATCAAAAGGAACTCATTTGCTATTTTTACATAAATTCAGACACCAAAATAAGGGTTTTCATAATTCAGCTTTTTAAAGGAAAAACTGAACTGAATTTTAAACAATTGTGTTCAAACAGAACCTTTGCTCGAACCAAAAAGTTTTTATAAAAATAGTTTGGTCCAAATTAGTTTTATACTTGATATTTAATGAGTTCTTTCTCTATTAATTTGGCAGAACAGAAGCATGTTACTTAACAGATTCCCTTGAGTGCCTACGATTCTTTGATCCACATAAAGTTTACCATGTGGTGATAAATCAACATGTATACTTTCAAGAAATAGTAGCTCAATTAATATGAACAGCAGAAGGTGCTAGGAACCCATTAATATTGGAAACGTTTGTTTTGGAAAAGTTAAAGCCGTTGTTGTCAAATAATATCCTTCATGGCCCACCACACGATGGTTGATTCAAAGTTCCAAACAGAGGCAACACAGGGTACAGAATTCAAATATTTGAATTGTTGGAGTTGGAAGTATCCAATGATAATGTTATCCGTCACGCTGTCACGGCCAGTACTGTTTCATTTAAATCACAGCTATGCATCTCTCTAACGTATAATTGTGTCCCCAGAATAGTTTTTAGCAGCAGACTCTTTGTTCTTATCTCATTTGTTTTAATGTCAAGCCGAAAAGCCTCCATTATTTCCTTTTGGAACTATGAGGAAAATTAAATTCCATCTGTGACAATGACATTGTTTGCCAGCAATTTTCGTCCTGGTGGATTATTAACAACTTGTTCAAATTAGATTCTTTCTTTTCTTTTATAGATATGTCGGCTGAATATTCAAATAGGAATATTTACTTGCACATCAAATGCCAGTAAAGCTAGTAATAACTAGCACAAAACTGCAGTATGCGACTCTATTCAGTATGTACATTTTTTTCTTGCTCTGGCTTTAACAATTACCACACATAACAATGATATAAGAGCCTTGAACATGTTTAACTCATCAAAGACAGCATTTACAGTTTAGAACAGATATAGTAGAAGCTATCTGTGATAATAAGTTACTCACTACCACTATCAAAATTCTCAACATCAAGACTTTTTTTCTCCTGCAGTTTCTTGCTTCAAATTGTCATCCTCCAGGGCAAGAGCTTTTTCCCCAGCTTCTCCACCAGCACACTGCAAAGTTAATAGTCTACCATTTATCTTATCAGAATTAGCACATGAGATAGAGTCTTGGAGCCCCTTAATTGACCTTTTGCTTTGAGTTTCATCAGTATCATCTTGTATCCGAGCTTGTGAGAGAAATTCAATCGACCTATCAGGATCAAAATGATCAGAAACTTCCTTAATATTTATGGAAAAATCTCTCTTCCTACCACTTGAAGTTCCCTTGTTGAAGCAAATACTTCCCCACTGAATTTTCTCAGAGAAAGACTTTCTCCCTATACTTTCTTTATCCATTGAAAATCTCTTTTCTTGACCATCATTTTCACTCGCAAAACTCCACTTGTAGCCTTTGCTGATATCATCCATGTTCAACTCAATTGAATGGAGATCACTGTCATCAGAGTCATCATCTCTTCCTTGTCCTACATCGTTTTCAACATCTGAATCATCCTCTTTCTCTGCATTCTGGAATCCCCTACAGACATTGTTGAAATAAGACTCAAGATCCTTGATATTTTTACATTCTGGAGAAACATCCTCGTTTTGTCCATCTTTAGTCCTCACATAGTCCTCAAGCTCATTCCTCAGCTTTTCCAAGAAAGCATTCTTCTCCTCAAACTGATACTTAGCCTCTGAAAGCTTCATCTGGACTCTCTCTTCGCGTAAGAGATCAGCTAACTGAAGCATTTCCCTTTCCTTCTCCACCTCCTCGCGAACTTTAGCCGATTCTCTTTTCAGTTCCTCCACCTGTGCTCTATCTTCCCCAATGCCTCTAGCTAGTTCATCACAAATTTGCTCCAGAATCTCCTTTGCACGCTTCTCCCTTTCAAGCTCTTTCGATGTTTTCAAATGGGAAGCTTTTACACTGGCCATCTCTTTGGCAATCTTCTTGTTCAACCGTTCAGTTTGCCTTCTCAACTTCTTCTCCACCGCAAGCTCTTCTGCCACATGTTTTATGGCATCATGAACCCTTTCTCGTTCTCTTCTTTTCCAGACAGCCTTTTCTTCTCCGAAATGCTTCATGACATACTCCATATCGTTCTGGTTTGAACGCTGTTCTTGGATCAGTTGATCAACTTGGTGGCACACTCGATCAAGCTCACTCCCCAGAGCCAATACAAGAGGCATGCTTGATGCTTGCTGCTCTCTAAGGCACATTTGATTTAACACTTTCAGAAGCTTCTTCGATGTAGATAATCCACTTCTAGCTTCCTTCAGACGGTTCTTAACACCACCGCTGCATTTGCCACGATTCTTCTCGCTTCTTAACTGATTTTCCACCTCCTGCGTTTCAACTTTTCAACATAGTTCAGTTTCATCCTTCCCACCGAACAGAAGCAAAAGAACAAAACACCATTATGTGCAACAAAATTATAAATCATTGAAGTACCCAGATCTATATCTAAAGTTTCTTGTCGTTACTGTTTCAATTGAAATGCAAATATGAAATCTCTAATCTAGATACAGGAAACCATGTAAAGGTTCAAAGTGAATAATAACAGTCTAATCTTTAAACCAGTGATTTCCAAATTAGGAGCAGTAAATTCATCGTTGTAACTTGAAAGTTCCGACAATTCACTAAATTTAAGACAGAGTCCTTGTAAACAAATTAAAAGACATCATGGGCACAACTTGTATTGATAAGAGGCTTGGGAGAATCACACCAAAAGCTAGTGAGAAAATCCAAGTCCTTATGAACCCCACACCTCACCACATCCCCACATACCAATTGATAAGAATGAACTACACAACAAAAAGTCCCACGTCTAGGAGAGCCCAAAGCCTAATAAACCCCACACTAAAATCCCACACTTCCAATATAGGACTCTAGTCTCATGTCTTGTCTTGCAATTGAATCCTAACATAATCTACCTATGTGGTCCATTAGATAAACCCCCCCAATTAAAATAATAAATAAAAACAACCGGAAGAACTTCTTGAAAACGATGACCAACCACTTATGCTTACCAAATTTCCAATTAGTCAGATAAATTCACTCTTTACCTCAATTAAATTAGCATTGCTATGAGCATCCAGAGCATCCAAATAGTAATCACCCGACAGAAGCTGATGAGAAAACCCCGACACTCTTCTTCTGCAGCTATCCCCTTCAAGACCCTTCATCCTCTGCACGAACAAAGACAACCCAAAAATCACGCCACACCCAATGAATCAACATAACGAAAAAACAGAACTTTAACACGAATTTACCTCAGAGGCAGGACTGTGCGATGGATCTGACATCTGTGACCGCAAAAAGCCCGATCTGGACAACCCGGAACTTTTCTCTCTGCCTCTACCCTTCTCCTTGCAGCCTCTGATTTGATCAACCTCGAACTCCTTCTTGACCCTGGAAGGAGGCAAATCATTGATCTCCCAGAGTGTAGCAGCGAGTTTCCTGGCTGACACAGAAAGCTCTCTGTCCTTGGAGGAGGGTAACATGGAGGCAGAAGAATGCAAAGGCTTGGTGTGGTGTGTAGGAAGAGAAGGAGAAGTTGTTTTAGTCTTCCACATGGGAACTGGGGTGCTGGACCCTCCTTTCTTCCCAACCAAAATGGCCCTCTTGAAACGGTATCTTCTGACAAGAGATGAGGAAGAGGAGGAAGAACAACCTCGTTTCCTAGTCTTGCTGTGGTTCTGTGTGACACCTTCTCTGAGGTTGAGGTTGTTGTTGGTGTTATGACACGAGGGCATGGTGATGAGAATTGTGTGAAGGAGTTTGAGGTACCCGATAATCCCGGGTGTGCCAGATTCACATGAGGATTCGGACACGGGATAAGGGCATGGCATGCAGTATGTGAAGAGTGAGAGAGAGTGTGTGTGTATGTATGTGTGTGCTGAGTGCACAAAGTCCCTTCCTTGAAGCTAGGTGCCAGTTGTGGTCAGCATCATCATCTTCTCTCTTTTTTCAATGCTAAAATAGACATGAGACTATTCGGCCTTGAATTTAGCAAAGTGGGTCATCAAAGATCTTCTTTCTTTCTCCTTGTGCTTGTGCTTATGCTTATTCACCTTCTTCTTCCACTCCTATTATTTTGAACGGCTAAAGGAGGTTGATGAGCAGGGAAAGTAGGAACATGTCAAAAAATGGAAAGATACGGTTTTTTGATGGAAAAGAAACTAAACAAACCGAAGAAGAAGCTGTAAGTTGAGTTTGGTGAGAGAGAAATTGAGTGTGTGAGAGGGAAAGAAAAAGGTGAGGGAAATCCTGTGAGAGGGAAGGGCGCACACAGTCTATTGGTCATTGGAAAACCCACTTAAAAAGAAGAGACAACGTGGCACACACGTGACCTGCATGTGCTTTCAATCAGGAACGTGCATGTGTTGTGTTTGTGTTACATAAAACTTCTAGGTTCAAGGAAACCTCCATGCCTCCAACACTATCTCCTATAATATATATATATATATATATATATATATATATATATATATATATATTTTATTATATGATTATTGTTATCATTTAATATTTCAATTCATTGTCCTGATTTATGGCTTCATTCTCTGCACTGCTTTCATTCATTTCCTCACCTTCTTATTCTGTAATTCTATAATATTATACACTCTGCATTTAGCACTTAAACCCTGATCACACTTGGAATGTTCCTTAAATCTGTCCATCATTGCACACTTTTCACGGTATCATCCATCCTTTTCTTTAATTATATTATTATTTTAATTTTAAAATTCTAGTTTAAAGCTACACTCTTTTATCAAATTTAAAAGAAATTAGTTTCAATGATAATATAATATCACTGTTGGGTTTTTAGTTTTTAGAAAGTTTAAATCTTTGTTTAACAAATTATAGTCCTAGTATTACATTTTTGTGAAGAATTTAAGATTTTAAGAAAGTTTAGATCTTTATTTAAAAAATAATATTTTTAAGAATTAATGTGATAAGATTATATATTTTAAAAAAATTTAATGTGATGGATTAGTGTATTTTAAACATTTTTTCTTTTCCATTTATCATGTGGAATATATCTTATCTTATGATTGATTGAATATATATTTTGTTGAATAAAAAGAATATGCTGTCCAAGAATATTTTTTTCTCTTCCTTCCTGTGCATCAGTCCTTGGAGTTATAAACTTATTGTAATTGGACCAATCCCAATAATTTTCTTGATATGATTGAGAGATGATTAATGGTAAGATAAAGTTTAATTATTGTCACATCTCAGCATGTGGAGAGTCTAGTAGTATATTGATGCATTGAATGCTAAATCATTAGCAGTCATACCACTGATTTATTGTTTTCTTAATTTGAGGAATGGAAAAATTAATCAACAAATGGAGATAACCCTAACATTACAACCAGATTAAGACAAATTAGGATGAAAAAAAAGGTTGAGATATATGCACAATTAAAAATAAAAAAAAGATGCATTCATCCTTATATATGTAAAATGTTATCCAGGACTTTATTTAACTAATCTAGTTTATATGAGTCATACTTTCATGCACATTCTTAATTTTTCCCTTCATAAGTTTTGTGTGTTTTTAATCTGACACACTCTTAGTTCTTAACTCTTACAACTATAATACATCTTTATTTGTTTTTATCTTAAATAATTTTAGTTATATATATATATATATATATATATATAAAAGGTTGTTTTTATTTTACGAATTAATAAAAGTACTAAAATTAGGTATAGTACAGATTAAATATTAGTACAATAGTAAATAAGAATGTGTCATGTATCCTCATTTCATTTTTTATTTTCTTTTCTTTTTATTTCCTAGGATTAAGAGTTTTGAGATTGTACTCATTTGTTATGGATGGATTTATATCAAAGGATTAAACCCAATGTATGTAAAAGAATTGAGATCACTTAAACTTAAAAGTGTTTTTTTTATAATGTGATTAATTTTTTCATTTTTATTTAATGTGAATTTATATTTAAATTATAATAATCTCTTTCCATTTACATTGGTATAATTCTCAAACAAAAAGCTGAGGTTTTTATGAGAAAACACAGTGATAATGAGATTTAAACTTAACCTACATAAATACTTTAACATCACTCTGGATAAAAACTTACAATGTTTAACATTTTTATTTTTATTCACACTTAAACTTTTAATATTATAAAATAAAAAATATAATCACCTACTTATACAAAAACATTGTTTATAGAGATCACTTACATCTTTAATTTTCTATACAAAATGTATTTTCTATATCAATAAATGGTTACAAAATTCATTCAATATATATCCACTTAAACGAAAAAACGTGACATTCATATTACGTATCCTTCTACAATTAATAATCGCAACGATATTAAACAACAAAAAAAATTGAATATGTTGTTGCAATTAATTAAGAAATAAAAATCGAAGAATGAAAATTTATCGGTAAAGAAATTAGGAAGAAGCAGAATTAGGCGAAAAGAAAAAAAGAAGTACGGAGTAATAATTGAAGTAGGTGTCTAATCCCACACCACTGCCACCTTCTGCATCTTAAAACTCAATCAATCATCTCAACATGTCACCGGCTAACGCATTCTTTTTCGATGTGGGCTCCAACAAACAAACGCTTCAACTCCAACTTCCCTTTCACAAAACAACACTCTATCCTCTCTTCTTCTAACATAACATACACTGTGCTTTCATTTCGACATTTTCACGGAATACTCATTAACTCGGTTCAGAGTCCAAAGTCTCAGTCAGTAGTAGAAACAGTTATGAAGAAATTTGAAATGGGTGTTTGGAGTTGGTGAAGACATTATTAATGGTTGAAGAAAGTGATTGGGTAGCATCTTAATGTGAAGATTGCCGACAAGAGACGGTAGTTAGATGAAGCGATTGATGAATCAAGAAATTGGTCCAATCGCTTCTTCAATTGCAAAATCAATGAACTCTTTCTCTCTGTCTGTTCCTACAAGACACCACTCACCGCAGACGGAGAAAAAAAAAAAATTCAACGTACTTTTCCTCCATGCAACTGCCAAACGCTACCACCATTCAACTCCCAACTCTCATTAGCTACTGAACAATTTCTGCCACACCTTTCTCGTCCATTTTTATTTCTAAAAAAATACCTAATATTATATATATAATATCCATTTATGTTATTTTAATTAATAATTAATTATTTTAATTTTTAATATAAAAATGATAAAATAAATAACATTAATTATTTCTAACTAATGATTTCTTAATACATGGGTTAACATTCTCATTTCAATTTCGTCAAATAACATCAATCATCTTTTATTTGATATATTATTCATTTTAAAATATGTGTTTTATTATAATTTTTCTTTTAAAAAACACTTTGAACGGAGGAATAAGTATCTTGATCTTTATGTTTAAACTATATATGAATATTAGAGTAAAGATATATAGGATAAATATGTTTTTATCCTTTAATTTTTTGTGAAAATTGAAATTAGTCTTCTATTGAAATTTTGGCTCAATTAAGTCTCTGAACTTTATAATTACGTGAATTTAAAGTCTTTCTACCTAAATTGTGCGGTTCAAATACGTTTTTTAATTAATATTGAACCAACCATAAATATATCTAATGTTAACGGCTCACGTGTTATAATGAAATTTATTTAAAACATCAAATCAATTTAAAAAAAATATCGATAAAAATTGGTGCAAATTAGACCAAAAGTTTTGAGAGAAAACTAATTTCAATCTTCATATTTAATCCATATATATTTAAAAATAATCATTTGAAGTCCTATCAAGATAAAATAAACAAAAATTTACTTTTTAAATAAAAATTGTTGGCCTTTTTCATTTCAAAATATAATTTCCTTGAATGACTTAATCATAGTCGTAATTTAAAAAAAAAAAATTGAAGTTAATGCAAACTGCACTATTTTAATATTTGTTTTTTCATCCAATTTTTGAAAGAAAAAAAAAATCAACAAATAAGTTGTAAATAGACAGAATATGTTGAAAGAAGAGTTATATATTGAAAATGTAAACACTGTGTAACTTCTCCTACACCCTTTAATAATTTTTATTTTGTATATAGGTAAATATATTAATTTAGCTGTTGAATTTGTTATATCAATCTCATAATCATTCTGATCAAAATATACATAACTTAATATTTGCTTATACTTCTTAAAAATATAATATATGTGAACCTGAAACTATTTTATGAAGTATCAAATAACAGTACAATTTTGTAAACTTAATTTATTCAAGGAAAATTTTTAGTTTAATGGTTACACTAAAACTATAAAGTTGTTAAAGGAAATAATTTTCTTCAAATTTACTCTAACGGGTTTATTTATTATCACGTTGTATGAAATGTATTTATAATTTGATTATAAATAAATTAATAAAGACTTAAATATATTTGTAGATACCATAAAATAATTGGTTTTGATTATGTTTATTATCTTTAGGATATTTGAAATTACTATTTTTAATACTTATAAAGCATATAAATTTTTATTTTAACCACTAACAATATGAAAAAAATATTTAATTTACTGATCTTTAGAATTCTTTTAGGAAACATTATATCACAACGTTACTATTTATCTTTTGAAATTATTCTTTAACATTTTATTAACATATATAAGAAGTTAACTACTATTATAAATGTTAAAGATTAAAAATGGTGATTTTTTATTATATTTTAGAAATACCTAAAACAAAACAAAAATTTTCATAACCAAAATCAAAATTCACTAATTGTACACAAACTAAAAACATATATAAGACAATGATAAATTATAAATAGTTATTTCTACTACTTTATACCATTCACTCCAAGAGAAATGATATAATATTAAGATGAAAACAATACTCAAAGTACGTCATTAAAAAAAATATAGAATGCAATATCATTTTATACCACTTTTCCATGTTTACGAAATGTTCCAATAAAAGTATTATCTATATAAATATTAAAAATTTAATGTATAAATTTATTCCCACCCCATAATTCTATATTATATCTTACAAACTCGAATTGCTGAATCAAAAGTTACATAAAAGTGATAAATAATAATATTTCACAAGAAATATTCTTAGATCTCTTAAAGTCGCATATCTTCCTTCTGATTCACCATTCCCTTTTTGACTTAAGACGTCTCTTCTATTCACACGAATTTCTCTATCCATAAATGGCATACTCATAAGTACATATTAATTTCAAAAATTGTTCATCTTCTTTGAGTAACTCAAAGATTGTGTATGTGGGACAATGCTTTATGAAAGAAAGAATGATGTTGTAAAAAATTGTCACTCAGGGTTGTGTGTTTCATAATTGTTAAGTGCAACTTTGACCACCTCATTGTTTTTTAAGAAAAAAAAAATTGTTGATGTTTCATCATGAAGAGTGATATTTTGACAACTAAATTTTGACAATTTTTTCTTACAACATAATGTGACATCTTCTAACTAGTTTTGAAACATAGAAAAATTGCTAAAAGTACAAGAAATGACTTTAAAATAATTTTAACTAATAAACATATTCTTTTCTTTTAATATATCTTATTTGTTATATTTGTTGTATTGTGGGTACTAGACATTCATTGAAGTAACTAATGCAATTCCCAACTCTTAGATTTCTAGAATAGTGGCATAATTGAGATGGTTTTATTTTTCTTGATCAATAAGTAGACAATGATAAATTAGTGAAACTAAAGAGTAGCCTTTGAAAAAAATGGTAGGAGTGAAAGGTGGGACATTGATGAGGAAGGAGAAAGTACATGAGCAATAATAATATACAACATTATGAATATTACACAGATTTCTAAGGTAAAAGGTAGCATATAGAGTTATACAGCATAGATTGCAATTGCAAGGCACAAAAGGAGAAACAAAAAGAAAGTGAAAACAGAGCATAGGTTTGGAATTCAAAAGTAGTCTTCAGTCCTTCCCTTGAAACCAATTTGCCCAAAAGTGAGACACAGGAACAAACCAAGATGCCATGTAACCAGCCATAACCTGGGAATAACATTTGTCTCACAAATAATTATTATGTCTTATGTTGCTTTAAATTTTTTTGACAGTTTTACAAGCATATATTTATAAATTGCATTATAGTTCATCAATGGTCCCATGTCTAGTGGTTAGGACATTGGACTCTGAATCCAGTAACCCGAGTTCAAATCTCGGTGGGACCTTTTGTTTTTCAACTTTTTATTTTAGTTATATAATTATATTTTTAAATGTTATTTTGGTCCATTGCCACTGAACAAAATGGGCTTTACTCTGAGCCCAAGTCCACTATTTTCATATTTTTTTTTTCCTTAAAAGTAGACAAAACTATTATAAATCTTAACCAGCCAAAATAAAAAAAAAATTAACTATCACTCAATCTCATTGATAATATAAGTGAAATGAATAATTATATGTTAAAATATTAGTTAGCAGGAGGTTGGTTGGAGCTATTGTTGAAAAAAAAATTACTTTTAAAAATTACTTTTGTGGTTTTGAAAAAAAAAATCTGTTTCTCTTAAATAAACACAGTAAATACGACGTCGATGTATAGTTTTGTGAATGAAGAAAAAAGTATTTAAAAGAAGGAATACCGCTAAGTGTTTATTTAGTTGAACACTTACAAGATTAAATTAATTTAGAAAAGGACAGGTTCTTCAATTAGAAAAGTTTATCTTAAAATTGATTTTTGAAGTAAAATAAACCATGTTTAAATATTTTCATTTCAAGAACAAATTAGTATCAAAATTTAGTTTGAATTTCTTATCTAAATATATATTCATAATTAATTTTAAGTAAAAAAATTAATGTTAAAAAATTTCAAATACTTATTTAATATCATATTGACCAATTATGATTCCCACTATTCACCTTTCTCTTCGTTCTTGGGTGTGATTTTTGTTGCAGTAGTTAATTAAGAGTATTAAAAGAAACTCCAATAGGGTTTTATTTCACTTTTAAGAGTTTTATATCGTTTCAGTGATAAAATTGGAGATGTGAATATGCAAGTGGTGATATTAAAAATTATTTTTATTCTTAACACTATGTAATCTTGTTTAACTAAAATTTGATCGATTATTTATCATTAAATCAAAAGTAATAATTAATAATTAAGGCGTAATTCTTTGAAATTTTCTCCTACAAAATTTATATTATATAGCGAAGGAAAAAGAAAAAAAAGAAAAGTATGAAGTGACTAACCAGAACTGGGAAGTAAGAGCAGGTGGAGTAGGGAAGTGAGCAAGCTCAGCTCCAATGCTCTCGAAGAAGAGACCAGTCAGACTTTTACCGTCGATTGCCGGTATGCTGGAAGGTGCTAGCCATCCGATCAATCCGAACCCGATCACACTGTAATCTGTCCGCAGCCAATTCCTCTCGAAGCTTCAATCACCGTTCAAAAATGTCATCATTCATTCTATTTTCCCTTTCTTTTAATTTCAAAATTAGACAAAATTAATCTCTAACTGAAATTACCATGTAACCCTTCCACCCTTTCCCATTGCCACACCTTGCCTCAAGGGGTTCCTAGCACTCACAGGGGCTCTCACGAACCCTGCAACACAATTCACAAAAACACAGTATCTCTCGCATCATGCTCTTCTCAACTCAATCAAAATCAATTTTAATAACTTCGTTCATGCGTACCGGAGGTGAGGCGAGACGCGGTGGAGCCCAGGGCTGCGCCACCCAATCCTGCGACGGTCGCCAAGGAGGTTGTCATTTTCGCTCTGCTCTCTGAATCACCGCTGTGAGGAAGTAGTGGCTGTGCTAGTTTTAGGGTTCTTATTCTTCATATTCTTTTCTATTCTTCATATCCTTTGAGTTAGATTGGGTTTGGATTGCGTTTTCATGGATGCCAACGTTACTCAATCACATTGCGCCACGTGGAGTTTATGAGATAAAGTGGGGTCTACATTAATCTCTCTCGTCCACTGAGAAAGAAAATCATTGTCCACGTGGAAGAACTTGTGGCATGCATTCAATCACATTCGATCTTCAAAATGATATTCATGTAAATTATAAGGAATAAAACAAGAAAAGACAGACACAATTCTGTTTAAAAAATCAATAAAAATCATGTATGATTAAAATGTACGAAGGTCGAAATTAAATTTTGTCTGTTTTTATTAATTTTATCAAATAAATAATCTTTAATAGAATCTTTTAGGTAAATTTTATTACAAAATATATCATTCTGAATCTTTAAGTAGACAAACCTATTTAAGATTCTATCTTTTCTTCAACTTTTGCTTTTTTTTTAAGTTTTCAGATTTTAATATTAATTATTTTAATAATATTATTACACTTATAATAGTAAAATATTTATATATTGAATATGAGGCTATTCTTTATCTTTTTTACTTTGAAGTTGCAAAAGTACAATAAGGTAGATAAAACTATTATAAAACTATGAATTTAATTATCTTACGTTTAAGAACTCAAATGTGGCTATTTATGTGGAGTATCACTTTACCATTTTTAGTTACTAATATGTAGTTATATGTACGGTAGATTTTTAATTTTTTTCTTTAGGGTATAGAGTTTAGTTTTATTTGACAACACGATCGTTCACTCAATTTTCTAGAACAATCAAATTATTATTTTAAAAATATTTTTGTAGCGGTCAAATTTTAAAGTTACAACATACTTCAAGGAAGAATGATAAGAAAATTTTGAATTATCTTAGCTAAATATTGATTCCAATATGTTTGGAAGTTGACTTGGCGAAAACTCGAGATAGTTGAATATTATAACTTGCATGATAAGAAACATAGTGAGGACAAAGACATATAAATATTATACTCTACACAACAAGAGGTTGTCTTAGCAAAGATCCAAGACGTCTAAACATTATACCTTGGACAACAGAAGACCATTATGTGCGAAGATCTAAAATATCTAAACATTATACCTTTAATAGCAAAAGACCATCCTAACGAAAACCTAAGATGTATAAACATTATACCATGCACAAAAGAAGGTTGTGCTGGCAAAAACTTAGGACATCAAAATATTATACCTTACATGATAAGAAATCATAAGACCCAAGATGTCTAAACATTATATCATGCACAATAGGAGATTACCCTGACAAAAATCTAGGACATCTAAACATTATACCCAACACAACAGGAGGGTATAAGACCCAAGACTTCTAACATTATATCTTACACGATAGGAGATTGTCCTCGCGAAGACCCTTGATGTCTAAACATTATACCATGCATGGCAGAAGGTTGTTCTGACCTAGGACATCTAAACATTATACCCTACACGACAGAAGATCATCATAGTAAAGATCCAAGATGTTTAAAATTATAGTATCATCATAGGTTATATGTATATGACCACTACGGGGATTAGTTATAAGTATTAAAATCTCAAGATTTGCATGAAGAAAAATATCAATGAATAATAATTGCAGGAAGATGACGCAGGATGACCTAGTATGAGGACCCAAATCTAATCTTAGATGTTTTGATTTAATTATTAGATTTTGTAATTTAGATTTTTTTTTTTAAATATAACTTCAATTTATATTTTATTATCTTTCTATTTTAGAAGATATATGGTTTTGTAACTGAAATACTTATAAATAGAAAAGTAAAACCAAAGGCCTAAAGGAGTTAGATTTTTTCTAGCTTCAAACAATTTTAACTTTGAATCAAATTTTTTATCCTTTCCCTATCTTTTGCTTTTCATATCAGAGCTTTAAACTCTTGATCGAAACAATTAGTTACTAAGTTCGAAAAGATTCACAACTTAAAATTTAAAATATTTGAAACTAGAATTTTTTTTTTCTATTTGCTTTGTGTTTATTGTTTGACAACGGAGTAAGAATATCATAATTCAACTAAAAAACAGTCATTATTTCTAACCATCAAATTTCCTAATTCAACTACTCTAAGTCTCTATAACTTTCAAAACAATAGCTTTATAATTCTATCTCCTAATGCTTAAAAAAGTAAGGAAAGAATAATGGTCAACACATTAAACGATAAATAATTTGTAGTTTATACTACATAACTTTATTGTGTAGATCAATTTATAGTACTAAGCGTGGCTCAATTTATTTGGTAACGAAGATACTACAAAAATGTACATTGTGAACTTTTTTAAGTATAGGTTGGATAAAATAATTGGGTTCTAATTTGGGCGATTATTGGGCTTCTCTGATTTGAACCTGGGTCAGTAAGCCCAATAGCGAACCGTTTTACTTAGTGCACTCTTTCCTCAACCGTCAACCGGACGATGACATAGAGAAAGTGTTGGGCATGGTGAACAATCCCTCAAACAAACGGTGTTTTCCTCTCCAATGACTGTACAACGAAGGTATACGATGAAGAGTTAAAAGGTTAGAATCCAAGGAGGAAGCAAAAGAAGAGAGAAAGAAGCAAAGCGAAGAGTGTTGAAAGAAGATCACGTGCTTTCTCTCTTCTAAACTTTCTTTCTCTTCTCTCCTTCATCAAGCACGTGAACTTCTCAAACCTCTCCTTCTCCCTCACCGCATCCACTTTCTTCCTCACTCCACTCTCCATGCCTCTCTGCAGAATCTCCACACCCTCCTTCCCACTCAGTTGCCGCCCCTCCGTGTCCTCCATAACCAGATTCACCTCCCTCACGTGCACTTCCCCTCCCACCTTTCCACCGCACGTGACCTTCACCACGCACTGCACCCTTTCCCTCACCATCTCCGCCGCGTACAACACCTCCACCTCCCGTGTCAGCCAGTGCCGCCGCGCCAACACCGCCCTCCGGCTCGAAATGTTCGTCGCACGCTTCCCTGTTGGATCCACCACAATCCAGCTCACGCTCAGACTCTCCTCCAACTGCTTCAACCACTTCTCTTCCTTCCTCGTGAACTTCACCGTCGTGGGAATCATCTGCAACAAAAATCAACCATCAATTCTCTTCCCTAACTGTGTCACCAATTACTGATAAAAAAATATTTTATCTATCGTTATTCTTTTGTTTGGACTTCGAATAAAATTACAAATAAAATTACAAGAGGAGCGATGGCAATAAATAAAAGATTATAACGTTTAATAAATTCTAGTTACGTAAAAAAAAATTACTTCCGTACTCTTTACGTGTTCTTTTGCAATTTTCTTTTTTTTTTTTATCCGACTATTATTTAATTGTCTTTTATGTTAATTATTTTTCATTAAAACAATATTAATTAGTTGAATTCGTAAATTATAAATGTTACGAATTATTCTTTTACCAATGAAAAATTGAGTCTAGCTTAAAAATAAAAATAATAATTACAATTTTGTTCCTCTCTCATTTTTGTATTCACAATTATAGTTGTAACAACTTTATTTGCCCTATTATAGTTGTCATGTAAAGAATTTAAATAGTTGTCTTAACTTTTTAGTCCATTCCTAATTATTATTTTTCATGCACGCCTTAAAATACATGCACATTAATTAAGACTTGATATTAATAACATAAAATTACTATTTCCATTAATCTATTTATAAATGATTCTTTATTAGTATTTCCTAAGACAACAATCATAATTAATTAATAAACTTTCTTAATAGCTATTAGTTAGTTCAAATGTTGTGTTTAGAGATCGAGCTGGTATTAAAAGTATGTTTAACTACCTCGTTGGGCTCGAGAGCGTCCACCCACAGCGGCGAGGAAAGGAACCAGTCTTTCTGCGTTTCGATGCGTTTCACGCGCGAGAACACGGGCCTTCCCTGGAAGTATATGTCCACGGCGGAGATAAGCTCCTCTGGCGGGGGCGGCGGCGTGCGGCGGGGATGCAGAGAGAAATGATGGAGGGAAGGGAAGGCGTCGGTGTAGATGGAGCGGTGGCCACCGGGAATGGTGGAGATGACGCGGCGGGCGATGGGGTCGCGCAAGGAGGGCCACGTGGCGGTGCAGATTTGGCGCCAGAGATCCTCTTGTGTGCAGAGGCGGTGCATGAGCGAGGATACGGATGCAGCAGATGCCAGCGTGGCGGCGTCGAGGCGCGTGAGGATGTGCGCGTGGATGATGTCAGGGTGGAGCGCGGCGAAGATTGAAGTGTTTTGGGTTGTTTCCGACGGTGGCGAGGTAGTATCAGGCATGGTTGTTGCGTTCCAGATTCTCAGTTTCTTCGCGTGGGAAGAAAGCACGTGCAATAGACTTAAGAGAGTGAAGATGTGTTGAGGGAATCCGAACGGAAAGTATGAAAGGAAAATATTGGAAATGAATGAATGAAAAACACGAGTCAAGTCAATGGTGGCTGTGAAAGTCCAATAGTCCAATTCAGCTTTCGGCACTTCTCATGGAAGATCTCGTTAGTTATAAGAAATAAAAATATTAAAATAAACCTCTTAAAAATAAAAGTCTAAAAAATATATATATTAAAAAAAAAAACACACAATAAGAACATTACAGTTTCCGATGAAGATGAGATAAGCTTTTATTCATGATTAACACGTGGCTACATCATTGGTCGACTCTTTATTATTTTGTTTAAGAATTTAAACCAATATTATATAGCATTATATATTGAAAGTTGCATGCAATATAAAATTCGAAGAATTAAAATCAATGATGAGATGGGGTAATGGTAGGGTTCAGTGGCTCATACGTCATAAAACTTAGTCTATATTCCATTTTGGCGGCTAAAGAGCAAGTAATCAACTACCTAATTTCAATTTTTAATTTTGCTTACTTAGCCATCACTGTTTAAATGAATTCACAATCTTAACAATTTTTTTCTTTTATAAAAATTGTTAGCAGTTAATATTTTGTTAATGGTTTACCTTTTTTTTTTCCTTTTTCTTAAAATTAATTTTATATTTCATAATTGTTGAACCCGCAATTACTTTTATTTTATAATTCTACAGTCTTAACAAATTAACAAGTTCAACAAAAATCAAATTAAATATATAGCAACTGTAAGGTTGCATATTTTTCACTCAACCCTAGATGTATACAATATAATTTTTTTTAATAATAAAAGAATGAAATACTATATTAATAGTCAAAGAATGATTTAATATAATATATAATCTTCAAAGTTATTGTTTCATCCTAAATTAAAATTTGAATGTTCTGGATTACCTTTGCACTGTCTTTATGCTTAAAAGCACTTCTTTTTCTTTTCAAAGACAGACCAGTGTTCAAAAATTGATGAGATAAGCTGCAGACCTTTCTAATGTTGTTTTGCATTCTATTTCTTTCTCATCTAACATTCCAAGATAGTATAGAAAAACGAATAGAAAGTTCAGCAACTACAGTGGAGTAATTTATTTTAAAAATGATAAATATTATTATGACTCTTCTACACGTTGAAGGGTGAACAGAATTATAAATTTAATAAATTTTCTTTTCTCCTCATTTTTAATAAATGATAAATATATTTTTTGTCCAATTTAGTCTCCTAACTTTATAATGACATGAATTTAGTCCTTTCCACTAAATTTTGATAAATTTATTTAACGTTTCCAATGTATTTCATGATAACATTTGAGTTGTTTATATTATTTGACACATTATTAGCTCACATTGAAGTAAATGTGAAACGGTATAAACAACTCAAATATTATCATGAAAAGAATTTGAAATGTGAAATAAATTTAACAAAATTTGATTATAAAAACTAAATTTATATAGTTATAACATTAAAAAACTAAATTAGATCAAAATTTTGAAGAGAGACTAATTCTAATTTTTACTGGAAAAAAATATATTAGCACTTGTATAATATAAATTTAAAAACATAACAAATCCGGCACAAACCAACGTCATTTTCATTCAAGCACAAGATAATATCATATTCATCCGAGCCTTCAATTATCGAATGGGGCTTACCTCTTGTAGCCTCCTTGTGTTATTGGTCCCGGATTGGTTTCCTTTTTGGCTCTGATGGGTTCCTTTTCTCCTGCTTCCTCTTCTTCTGCTCGATGTATATTTGGAATCTGTAACAAATTTTCGTGATGTATGTGCTGAATACCCTCTACTTTTCTTCTCTGATTTTGGCTTTATTTTCCCCACGCTCAAAAACTGTCCGTGATTTTAAAAGAGGTTTTTGTTTTGTGTAATTCTGTGAGATTGGTGATGAGTTGTCTAAAGGATTAATACCGAACCACCCCTTATGCCTCCAACGTGTAAACCTGTGAAGGAGAAATGACGGTTTCTTCTTGCCATTTTTTTTTTCTGCAATTGGATCACTTTTCTCCTTTTCAATCACTCCAAACAGACACATTTTTTTTTTCATACTAACTATTAACTGATGTCCAAATAAGAAAAGGATAGAGTCTGCCAAAAGAAAATACAGATGGCGTGTGCAAGAACTATGATCCATTTCACTTTTTTTTTAATTCAAATAAAAGTAAAAATAAAATAAAATATTATTTATTTAAAATATTAAATTAATTTATTTTATTAAATACTAGCATAAACACACTCTAGACGTATACACTTTTTAAATATAAGTAATTAGTAGGTGATGATATTGTTTTTAAGTAAATATATAAAATAAAATTATATTTATTAAAAATAAAATGAAATATATCAGAAAAGATAAGAAAAAAATTGTTGATAAATAGAAGAAAAAAGAAAAAATAAAGATAGACAATTTTATAAAAAGTTTGTAAAAGTAATGGTCAATTTTTAAAAATTTAATAAATAATTATATTTTAAAGGATAAAATTAGAATTTTGAAATGTGAACATAAAAAGGTAAATTCTCTTTATATATTATATATTGTTATAGATTAAAATGCAAATTGTGTATTTATTATATTATAATTACTAAATAAATATTTCGTTGGATTTATTAAATAGAATCTACTTTTATATAATCTATTATATTAAAAATGCAATTAATTATGTAAATTTGTCTCAAATTTTGGCGTTGGAAACAAATAGAGCCTATTTTTGCTCTCACATGTGAATAGTGAATTTCAGTGTCTTTTAATCCATCACAATACTGTTAGGACAAATTTGATTACTGTTACTATTTTGTTATATCCTCTCATGAGCGTTAATTAAGATTAGAATGACTGAGTCAATTTTAAAATGATTTGATTTGAAGGAACACAAAATTCTCTGGTTACACTTTCTCATTCTTATCCAATCAAAGTTAGGATTGGTAATGTGCACAGTAATGAGAAATTGGGCATTGATGGCGGATTTGTTAAGTGTCATTGAGGTTAGGAGTATTATTGATGTTAAAGGTTGGGTTACTTGGTGAGAGATATTTACTGTGAGTGTCCATGAATGAGAAGAGATATTTATAATCTATACAGATTTAATACATTCATTTTTATAGGAATTTCACACAAAATCACAATTAAATTAAAAAAAAGTACAATGTGCATAAATTACGATGGTGGTGCTTTATTTTGGTATAATTATTTGCAACGTATCCAATTTCGTTCCAATGTGTCTAAATGATACTCATTTTTAACTTTGCATCTATTTAGTACCCAAATTAGTTAATTTGTATTAATTTGATCCCTTTTAGTTGACTCCGTTAAATGACTTAACGTCTGACCATGTTGACTACTTAAGTAGGAAAAAAAATATTACGTGGCATTATCAGGTGTGTGATGTGGAATAGTGTTTTGAAAAATGAAATTGAAAATTAAAAGGGGGCGCGATTTGGGAACGAATTAGAAGTTGGTGTTCAAGTGAGAGGCGTTGTCGTGAAGTTAGGGTTCAATTCAAATTGGCAATTTCGAGCGTTGTAGAGGAAATTGAAGCTGTAATTGACATCAAAGTGGCAAGCATTTCGGATTCCAGGTGCGCGAATCATTTTAATTTGTCTTTCATTGAATTAATTGATTTTGGAATGGTGGGGTTTAGGGTTTGATTAATTTAATTGTTTTATGCGGTGTTGTTTCACATATCAAACCTTGTAGTGAGGGCACCCCCAAAATTGTTTCCCACAATTCTTCGTTGTTCTTGCAACTCTTAACACTGCAATCTCCCCGCAATGGCAATGTGGTGTTCCACTCACTGACCCAGATACAGTACCAGGAGAAGAAACACTGTGATTATGTGACCCACACGAACAAGATGACCATGGATGACTAAAACCACGCGACATTTCCCTATTCGCCAGCGACTTGACCACTGCAGCAAATAAGCTTCATGGTCACTGCACCAATCGAACAACGAAGAAGATGAACATGGGAATGAGAAATTAGGGTTTTTTCAGTGTGAAAAATCAATTGAAATAGGACATGACACGTTATCCACCAATTGCCACTGTACAATTATTTTCATTGACATGTATTTGTTCTACAATGCCAGATCACTGTTCCGTTAACGGCATTTCTGAAAATTTAACGGGATGGACCACATTGATGCAAATTAACTAATTTGAGTACTAAATAGATGCAAAGTTAAAAGCAGGTACTATTTAGACACATTAAAACGAAATTAGATAAGTTGCGAATAATTATACCCTTTATTTTTAAGAATATACAATACTAAAATATCGCGTTTTAGGATGTGTTCTGGATATGTGACTGCAGTAAAGTAATGGTGCAGATTTTGAATGTCAGTACAACAACTTTTTATCAATCACCCATGCATATCAAGTCTTTATCAGCCACCAATGCATACCAAGATTTTATCAATCACCGATGAATACTCTTCTTAGAAGAGGAAAGAAAAGTAAATATGTTGTTATAGTGACTAGAATCCACGACCCCTATGTAACATAGCATTCTTCAAGCTTATCTCTAAAATCTATTTTTATATAATCTTTCATATTAAAAATACAGTTAATTATGTAAATTTGTCTCAAATTTTGTCATTGGAAACAAATAGGGTCTATTTTTGCTCTCACATATGATTACTATTACTATTTTGTTATATCCTTTCCTTTCATAGGCGTTAATTAAGATCAAAATGAATAAGTCAATTTTAGGAGGATTCCATTTCAAGGGATACAAAATCTTCCTTTAAATGAATTACTTAATATTTTTTTCTTGTTTATCTCATGACCTCTTTTATGTGAATATTTTTTGAATTAGTTAACATTATTTCTTTCTTGAATATTGAGTTAACATTATTCCTAGTTTATTGGTATCTCAAGTGAGAATTGTTGTGTTTGAACTGAAGATGGATTGATATACTGAATTTGGAAGAGAAGATGAAATCATTTCAAGTAAGGAAAAAATGATTTGATTTTGAGAAATAAAAATTTGTCTCTGATATAATCAAATGAAAGATATAAAAAATGTTTTACTGAATAAAACTAGATTATTACCATTTTACCCAAAGAATAAATTTAAATATATTTAATGAAAATTATCTTAAAATAAAATGTGAATTGTTATTTAAAGTTTAAAAAATACTAAATTTAGAATAACATTTACTTAATATAATAATTTATATATTATTATTATTATTATAATAAAAATAATTATTATAATGATAATAATAATAAAGTTATTATTATTTTATAAGAAACACAATTGATTCTTGATTTAGCAAAACTCTCCCTCCCTCCCGCCACCATCACTTGCCTTACCACCATTTGGATTGACACGCTTCTTGAGACATACCATCACTCAATCTTCATGGACAAATTGGTAAATGACAGTTTTATGGTTTTTCTCCTCTTCTCATTTCTTTACAATTGAGCAACTTGTTTTTCCTCACTGACATTTCAATGTAAATCACGGTGTAATTCTACTCGCCTTTCCATCTTCAAACCGTAATTCAGTTGAACCAGCTATTCTCAATATTTTGAGAGATTGCTAATATATTTTCATCAAATTCTAAAACGGTCTATCAATCGAACAACAACTTCAAAAGTTGGTAAAGATTTAAGATATTCAAATTATCATCATAAACTACAAAAATTTTATAAAAAAATCAAATCCAAACGAAAGTTATGGAATAAAAAACTGTTAGTCAAGCATGTAATTTTAGGGTAATCCAAGATTTGGTATGCTCAGACAGCCAAGGGTTTCATAATCAACTTCTGAGTATATTCCCAGATCAGAAACTCTAGTCCACGAAATTGCCTCTTCATAGCACAAAAATCAAATTATAAAGTCCAATGTTAATTTCACAAATGCTTAATTTTCATACTTATGATTTTAATAAAAAGTGCATCCATAATCATATAGCTAAAGAATATGAAACAACCCAGTATATTTAGTATATGCAACCATAATTCAATAAACATTCCTCCTCACGTGAGTGTTCATGTTCATGTGAAATAACAGTGTATGGTGATGAAACCATCAATCAGGATGACCACAACTGCTCCTAAATTGCCTAACCCTTAGGCATTCATTCAAATTATCTTTACAATGATTTAATGCAAAAAAAAAAATCTCTGACTATGGTACTCAGTGGAAGGAGAAGTCGTTCAAATTTAAGGCTCACGGCGAAACTTATGGTTACGTCCACTGCCCATAACACAAAGGTGTTTTATCTCATCATAGTACCATTAACATAAACATTAGTACTCACCATGTAACAAAACCCATCAATTCAGGTGATAGAAATAGCGAATTAAGAACAAGTTCATCAAATTAGAACTACGAACACAAAGGTCAAGTGTACAAATTTTGAAACAAAATATTAAAAACAATCGATCAATGGCTTCAGTGTGTGTAACAATCAGATCATTGATAAAAATCTCACTGAAATCCGCTAAGATAAATGAATTATCATCATAAGCCAGATTGTTTTCTCAAGCCAATTCAGCTTACTTACATTACAAAAGATCAATCACATCTGAAAAAGGGTGAGTTCCAACACAATTATTTTGGAAAATGAAAAATGTTCATAAAATAATTAAATTCTGAAACTATGATGTGCTCAGACAGCCAAGGGTTTGATAATCAACTTCTGGGTAACTACCCAGATCAGAAACTCTAGTCCACAAAATTGCCTCGTCACTGCACACAAACATAACCTAGAATTTCATCTTAGAAAGCAAGAATATGCAGAGACGTTAAAAATCATAAAATACCGAAACTCAATTTCATAAAGGCTGAACTTTCAGAAACATTCAGACTCGAAATCATAGAAGACGAATAACCCTAAACGAGTGACGAAGATGAAGATGGAAACAGATGAGACAATAGGTTCGATCAAATAGGCAGTGAAGAGTGAGAGTGTCAAAGACTAAATTAGGGTTTATGGATCTTGAGCCGAACACGGATGCGAGAAATCTGGACTGGGCTGGAACTTAAAGCCCAAATATACAATTATAAACCCCTAATTTATGATAAAAATATTATAGGTTTTTGTAATAAGTAACTTTAATTTTAAATTTAAGCAAACGAGCTTAATAATTAATCGCGTAGATTTTTATTCAAAAACTCCACTAATATTTATTTTTTTACTATAATTTTTCATACATATTTTAGCTATATTTTAGGATATACAATATCCACAATAGATATTTATTTTAAATAACTAGCATTGTTTGATAAATAAATTTTAAAATATATATTATATTTTAGTATTTTTAAACATATAAATTACATTTTAGATAATGATAAGCAATTTATACCTGTGATTAAAGGTTTTTTTTAATTACGGTGACAAATTGGATAAATTTTATTTTAAATTATAATGAATCAATACAAAAATATTAACTAAAAGTATACTTTTAATAAAATTTGAATTTATTTTTAACAATTTCGTTAGTGATGAATATTCAGCTCATTCATTAAAATATTGTTAGAAAAACTAAAATTACATTTTAAAAATAAAAAAATAGAAATATGTTAATGAAAACTTTAATAAAGGTAAATTAAAATAAAATGTAATTATAAAGGTTGGATTTATAGTACAAACTCTTTGTAATATCATAGTCCTAGCTAATAAACAAAATAATAGAAGGTAAGATAACGAAATACTGTATAATAATTCTAAAATGGATCCTAGAAAAATTTGCATTTAACATCATTAATTCATTAATTCATTCTAACGGGTTGAGCATGGATAGTGCATATAAATAACCCGACCTGCAACACAAAAATTATCAACTACCTGTCTTGCTATCCACGCGAGTATCCATTTTAAAAATATTTGTTGATATTTTAAAATTTGTGGGTACTCGTGAATACTTACAAATATTTTTTAAAATATTTTATAAATATTTAAAATTAAATTTAAATAAAATTACAAAAAAAATTCAAATAAAATATAAATTAAACTAAATATAAATATAATTTAATTTAATCCAATGTAATAAAATATAAATTAAAATTTAATTTTAAAATTTAACTTAATAAAACATAAATTTTATTTTATTTTTATTTTTTTCAAGTAACGGGTACTCGCGAGTACGGATAGTATGATATCCGCACCCGACCTGTTTATAAGTGGGTATTAAAATACCTGCTACCTACAGGTAACAAATACATGCGTGTACCAACTATCTGACACATATTTTATTCGCGGATACCCACGGACATGAGTATTTTTGTCATCCCTATGAGAGAAGCCATGAAGGGCCAAAAGAGAGTGGGTACTATCTTTTTCATGGATCTTTATGGTTGAATGCACATTTATACCTACGAGTATAGTATTGATTAAAGATTGGTTTACATGTGTTTTATCCGGTAGCGGATATTCATCAAACAAATTTGAACGGGTCAAAATAATACACTTAAAATTTATGTATTTAATTATTGTTATTAATTTAACAAAAATATATATAATTGAGTATTGAATTTCTCCTTAAAAATGATAGTTTTAAGTTGTATTTGATATATAATCCATTTAAAAAAAATTATAATTTCATCTCTTTCACTTTTTACTCATTAGATACTCTCAAGAATGTTTACTAGTTAATGATTAAGTTTCAAAGAATTAATATGAAATCTCCACTAATTCTTCGAATATTAAGAAATGATTCATCTAATCTTGTTAGGTTTATAGAGGGGGTTTCACTGGGGAGAACAAACACCAATGAGACCTGAGCCCAACCACATAAGGCATTGACACCACTTTCAATCCAAAACCTTAAGGCAATCTTTATCCTTATATAGTGCTCTACTTTATCATTTATAGTCAATGTGGGAATTAGACTCACACTTTGATTCCTAATAATCTCCGCTCTGATACAACTTGTTAGGTTACACAGGACGCCCTTGAGGCTTTGGATTCCAACGATCGACCTATTGAGATTGTCAAAGTAGATGGGGGTGATGCTTCTGGCTAGAGAATGAGTTTTTGGGATGATGAATTTAAACATGTGGCGCATGGGCGAGTAAACAATTGATCCTTAGCGGATGATGTGATTATCTCTAAACATGATTCGACCTCTATTCACGAAGGGTTGCTACGATCTCTACATCAAGCTGAAACCTCTTCTCTTTTCTTGATTGATCGCCTGAGGGCCTCAAAGCAGAGGGAATTAAAGTTTACGACAGATTTGGATGTTGCTAAATAAGAGGTTGACAGGCTCTAATCTAACCTGGCCAAGCTTTCTAAGACTAAAAAGGCTCTAAAGGATAAAGAGTCTGAGTTGACAACTCTTAAAATGGGAGTTGATGAGTTAACTCAAAAGGTGCAAACCTATGAGTTGACGTTGTTCTTTTCGAATATCACGCATAAACTTATCCTTCCTAGACGTCGATCCGATTGAATTAGCGTTTAATATTTGTTTTAAGATAGGAGTTTTGAACCAACAATAGCAATCTCAGATTGGTAGGATCTTCGAAATATTGAGGTTTTATCAAACATGTAACAAGGTCGGACTAGTCAATGCACTGAGGCAGGTCGGACCGACGAAGCCCTTAGTATGTTGAGGCTTTTACCCAACATGTAACGAGATCAGACTGCTGAAGCTCGCAGTGTACTGAAGCAGGTCGAATTGATGAAACCCTCAGTCTAGTGAAGCCCTCAGCGTACTGAGGTTTCAACCAAGCGCATAGCGAGGTCAGACCAATTAAGCCCTTAGTATACTGAGGTTTTAACCAAGGGTGTAGCGAGGTCAGACCGATTAAGTCCTCAGTGTACTGAGGTTTTAACTAAGCACGTAGCGAGGTCAGACCGATTAAGCCCTCAGTGTACTGAGATTTTAACCAAGCGCATAGTGAGGTCGAACCGATTAAGCCCTCGGCGTACTGAGGTTTTACCCTAGTGCGTAGCGAGGTCAGACCTATTAAGCCCTCAACATACTGAGGTTTTACCCAAGCGCGTAGTGAGGTCAGATTGATTAAGTGCTCAACGTACTGAGGTTTTACCCATGCGTGTAGCGAGGTCAGACCGATTAAGCCCTCAACGTACTGAGGTTTTAACCAAACACGTAGCGAGGTCAGACCAATTAATCCCTCAGCGTACTGAGGTTTTAACCAAGCACGTAGCGAGGTTAGACCGATTAAGCGCTCAACATACTAAGGTTTTAACCAAGCGCGTAGCGAGGTCGTACCGATTAAGCCCTCACCGTACTAAGGTTTTAACCAAGTACGTAGTGAAGTCGGACCGATTAAGCCCTAGCGTACTGAGATTTTACCCAAGCGCGTAGCGAGGTCGAACCTATTAAGCCCTCAACGTACTGAGGTTTCAACCAGGCGCGTAGTGAGGTCGGACCGATTAAACCCTCAACGTACTCATTTAATATAAGTTGTATTTGATATATAATTCATTTTAAAAAAATTATAATTTCATCTCTTCACTTTTTACTCATTAGATACTCTCAAGAATGTTTATTGGTTAATGGTTAAGTTTCAAAGAATTAATATGAAATCTCCATTAATTCTTCGAACATTAAGAATCTCCAATGAGACTTGAGCCCAACCACGTAAGGCATTGACACCACTTTCAACCCAAAACCTTAAGGCAATCTTTATCCTTATATAGTGTTCTACTTTCTCATTTCTAGTAAATGTGAGACTTAGACTCACACTTTGATTCCTAACAATCTCCGCTCTAATACCACTTGTTAGGTTTACAAAGGGGGTTTCACTAGGGAGAACAAACAACACCAATGAGACCTAAGCCCAACCACATAAGGCATTGACACCACTCTCAACATAAAACCTTAAAGCAATGAGTTTATGGGTCTTTATCCTTATATAGTGCTCTACTTTATCATTTTTAGCCAATGTGGAACTTAGACTCACATTTGGATTCCTAACAATCTCCCCCTCAAGTGTGAGTCCCTTCAACCACATTGGTACACTCCCCCTCCAGCGGAAGCATTCCCAACCACGAGTACTTTTTCTTCTGCCTTTTCTGTATTGTCGTTCTTTTTAACGGGACACACCTACCTATAAGCCTTGTCAGGAAGACTTTCAATACAAGAACCATATTGCACTCGTATGAGCTGGTTTTAACCGTCGACTCTGATACCATTGGTTAGGTTTTTAAGGAGGGGGTATCATTAGGGAGATACAAACACCAATGAGACCTGAGTGGTGTAACATGCAGTGTAGCATCACTATCAATAATCCACATGCTCTCATCAGATACAAGATTAACGAACTCAAAGTCACGAAGAAGAACAAGATCACTACCTGTAGTGGTAGTGACACGATCATCGCCACAATCATTCTCTTTTTGCTTGTGCTTCTTGTCTGCATTGTCCTTTTTCCACTTAAAACAATATTTCTGAATTTGCCCTGTTTTATTACAATAATGACCTTCTATATTCTTATATCTTGACTTGTATCTTGACTTGGACTTGGTCCTGCTTTTCTCTCTATCACCTTTCAGTTCCTTTTTTTGACTTTCCCCCTAATTTTTGTAACAAGCATATTAGATTGAGATGAAGAACCATGTGTCTTCCTTCTCATATCTTCATTAAGAAAACCGCTTTTTGCCATATGTAAAGAAACAATGCTATTTGGGCGGAGTTTGTAATTGAAACACGAAATATCTTCCAAGACTTTGGTAGAGTATTCAATAGCCATAGTCCCAAGAATTCATCATCAAAGTTTATACCCATTCTTGACAGTTGATCTAGGAGCCCTTAAAACTCATTTAAATTATCAGAAATAAAAGAATTCTCCATGTACCTCAAATTCATCAAGGAATTCAACAAATACAGTTTATTATTGCCTGACTTAGAAGCATACAAATATTCAATCTTCTCCCACAAAGTTCTAACATGTGTTTCATTAGCAATGTGATTATAAACATTATCTTCAACATATTTCCAAATAAAATCACACACTTATTAGTGCTCAAAGTCTCATTCTTCATTAGACATAGAATTTGACTTCTGTGTAGCAAATACGAGAAGATGCAATTTCATCACAAACAACACATATTTCATTTTTCCCTTCCACAAGTGATAATTTGAACCATTCAATGCAACCATCTTTGCATTTGCCTCCATCATTCAAGGAAGTAAATATAGTTCAACCAAGATCTCTAATGCCATAATAAAAAAGCATCAATAATAAATCACCACAATCATAAATAAAGGCACCAAGATTTTTAATGTGGAAAACCCTTCAAATCAAGAGTAAAAATTACGAGTCGTTCAGACCAAAGAAATAGCTATACTATGATCAACAAGAGTACAAAAGAGCCTCAATCAACAACATAAATTAGTGTCAACACCCAACCAAATTGCAAAGCAACAAAGCTTTCAAATAGAGAAGAAAAATCTATAAAATCACTATTGCAATGCAAAATTAATATCTCCCAACTCAGACCTCATATGAACAATCTGACCAGTCATAATGAAGAATAATGTGTTTCGAACATGCTGTAAAATTTTCACTCCGATCCAATGGTGAACAAATCTGCAGTGTCAATTTTACGGTGGCAGCTTTGTGAAAAACGTGAACAGATTTTTTCCTCTACCTCTCCCTATATGTGCTAGGATTTTCAGTGTGTTCTGACTCTATTGTTCTGCCTCTCTATTTATTTGGCAGCCCCCTCTCCACTAGGTTAAGTGAGACATGTGCTTCTCAAGTTTTGGATCTTTTCTCCACATAGGAAGGGAGCCCAATACCTAACACCATATGGTAGATGACAATTGCTATATCTTTCTATATTTGCCTGGGTTTGGATAGGTTTAGGTTGCTCCTTTCACACCATAGGGAGTGAACGTCCAACAGTTATCATGTTAGATATGAGATCTACCTAGCTATTGTGAAGACTTCATCTAGAGTTTGTTTCCTCTTGACATGCCACATCTGTTAGGTTTCTTATCGTTGTGGATTATGTCTTGAGGTTGACTACATCTTTAAAGATCTATGAGATTATTTAGAGTTACCCATGAAAGAATCATGTAAAAGTTTATAGACCCAAAATAGGTTTTCCCTGTACATAATAGGACACAAAGTCAGAGCATATGTGTTTGTTTAAATCTTCAAATTATAAAATGTTAATGTCATCATGTTATTGGCATTTAACATATTACATATCAATATTCATTTTTATGTTTCTCTTTCTTTTACTTTAGAAAACGTACATATACATATAGCATTGTACTTTGGTTTTATAAGTCATGCATGTTTCTTAACTTAATTTTCATTATAATCCATTCATTCATATTGTTTTCATTTATTTTTTTGCATTGAATAAGTTTTGAAATCTTGTAAGTCGTGCCTACAATTATGGAGTCAAATAAGATTTCAATTTTCCAAAAGAGACATATTTTTGCAAAAAAAAAAAGAAGGTCGGAGGTACAAAAGGCTGAAAGATTATAAGTCAGTTGATGACAAAGCAACAGTCTAGGAGTTTCACCTATGAAGCCCAGACACAGACACGGACACGACATGGACACAGACACGGAGAAGCGTCTAAATCGAAAATAGGGGCAGTAAAAGCAAGTATATAGTCAACCTTCATCCACCAATTATCATTCAATAAAGTTTCTTTGATTGTTCGTGCATTATCAACATTATCCTCTTTGTAATTAGACCATTCATTACTAATTACCATCTCTTGGAGTCCTCTTTTCAAGCTTCTAAATCTTTTAAGCATGATAATGGTTGAAGCAAATCTCGTTGGAGCAACAGAAAGAAGCTTCAATGAATTGAAGTTATTAAACATTGATAATCTCATAGAGTGCCCCATAATGAAGTTTTTAATAAATGTAGCATCATCAGCAATTTGTGAGATCCAATAAAATTCTTCATAAAGATCACTATTTCTTTCTGTACTTTTTGCCATACAAATATTTTTCAATGCAAGATTAAAGGTGTGCACTACACAAGGAGTCCAATAGATTGAAGAAAATTCTGATTATATGATCATACCTGCTGCCTTACATACTGCTGCATTGTTTGTGATAATTTGTACCACGTTTTTTGGTCCAACTTCCATAATTACATCTCTCATGTGTTTGACAATAAAATCCTTGTCTTTTGTCTCACCAGATCCATCTATTGCTTTCAAAAACATTGGTCCACTCTCATTGATAGCCATAAAATTGATAATAGGTCTTCTTTGAGGGTCGCTCCATCCATCGCTAACAATTGTCACACCTTTTGGCTTCCATGAATTCTTTATAGGTTGCAGAAGATTTTCTACATGAGCTCTTTCTTTATCAAGCAGTGAACCTCTCAATTTATTATATGATGGTGGTACATATCCACTAAGGTTAGAAGTATTGGCAGTGTAAGAAAAGGCACTCCTATAATAGGGACTTCTTGCGAGATGAAATGCTAATCCTGAAGAATAAAACATCCTTGCAATTTCACAATCAAGAGCATCTCTAGCTTGAATGTTGAAAGAAGCTTCTAGAGGACCCTTGAGTTTTTGGTGAACACCACCACTGCTTGTCTGCTTTCTT